>JAEIGA010015545.1_pt1 | contig 11581 bp, 7 predicted proteins | sample 9270691 | NCBI WGS metagenome assembly JAEIGA01 (sample SAMN17057246, study PRJNA624740) | gut metagenome | biome: biome; isolation source: fecal sample | host: Bos grunniens | place: China: Xizang | collected 2019
CCAGACGATGTGCAACGTCGATCCGCACGACGCCGCTGGATTGTTAGAGCAGATCGCGGCATGCGCGGCGGTCGGATGCGATATCATACGCCTTACCGTGCCCGATATTGAAGCGGCGAAGGTTTTCGGAGAAGTGAGAAAGTCTTCGCCGATTCCTATGGTGGCCGACATTCATTTCGACTACCGCTGCGCGCTTGCCGCGATCGAGGCGGGGGCGGACGCGCTCAGGCTCAATCCGGGGAATATCGGTCCTCGGGAAAACGTCCAGGCGGTCGCCAGAGCGGCCAAAGAAAAAAAAGTGCCGATCCGCATCGGCGTAAACGCGGGTTCTCTCGAGCGCGATCTCGCCGCCGAAGTCGCCGCGGGAGAGCGCAGGGCGCCTCTTCTGGTCAAGTCTGCCATGCGTCATCTCAAGCTTCTCGAGGACGAGGGCTTTTACGATGTCGTCATAATCGCCAAGGCGTCCAACGTCGCCGAAACGATAGAGGTCTACCGCATGCTCGCCGAGACGACAGATTGTCCGCTCCATCTTGGAGTGACTGAGGCGGGAACTTTTCTCCCCGGCACGGTGCGAAACTCCGTCGCGCTTGGAATATTGCTTTCTGAAGGGATCGGCGACACCGTCCGCGTTTCGCTGACCGCGCGTCCCGAGAAGGAGGTCCGCGTCGGGATGGAGATTCTCCGTTCGCTCTCTTTGCGCGAGCCGGGCCCGGCTATAACTTCCTGTCCCACATGCGGGCGAACCAAGGTGGATTTGATGCATATCGCCTCTCAGGTTGAAATCGCGCTTGAAACGCTCGCAAAGGACGGGATTAAACTTCCGCACGTGGCTGTGATGGGATGTGCGGTTAACGGCCCCGGCGAAGCCAAAGGAGCGGATATAGCGCTTTGCGGCGGCGACGGTGAATTTATTCTTTATGTTAAAGGCGAAAGCGTCGGGAAAGTAGCCGAATGCGACGCCGTTGGAAAGGTGGTTGAATATGCGCTTTCTGTACGATAACGCGGCGGTGATCGGCGTGGCTCTCCTGTGCTCCGCTTTTACATGGCTTTACGGCGGCACCGTCGCCTCGGAACTGCTTCCCTCGATTCCTTGGCTTTTAGCGCTGGTGTGTGAACTTATGATCTGCTTTCCGCAGCGGCATGCCGGCGAAACCACCTTCGAGGCGCGCCGCAGAGTCTGGAAGGCTCTTAAACGCGATCCTCTTACCTGGGTCGTCGTATTCTTCCTTCTTCTTTTGCTCGTTCCTTTTGTAAACAAAGGGTTGTGTCCGTCGTGCGATTATCCGGAGATAACTTTTGACGGCGCCCGTCAGGCTCCTCAGTTTCCGGCTTTGCCGTATTGCGTAAACCGGTTGGAGCATTTAAACGTCACGGTGTGGTTTTACAGCGCTCTTATCGCGATGTTGGCCGTCAAGCATTCCCTTTTGAAACGCGGTAAAAGAAAAGTGCTGGAGCTTATCGTCTGGAACGGTATGGCTTTAAGCGCGATCGGGCTTCTTCAGTACATAACGGACGCGAGCGCTCCGCTTTGGGCCGATGAGAAGGAATGGGGTGAAAAGGTGTATTTCTTCTCCACGTTCGGATATCCGAATATGGCGGGCGATTATTTTGTGACCCTGTTTGCGCTGTCGGTCGCGCTTTGGCGGCGGAAGATCGACGAACAGTCCTATTCCGAACGCGTGTCGGAGGTGAGGGCGAAAGGGCATGACATGTTCTGGAAAAAGCATTATTTCCTGATCCCGGCGGTGATATTCTTTCTGTCCGCGTTTATGACCTTGTCGCGGGCCGCAATCATTCTCGCATCGCTGCTGGCCTTGGTTTTCTTTATGCATTCGCTGATCAGTTTTCTGCATTCCGCCAACCGCGTGAAACGCGTCAAGCTGGTCGCGATGAACATCGTCGCCCTGGCGCTGCTCTCCGCGATGTTCTACGTCGTCACGACCAAGGGCAACAGCATCATCGAGTCCGGAGATTTCAACAAGGAGCTTTCGACGATCAACAGCAACGCCGTTCTTGACCGGATTTCCGGCAAAGACCAGTATCATTTCAGGGTCGCGACGGAGGTCTGGCTCGACAATTTCCTTTTCGGATGCGGCGGCTGGGGCTACAAGCATTTCGCAATCGACAAGATGACCGATGAGGATTTCGAAAACATCCAGGAGATCGGAGGCATAAACGTCCACAACGATTTCCTCCAGTTCCTTGCCGAACACGGACTTGTCGGATTCCTTCTTATCGTGACGATAATAGTTCTGCTCCTGGTACCCGTGGTTCAGATATGGAGACGGCTTATCGTGACGGCGTCTTTCCTCAAGGGTTCAAAGAGACCTGCGCGGCCTATAGCGATATTCGCGCTTCCGGCGAGCGCGTTCTGCATCCTGTTCGCCATGATCGCCACTCTGCTTCATTCGATGGGAGATTGTCCGCTCCGCAGCCCGGCGGTCATGTCGCTGTTTTTCGTCATGATCGCCGCGATCGACGGATTTATGCCGAACCTTTCAGACGATGGAAATTGATTTTTAAAACTAATCTAAGGAGAAAACCATGCTTCACGTAAACGAAAACTATTCGAAAATCAAGGCCAGTTACCTTTTCACTGAAATCGCCCACAGAGTGAGCGCCCATCAGGCCGCGAACCCCGACGCCAAGATCATCCGACTCGGCATCGGCGATGTGACCGAGCCTCTCGCCCCCGCGGTGATCAGCGCCATGCACAAGGCCGTCGACGACGTTGCCGACCGTTCCACGTTCTACGGCTACGGTCCCGAGCAGGGTTACGCGTTTCTCCGCGACAAGGTGGCCGCGGTCGATTTTGCGGAACGCGGCGTCGATATCGCAGCCGACGAGATATTCATTTCCGACGGCGCGAAATGCGACTGCGGAAACATACAGGAGCTTTTCGGGGATGACGTCAAAATCGCCGTGGGCGATCCCGTCTATCCAGTTTACGTAGACACGAACGTCATGGCCGGCCGTACAGGCGTCAACGAAAACGGACGTTACGCAAACCTCACGTATCTGACGTGTGACGCCTCCAACGGATTTGTCCCTTCGCCCGAATCCGCCAACGGCTGCGATATCGTCTACCTTTGCTATCCCAACAATCCTACCGGCGCCGTAGCCACCAAAGAACAGCTTCAGGCGTGGGTCGACTGGGCCAACGCGAACAAGGCGCTTATACTTTTCGACGCTGCATACGAGGCGTTCATCCGCACCCCCGGCATCCCGCATTCGATCTACGAGTGCGAAGGCGCCAGGAAGTGCGCCATCGAATTCCGCAGCTACTCGAAGACCGCCGGCTTTACCGGCATCCGCTGCGGCTACACCGTGGTCCCCAAGGGGCTTGTCGCGTACGCCGCCGACGGAACGCCCGTGGAACTGCGTTCCATGTGGATGCGCCGCCAGACGACCAAGTTCAACGGCGCGAGCTATATCACGCAGCGCGGAGCCGAGGCGATCTATTCCCCCGAAGGCCGCGAGCAGTGCCGCAAGATCATCGACTTCTATCTCGAGAACGGGCGTCTCATGAAGGAGGCGATCGAATCGCTCGGCTATACCGTCACGGGCGGCGGCGATTCGCCTTATCTCTGGGTCGACGCCAAGGGCGGCAGCTGGGATATTTTCGACAAACTCCTCAAGGAGGCCAACGTCGTCACCACGCCGGGCGCCGGTTTCGGCGCCGCGGGAGAAGGGTATATCCGCATTTCGTCCTTCAATTCGCGCGAGAACGTTCTCGAGGCCATTGAGAGATTGAAAGGCGTATTATGACATTTTTTGCCGCTGCCGCGCTTGCCGCAGTAACATGGTATCCCGCTCCGGATTGGGTCGATAGGCCCGATCCGGTCGCGTCGGTCCATGCCAGAAAAGGCGGTCGGATCAGATTTAACGGCGCAAGCGCTCCGGAGAGCAACAACGCCTACATCGATACGAGCTCATACACGTCGATGATGTTTTCGATGATGTATCTGCCGCTCATTTCAACCGATTCGGAGACTCTCGAGTTCACCCCGTGCGTAGCGAAGAAATGGAGCGTCTCCGACGACTGGAACGAATACACGTTTGTGATCGACGAGCGCGCGACATGGTCGGACGGTCGGCCGGTGAGCGCATCGGACGTCAAATGGACCTTCGACGCGGTCATGGACCGGAAGAGCAACAGCGGACCGTACAAGACCATGCTCGGATGTTTTGAAAGTCCCGAGATTCTCGACTCCGACAGCGACCGCCCTCTGAAAATCAGGTTCAGAAAGAAGGGGAATACTCCGCGGAACTGGCGCGATATCATGCATTGCGGAACTTTCTGGATTCTTCCGCGTCATGCCTTCGAGGGAAAGGATTTCAACAAACTTGATTTTCTCGGCGCGCCGTCAGGCGGTCCTTACATGATCTCAAAGGTCGACGACAACGTCGAGACCGTGTATTCGCGCGTCAAAACATGGTGGCGGAAAGATTTTCCATCGTGCAGGCACGTGTACAATTTCGACGAGATCGTGTTGCGCTATTATGCCGAAAACGAAAACGGTTTCTTCGCGCTGATGAAAAACATGATAGACGTCTATCCCGTCTATTCCGCGAGGCTGTGGGTCCAGTCTGCCAACGGCAAGGCGTACGACAGGAACTGGCTGTTGAAGCGCAGGGTCACGAATCACGAACCGGTCGGCTATCAGGGTTTCGCGATGAATATGCGGAATTTCCCGTTTGACGACGTGCGGGTGCGAAAAGCGATGGCGAAGCTGATAGACCGCGCCATGATGAACAGGACCATGATGTACAACGAGTATTTCATGCAGAATTCCTTCTTCAGCGATCTCTACGACGAGGAGCATCCCTGCAGGAACGAGCTCCTTCTTTTCGATTCCGAAGGCGCCGCGAAACTGCTGAAGGAGGCCGGTTTCTCGAAGAATCCCGAAACGGGCATCCTCGAGAAGGACGGCCGGCAGTTTGTATTCAGATTTCTGACGCGGGAGCAGAACAACGACAAGTTTCTCGTCCATTTCAAGACGGCTCTTGAAAATCTCGGCATCAGGATGCACATTGAGCGCAAGGACTTCACCAGTTGGATGAAGGATATGGATGATTTCAATTTTCAGATGACCTGGTCCGCGATGGGCGCGTCGATATTCAGAAATCCGGAGATCATGTGGCTTTCGAGCGAGGCCGACAGGAAGACGAGCGGCAATTACACGGGATTCAAGTCCGAAGAGGTCGACCGTCTAATCGCCGAGGAAAAGTCCATGATGATCGTTGCCGAGCGCAACGCCGCCTACAGAGAGATCGACAGGCTTATCGCGGCGGAGCACCCTTACGCGTTTCTTTGGAACATTTCCGCGAAGAGATTGATATATTGGAATAAATTCGGCATGCCGGACACGGTGCTGTCCCGCTACAGCAACGAGGAAGCCGTGCTTTCCTACTGGTGGTTCGATCCCGACAAGGATGAAGAACTCCGGGAGGCGCAGAAGCGCAACGCGTTTCTGCCGACCGTGCCTGTTGAAGTCGACTTCGATCAAAAATTCAAAAAAGCGAAATGAAAGACGATTACGAACTTCTTGATTCCGGAGACGGCCGCAAGCTTGAACGTTTCGGCAGGTACATTCTGGCCCGTCCCTGTTCTCAGGCGATGTGGAGACCCGAATTGTCCGATGCCGACTGGAGGGCGGCGGACGCCTCGTTCGACCGCGAAGACGGCAACCGCTGGCACGGACGTACAAACCTTCCGAAAGAGTGGAGGATAGAGACCGCCGGCATCCGCTTCAAGCTCGGAGGGACCGATTTCGGCCATTTGGGGATTTTCCCCGAGCAGCGCGCCCAATGGAAGTGGATCCGCTCCAAAGTCGAAGCGGATACCGCTTTGCGCGCGGGAGCCAGACTGAAAGTCCTGAATCTTTTCGCCTATTCCGGAGGGTCGACCATGGCGGCCGCGCTGGGCGGCGCCGAGGTCTGCCATCTCGACGCCTCCCGCGGCATGGTTGAATGGGCGCGCGAAAACGCGGCCTTGAACGGGCTTTCCGACGCTCCGATACGCTGGATCACCGATGATGCCCATAAGTTCATGAGACGCGAGATCCGCCGCGGCCGCACGTATGACGGGATCATTCTCGATCCTCCGACGTTCGGCCGCGGAGCGTCCGGCGAGATGTACAAGATCGAGAGGGATCTGAAGGAGACGCTTTCGCTCGTGAAAGACCTTCTTTCGCAAAAGCCGTCCTTTGTGCTTTTTTCGTCTCATACTCCGGGACTGTCGTGCAAGGTAGCCGAAAACATACTTAGGCAACTGTTTCCCAAGGCGACGCTTTTCACGGGTGAGATGCTTCTGGAGGGTAAAGGATTCGATTGTCCGAGCGGAATTTTCTGCCGAGTTTCAGATATCTGCTGAACGAAGCCGCGTTTTGTTTCCCCGTCATGAAAACTCTTTATCTTTACGGGCCGCCCGCGAGCGGAAAATCGACTCTTGCCAAGAGTCTTGCAAAAGAATTCGGCCGCATGTATATCGATCTCGACGAGGAGATCGTCCGCCGCGCCGGATGTTCGATTCCTGAAATTTTCGAGTCTGGGGGAGAGGCTGAATTCCGCCGGATGGAGAGTGAAACGCTTCGCTCGCTCTCCGCTCCGATCGTCGCGCTCGGCGGCGGAACGCTTCTCGATCCGACGAACAGGGCTTTCGCCGAAGAGAACGGGTTTGTCGCGGTTCTCGACGTCGACGACGATACTGTCGCCGGGCGGATCGCCGCGGGAGGGCGCTCCCGTCCGCTCGGGAACATGCTTGTCGAGAGAAGGGCGCACTACGCGTCGTTCGCCCATCATGTAAAGAACGATACCAAAATACTTCTGCCGCGCAAATTGCGCGGAGCGGTCACGCCGCCGGTGTCGAAGTCCCATCTTCACAGACTTCTCATAGCCGAGTTTCTTGCGGGCGGATCGGAGACACCGCCCGAAGCGGGCGAATGCGCCGATATCGACGCTACACGGCGCTGCATCTCCGCGCTCGCGGAGGCGTGCAGAGAGGGGCTCAAGACCGCCGTTCTCGATTGCGGCGAGAGCGGTTCAACGCTTAGATTCTTCGCGCCGATAGCCGCCGCGCTCGGCATAAAGGCCGAGTTCATCCGCCGCGGACGCCTGGCCGAACGCCCGATGCTGGATTACGACGCTCTTAAGGCCGGACCGCATGAACTGCGAGGCGACATTTCTTCGCAGTTCGTTACGGGGCTTTTATTCGCTCTTCCGCTTCTTGAGGGCGATTCGGAAATCCGCTTTTCAACGCCTCTTGAGTCGCGCGGATATGTCGACATGACGCTTCAGGTCCTGGAGCGATACGGAATTGAAATCAGGGAGGTCGCGACGGGCTTTATCGTGCGCGGTTCCCAAAGGTACGTTTCGCCCGGTCACGTCAAGGCTGAGGCCGACTGGAGCGGCGCGGCGTTCTGGTTCGCGGCGAACGCTCTGGGGAGCGAGATCAGGATTGAAGGGCTTGACGCGCAGTCCCGTCAGCCTGACGCCGTAATCGCGGAATTTGTCGAGAAGGTGAAGCGCGGAGATGTTGTCGACGTATCGGGCTGTCCGGACAATTATCCGGCGCTTGCCGTCGTGAACAAGGCTCTCGGCGCGAACGCCGTCTTTACCGGAACTGAGAGGCTCAGGATAAAGGAATCCGACCGGCTCGCCGCAATGGAGGCCGTATTTGCCGATCCTTACGACGTCGATCCGAAGAACGATCACCGCATCGCCATGGCCGCGGCGATTTACGCTTCCACTCTCGATTCGCCCGTTCTCATTCACACGAGCGGATGCGTATCAAAATCTTATCCGCGTTTTTGGGATGAGCTCAAGATGGATCTTTACGCCGTTACGGGTTGGCCGCTTGTCAAGACCTCCAGCCCCGAGATCCACAATGCCGCGCACGCGAAAGCCGGACGGAAGGCCGAGATGATCTCATATCCCGCCCAGGCGGTGGAAGAGGCTCTTTTATTTGCCGAAAGATGCAATGTGAAGGGGATGGCCGTCACGATTCCCCACAAGGAATCCGTGATGAAACATCTCGATTTCATCGACGGTCCGGCGCGGGAGATAGGGGCCGTAAACACGGTCATTTTCAAGGACGGTCGAAAGCTCGGCTACAACACCGACGAGACGGGGTTTTCAAGGGCGATTCTCGAGTTCACGGGGCGCGAGCGACTTTCCGGGATGAAGGTGGCGCTGCTCGGCGCGGGAGGAGCCGCGAAGGCCGTGCTGACCGCATTGAGGCGTCTCGGCGCGGAGACGGAGGTTTTTCACCGAAAAGCGCTGACGCCGGGGTTCGATCTAATAGTCAACGCAACCCCCGTCGATCCAATTGAAGAATATTCATTTTCCGGGCATGAGATGGTGTATGATCTCAGATATGTTCCTGAGGTGACTCCGCTTATGGAACGCGCATCAGCCGCAGGCTGCAAGGTCTCCAACGGCTACACGATGCTGGTTCATCAGGCGCAAGGTCAGCTCGATCTTTTTATGCGGCGGAGCCTCCCGCATGAAGTTGAATGAAAATCCCGTTTGTGCGAGACAGAGCGGTTGTTTTTTGATATAATTTTCGAACTAAAATTTCAAGGAGATGAAAATGAACGTCAGTGAAACGTTGGTAAAAGAACTGAATGAATGCGCCAAGACGCGCGATTTCGAGCGTGCTTTCAAGCTTGTGCGCGACAACAGGGTCGAACTTGCGAAGAATATCGCCCCCGAAGGAATCAAGGATCTGCTGAAGAAGACGACCAACGACCGTCTTCTTCTTTCGTTTTTGGACGGCGCGAATTTCGGCGCGGCGCCTTTGGACAAGACTCTCGTCGTTCTTGAGAAGCTTGTCAGTTTTCAGGTCGGGGCCCTTGTTCTCAACGATACGTGGGGGCTTGGAACGGTAAAGCGCCTCGATTATTTCTACCGTAAGATCACGGTCGATTTCAAGATCAAGAGAGGCCATCAGTTCTCGTACGCCGCCGCGGTCGATATGCTCGAGGTGCCGAGCGAAGATCATGTTCTGGTGATGCGCCATGCCGATCCCGGCGCGTTTGAAGCCATGCTCAAGGATAAGCCCGCCGAGCTTGTCAAGGCTGTTCTCAAAAGCTACGGAGACATGCCCATCACGAAGCTTGAGACCATCTGCGTGAACAACGGTTTCGTGAAGGCGGTCAACTGGAAGAAGTTCTGGGAGAACGTCCGCGTCGAACTCAGAAAGGATGAGCTTGTCGAGATTCCCGTCAAGCGTACAGATCCGATCCGACTCAGGGCTTCCGTCGAAAATTACGGCGACGTATGGTTTACGGCGTTCAGCCACGAGACCGATCCGAAACTCATTCTCGCCTCCGTCCGCGAATTCGTTTCGCAGGGCAAGTTCAAGGACGCCGACGACTCCGCCAAGGCGAAAATCAACGAGCGTCTCGCTTTTGCCGTCACGGCCGCGCGCAAGGTCGACGATGCGCTCTACGCCCGTCTCGCCGTAACCGTCACGGATCTCGGATTCACGAATCCGCCCGCGGCCGAAATGCTTGAGTATCTGCGCGAGCGCAAGCGCTACGTCAAGGCCGCCGCCGAGCTTCCCGCGCGTGAAGTCGGCGCGATGATAAGACTCCTCGCGACCGATGACGAGAACAGACTTAAGCTTTTCAAGTCGCTTGACGAATTCTGCTTTACGGCGGTAACCGAAGTCGTTTCCCTTTTCGCCAAAGAAAGCTCGTGCCGTGAGACGATCGGTGAATTTATGCGCCGCCCGAAGGCTCCCGCTACGCTTACGACGCTCATTGTCGGTAAGTATGAGATGTTCAGGGACTGGGCGGAACTTCCTCCGCTTGTCACGATCCTGACCCACGCGATCGCGCTCGGTGAAGGTCGTCAGAGCGGCGAGATTCTCAAGATGCAGAATATGGTCCGCCGCCTTTTCGCGGACGTCAAATGGCTCGAGAAGGTGCTCGGCTGGCTGGACGACGCTTCAAAGGTCGTTTTCTTCGAGCGTTTTCAGGCTTCTATCGCATGGGATCACTCGACCCATCACACCATCGTCGTGAGAATGGCCCGCATCGCGCCGATTCTTGAGCCGCATATCGTCAAGGTCGAGAAGAAAAAGGAATATGCCCGCATCACGAGCTACCGCAGCTTTGCGACGAGAAAGGCGGAGTATCTGAAACTCATCAACGAGGATATGCCCGCCAACGTAAAGCGCATCGAGTTCGCCAAGAGCTACGGCGATTTGAGCGAAAACGCCGAATATCAGTACGCGAAGGACGAACAGCGCGCGCTTATGCAGAAGCAGTCTCTCATGCAGGCCGATCTCGAGGCGGTCAAACCGTGGGATTTCTCCGATGCGACCACGCAGGAGGTCATGCCCGGCGTCACCGTTGTCATCGCCGCGCCCGACGGCGAGCGCACATATCATGTGCTCGGCGAATGGGATAACGATACGGAACTCGGGATCCTCTCGTCCAAGGCGAAGCTCGCTGAGAACATGCTCGGCAAGAAGCCCGGCGATCAGTTTGAGCTTCCCGGTTCGGAGGGAGCCGCGGTCTTTGCGAAGATCGTAAGAATCGAGCCTCTTGGAGAAGTTGCGCGCGAGTGGATAAAACTTCCTTCCGGAATGCAAATATGATACAATAGAACGCGTTGCGAAGAGGTACATCGAAAGGAGGAATCGTCATGGGATTTATAATCAAATCGGATTCGGCAAAGAAACAGACGAAAAAAACGGTCGCGGCCAAGAAGCCGGAGCCTAAAAAGGCGGCACCCAAGGCCGCAGCGAAATCTGAGGCCAAAAAAGCCTCAGCCGTGAAGGTCGTCGACAAGAAGCCCGGCAAGGAGAACTCTGCCGATAAAGCGAAGGAAGTGTCTTCGGCAAAGCCCGAAATCAAACGCGTTCCTCCGCGTATCATGCGCAAGGCTCCCGTTATAACGAAGACCCCTCCTAAACCTGTCGTGATCACCGACACTTCCAAGGCTATCGCTTTTGCGATGTCCATCGCCGAAGAGATGAAGCGTTCGGCGCGCAACGAGGATGAGAGCCGTCGCGAGAACGAGATCCGTCTTTCGCGCAGACCGACAACGCGTGCGCAGGGTAAAAATACCGTTAAGTTCCCCGCTGCGGACCTTAAGGATTTCCGCAAGAAACTTCTTGAGGCCAGGGAAGCGGCGCTCCAAGGCGTCGACGCCATGAAGGCGACGGGTTTCAACGAGTCGGGCGATCATGAAGCCGACGGCGGCGACGGCACCAATCAGACGCTGAGGCTTCAGGCGCTCGGTCAGATGGGTAACATCAACCGCACGATCCAGCAGATTGAAGAGGCCTTGCACCGCATTGAAGACGGCTCTTACGGCGTCTGCACCGTCTGCGGCCAGCTTATCCGCAAGCCGCGACTGCTCAATCAGCCGTTTGTGCTTACCTGCATGGAATGCCAGAGTGAAATGGAGCGCAAGCGCGGCTGAGCATGTACGCGATCAAGCTTATAGTTGCCGCGCTTCATCTTCTGGTCATTGACGCTTTGACCAAGGAGCTTGCGATCCATCATCTTGCGGGAGGCTCGGTTCCTGTCATTCCCGGCTTCTTCAATCTGACGTATGTCGAGAA
>JAEIGA010015546.1_pt1 | contig 11581 bp, 10 predicted proteins | sample 9270691 | NCBI WGS metagenome assembly JAEIGA01 (sample SAMN17057246, study PRJNA624740) | gut metagenome | biome: biome; isolation source: fecal sample | host: Bos grunniens | place: China: Xizang | collected 2019
CCTTACGTTGCAGGTTTCGTACACAACGTGATGTTCGAGACTTACCTCAAGCAGCATGAGGCACCAGAGGATGCACTCTACCTCATGTGTGGACCTCCTATGATGGTCGGAGCGGTTGTCAAGCTCCTCGACTCTCTCGGAGTACCGCCTGAGAACATTCTCTACGATAACTTCGGTGCATAAATATAAAAGGTCTGACCGTTTTGGTCAGACCTTTTATATTCATGCACAACTACTACGTTACCCCTTCCCTAAATCCCTTCCCTAATGCCTACTTAAGGTGATAGAGTGAGTTTGGCTTGGTTCGTCGGAACAAGTTCTGACTTCATCCCTCCCATCGCAAGCGATTGGCCCCTCCCGCTCACGAGGCCGTGATCATCGTCGCTAAAGAATACGTGTTTTCTTTGACGACGATGTCTAGTTATTTTAGAAGGGCGTATAGTTTTACGAAAAGTTGGAGAGGGAGCCAGACATCGGAGCCAGATCTGAGTTTCGCTTTTCTGATGTCGGATGCAAGGTATGGGTAGCGGCGGAAAAGGTTCAATCCATAGGCTATGGAGTACCATCCTGCCTGGATAAGTATGTCATCGAAGATCGGAGCTACCGGATTCTCGACAGATGACTCATTGCGATACTTCTCGTAAAGGTCGAGGAAATTCAATGCATATTCCTCCTTGCGGCGCTTTCGGCCCTGTCTTGTTATGGAATTCGGGTTATTCTTGCGATAATGGTAAATATCCATATCAAGATAAGCCAGGGACTTGGCCCTACCTACCAGCTGCACAGAGAGGTAGCAGTCCTCAGCATATGAATACTTCGGATGATGAAGTTCATGTTCGAGATACAGGCTACGCTTCACACACTTATTGCACAATGTGCCGAAAGCCCTATGGTTATACATGTTTCTGATATATTGGGCTTTATCTTGCGCAGTATATGGTTTTTCCTTCTTTATCGATGAGCGATCAGCATACTCCCTGACATAGTTGAAGAAGATTATATCTGCATCAGTTACTGATGCTGTCGCAGCAATCGCCTCAAATGATCCCGGCGTAAGCCAATCGTCAGGATCGACATGGTACACATAATCACCTGTCACATACTCCAAACCCGTCTTTCGGGCAGCAGGCAATCCTCCATTCTTCTTGTCGACGATAACTATTCTATCCCTTAATGCAGGGAATTCATTATCGATCACATCGTTCAGAACCTGAATGGAATTATCCTTGGTTCCATCATTCACAAAGATGAACTGAACATGAGGATATGTCTGACTGAACACCGATCTGGCAAACTCAGCAATGTATTTCTCGACACCATAAACCGGTACTACCAGAGAAATCACTATATCTTTATTCATAGGCACTATTTCTCGAATCTTGACTTTTGAGGGAATTTCTGCTCGAAGGCCTCGATCATAGCAGTCCTTAACTTCAGGTAACGCTCTTCACTGAGGCGGACATCATTGACGCACATGAGATTACGTGTCGGAGACAATATGAATGACTTCAGTTTCTCTGGGGAAGTCACTGCCACAGAATAGTGCTTGTTTGATATCTTCTCATTAACCATACGTCCTTTATACAACTGATAGTCAAGGAAAAGGTATTGGTTGAGATTTCCGGAAGTCCTCACTCGAGTAAGAGAAGCCAGGATATCCTGTTCGAGGATTGAATAAAGCTGCTCACATTCGCTCTTGAACATAGGCGTACATGTATGCTGCGGACGCACGAAGCAGAAGGACGGCTTGAGTCCGAGGGCCTTCTTGGCATGCGTATCTGAATTCCTGCAAATCTTCTTATACATTCCTGAAGCAAGGAAATGGCGGCTAAACCCGAGCACTCCCTTTCCGTCACGGAAGAAGTCTTCTGGTCTGCACGGAGCAAGAGGATACAGGTCATCATTAAAATACAGATATTCTTCATCCAATCCTTCAATCCTATGAAGGTGCATCTCTATAGGGTTGCAGTTGAATGTAGGAAGATAGTCTGCAGGTATAATGTCTTTATGAAGAACAATCTTAAGCTGCGACTGATCAACCCACTGGGGGACCTGAGAAGGATGAGACACGACAAGATACACATTGCGGACGAAAGGCATATTGACTTCTATGCCCCTGAGCAGATATTTCAATGTTCCCCAGTCGCGGAAACGCTTCTCCATTATGGGGATATGGGTAGTCTTCTCGTAATCCGCCTTCCACACCGGATCATTCCCATCTACATATGTTATAACAATGTCCATAAATCAGATATTATCACGTACTATAGCAAAGATAAACAATTTAAATTGTTTATCTTTGCTATATCAACACAAAAATCTAGCACATGATAATCGGATATACCACTGGAGTGTACGACCTATTCCACATCGGGCATCTCAACCTTCTGAAGAATGCAAAGGGGATGTGCGACAAACTGATTGTAGGCGTCACAGTCGATGAATTGGTTGCATATAAGGGCAAGAAGGCAATGATTCCGTTTGAGGACAGGATCGAGATTGTCAGATCCATAAAATATGTAGATGCAGCAGTCCCTCAGCACGACATGGACAAGCTTGCTGCATGCAAGAAACTCGGAGCAACTATACTTTTTGTAGGAGACGACTGGTACGCTACAGAAAAGTGGCAGGAGTACGAGAAGGAATTCGCAAAGGAGGGCATCCGGATCATATACTTCCCCTACACCAAGGGGGTATCAAGCACAATCATCACAGAGGCTCTTATGAACATCCGCAAGGATGACCTTCAGGACCTGAAATAACAAGACCATGACAGACAAGAATTACTGCCTCAGTTCATACATATCCTTCCGATACATCTGGAAGGATGGCAAGGATTTCTACAAAGGGCTGGCCCACAAGAACTTCCAGCCTGTTTCAGAGCAGGAGAGAAGACCAGTCAAGGACGCTGCTGAGATATTCGCATATATCCAGGAGCAGTTTGACCAGCTGTATTCCAGATATAATAATATAGGTATACTCCTTTCAGGAGGCATGGACAGTGCCAATCTGGCACGTTTCCTCAAGCCCGGAAGCCATGCCTACACATTCACATCAGACACCGGTGTCTTTAACGACGATTTTGAGCGCGCCTCATATTATTGCAGCAAGTTCGGTCTGCAGCACCACCTGATCAACATCAATTTCGACGATTATAAACGATACACGCCGATTGTGGCTGCAGCCAAAGGCGCACCAGTCCATTCGATTGAGCCACAGATCTTCAAGGCAGCCGTAATGGCGCAGAATGATGGCGTAGAACTCCTTATTGTAGGAGAAAGCGCTGACCTGATCTTTGGAGGAATGGACCAGCTCATCTCACGCGACTGGAATTTCGACGATTTTGCAAAGAGATATACATTCCTGGAGCCATCAAAAGTATTGGAGACTCCGGTAGACATGTCGGAACTATATGAGCGCTACAGACTTCCGGAAGACAAGATCGACTACATGAAGTTCATGGACGAAGTGTTCTCCATCGAAAGCTCAGGCTCATACATGAACGCCTTCGCAGCAGCGAAGATGCCGTATTATGATCCATACGCAAGAATGTTGATGAGTGAGCCTCTGGACATGAACAGGGTCAGGAATGGCGAGCCGAAATATCTGGTGCGCGAACTTTTCGCGATGATATATCCGGAACTTCCTATCCCGTTCAAGATCCCGATGCCACGCCCTGTAGATGCAATATTCAAGGAATGGAGCGGCCCTGTCAGAAAGGAATTCCGCAAGGACATCCCTATGGATACCTTGACAGGTAACCAGAAATGGCAGCTTTGGTGTGCAGAACTCTTCCTTAACATATATGAGCCTGAGGAGTAGTATGACATCCATATTCAAATATATCGGATACTGGATTGCAAAAAGATTGCTCAAGTTCCCGGGCAACCTGTTGTCTTTCATCGTACGCATGTTCGTTCCAGTAAAGAAAGGCAGGGTGGCCTGTTGGGCATACTCGTTCAGGCAATACAGCTGTAATCCCCGTTATCTGACTGAATATCTGCTGGAAAACAATCCTGAATATGAGGTATACTGGATATTCAAAAAGAATGTGGACATATCAGAAGTCGACAAGCGCATAAGATGCGTCAGGTTCAGATCACTGGAATATTTCATCCTCATCAATTCGGCCGAATTTATTTTCACCAATGCCAGGACTGATCCGTTCAGCATATATTGGCACAAACGCCCGGGCCAGAAATACGCCATGCTTTGGCATGGTGGCATCCCATTGAAACAGATCGAGAAGGATGTAGAAGAGAAACTCGGCATCACATATACCAGGAAGGCAAAGGCCGATTCGAAGGTTTGTGACCTTATGATCACCGGCTCAAGATTCCAGGCGACCCTCATCAAGGAGAAGTTCTGGTATGACGGAGAGATACTCGAAAGCGGCATTCCGAGATATGACATCTTCTTCAACAAGGAAGCACATAAGGAGATCAGGGAAAAGGTCTTCAGACACTACAACATACCGGATGGCAACAAGGTTGTGCTGTATGCACCTACTTTCAGGAGGAATCACAGCCTTGAGCCATATGACATTGACTGGGAGACAGCCATTCCGCTGTTTGAGGACATGTTGGGAGGAAGGACAACGGTATTGCTGAGGTTACATCCGAACATGCTCAAGGTCGATACAAGCCCTCTGCTGAAGACACCAGGCGTCATGGACGCGACCCGCTACCATGATATGCAGGAGCTGCTATGCGTCTGTGACCTTCTGATCACAGACTACTCTAGCACAATGTTCGACATAGCAATGATAGACAAGCCTTGTCTGCTCTATGCAACAGACGTGGAGAAGTACGACAGAGGATACTATTTCAGGTTCGACTCTCTCCCCTTCCCTCTAGCTAAGAATATGGCAGAACTCACACAGATTGTCAGCAACTTCAATCACGAAGAGTACCGTATGAAAGTAAGGGAATTCCTCGACATGACAGTCAAGATGTTCGAAGACGGACATGCAAGCGAAAGGATAGTCGAGTGGATGAAAAGATAAATCAAGCAAAAGTTCAGGTCGGTTGACCTGAACTTTTTGTTTATACGTGAAAATCACTTTAAAATAAATTTTAAGATTTTAAAAAAAAGAAAAATCTGAAGAATCTTTTTTTAAATCGCGCAATCATACGCTCCAAAGCACATAGTTTTGCGAAAAAAATGAAACGGATGTGCTTGACCGCAATAATGATGTTTGCCGCTTTGGCGCTGCTTCACTGCCAGGATAAGAGACTGATGGCAGGGTTGGATATCATGGGTATAGCCGGAGGCGAAGCGGCAGTCTCCATTGAATATGGCCTTGCCGAACATTGGTCCATCGGTGGCGAAGCATCATATGGCTTCGGATTCTTCCGCAAAGGGATGGACACACTGGAATCATCCCACAGGCAGGAATTCTCGGAAGAAACGTTTGTCCCATTGCCTGATGACCTTCACAGGGAAAGCATCTATGCCAGATATTGGCCGACGAGTCTCATGAAAGGTCCATACATGCTCACTTCCATATGTCATGGCAGCACGACCGGTACAGACTTCTGCATCGGGGCAGGCTACCTGCTGCATATCTGGAAATCCATATATGCATACACAGAATACAGACTTACGGTTTCCGAACCGGACTCCCCCGGCAGAAGGCTTTCTGCCGGCATATGCCTGACTTTCGGAAAATGAAAGACACCGGACTATCATTCACTTGCTTTTATCACAACTATGAACTCACTTAGGAATTCTCAACCTCTACCCGTTCTGGGTTTTATCATTCTCTTGACATGTCCGGTGTTGCATGGGTGTGAACCCCTGCATTTCACGGATAGCCACTTCACTGCAGCCGGGAAGGTTCCGGTGAAGATGTCTGTCCATTCAAAAGGTGAGCTGACAGGAGAGGAACTGGATATCCTGGTCTTCCAAAATGACGCCACCCAATATCTGGAGTGCTGGCAAAGGGTACAAGTGACCGAAACTGACGAAGCCACGATTGCATCCATGAACGGAGAGAAGATTGCCATGGCATGCAGCGGGATGAGCGACAGGAGCCACGAAGACTGGATGTGGGTATCCTCTTTGGCATCGCTCTCGGACGCATGGTCGGATCTGGAGGACGAAAGGCGGGAAACTCCTGTCATGAGCGGCGGCTGCGTATTCAAAGCCGGCTCCACATTGACCGGACAGCCGGCCCTTACTCTGCGCCGTCTGTCCTGTGAAATTCATCTGAGAAGCCTGAAGTGCGACTTCAAGGGCAGGCCTTACGAAGGAAAGAGACTGTCCGATGTACATGTGTACCTTACAAATGTAAACGCCTCGTGCAGGATATGGAACGACACCGGCAATGTGTCACGCATCATCAACCAGGGTCGCCTTATCATGGAAGATGTATCGAGATTCAACGACAGAAGTCTGATACTGCAGGAAATAGAGGAAGAAGTGGGATCTGATGGAATCAGACCAGACATAAGGCTAAGATGTTATCCGAACACCGCGGAGAAGGAAGGCCCAGGCAGCCCTTTCACAAGACTGGTGATACAGGGCATGCTTGACGGAGAGGTCTGGTATTGGCCCATAGACATCAACAGGGATGGAGAAGCATCGGAAGAAGGTGTCAGAAGCAACTGCATATACACATATGACATCGTGCTGACACGAAAGGGATCGAAAGACCCGGATACTGCGATAAAGACAGGAACGGCATCAATTGCAATGGAGGTGAAAAGATGGGAAGAGAAAGAGGATTATACAATAGGCTACTGATTGGAGCGATTCTGGCCACGACCGGTTGCGGACAGGCCGGCATCCACTCTGAATACGAAGTCATGTGCTCCATATCCGTGGACTGCGGCATCTACACATCCAAGTCAGCAGATCCCGACGAGGAGATGATCTCCGATCTGAGCATCATGATCTTTGACGAGCAGGGAGACGCCGAAGAATGCATATGGCTGCCGGACGGAAAGACGCAGGTGCAGATACCTCTCGTATTGGGGAAAAGCTACAGTTTCAGGGCCTGTGCAAATTTTGGATACAGAACATACGCCGACCACATCGACGAAGTGGAGGAGACCGTCTATTACATGGCCTATCCAGATGAATACAGCGCCGGGATGCCCATGTATGCGGAAGCGGACAATGTCAGGATTGGAGAAGATGCCACAGTGAAGCTTGATCTGATCCGCCTGATGTCGAAGATATCCCTACGGATGGACAGGAGGCGTCTCTCGGAAGGCGTACAGATGAATGTGACGGGAGTCAGGATCGGCAACTGTCCGAAATCCGCCAAAGTGTTCCGGTCAAACACAGTCACAGACAATGACCAATGCTTCAGTCTGGGCTTCAGCCGTGACGATGCTCAAGCATCAGTACTTAACACCATATCAGAAGACAACCTGAGCGGGATATTGACATTGTACATGCTGGAAAACATGCAGGGGGACATGGACAAAAGGATCGATAACGATGCTGACAAGGTATTTGAAGAGCACGATTACAGAAGAGAGGTGTGCTCCTACATCGAGATGGACTTCGAATACCTCTCATACGAGCAATACTCCGAGAATCCACTCATATATAGATTCTACTTGGGAGACAGCATGACCAACCTTGATGTGGAAAGAAACTGCCACTACCACATAACCGTGTGCCCCGAAGATGACGGACTGAACGGAGACGGATGGAGAGTGGACAAAAGCGGAATGTCAGACCTGGGGCCGACATTCCTGAAATCCTACCCTTCCTCATACATAAGGGGAAAAATCGGAGACAAGATACATCTGGGATGCATCATCTCGCCACCACACACTCCGTTTGATGTCGGAGAAAGCTATATGGCTGACGACAAGGCAGAGGGCATCTATGACTACGAGATAGACCCTGACGGCCTGGGAGCCGTCCTGACCCTGACAGGTCCTGGTCGAGGATGGATATATATGGAAGCCGGTCCACCTATTGACGACGGAGCCTTGTTCGTCATTGAGGTAGACCTGCCGCGATGAGGCTACATATATTCCGCAGTGTGCGATTCTCTGCACTTCCTGATGTCCTCAGGTCTGCCGGAATAGACGAGGTGGCCACCACCGTCACCTGCTTCCGGACCGAGATCAATAACCCAATCTGCAGCACGTATGACATCCAGATTGTGCTCCACCACGACGATGGAATGTCCCTTCGACAGCAAGGCGTCAAACGACTTGAGAAGTTTCTCGACATCGTAGAAATGCAGTCCTGTCGTCGGCTCGTCGAAGATGAAAAGTATCTTCTGAGGCTTGGTTCTGCTTATCTGGTCACTCATCGACAGGAAGTATGCAAGCTTGACACGCTGACTTTCACCACCGGAGAGCGTGCTGCTGCTCTGTCCGAGCTTTATGTATGAAAGGCCCACATCCACAAGCGGCTGCAGTCGTTCTGCAATCCTCTTTGCCACAGCATCCTCCTGAGCCGCAAAGAAGGCAATGGCCTCATCCACGCTCATGTTCAGGATGTCATCGATATTGAGACCCTTATACTTGACTTCAAGGATATCCGGCTTGAATCTCTTTCCACCGCAGGATTCGCAGACCATGGATACATCCGCCATGAACTGCATTCCAATCTTCACGAAACCCTCACCCTGACATTCAGGACAGCGGCCGCCATCCATATTGAATGAGAAATGAGAAGGAGTGAAACCGTTCATCTTTGCGAACTGCTGCTCGGAAAGGAGCTTTCTGATGTCATCATATACCTTCAGATATGTAACAGCATTGGAACGGGAGCTCTTGCCTATAGGGTTCTGGTCAACATATTCAACCTGGGTCACGCGGTCCAGACTGCCGGAAAGTCCCCTGAATGTGCCGGGAGCCGCTCCTGTCTGGTTTATGTGTCTGTATAATGCTGGATAAAGGATATCACCGACAAGAGAAGACTTGCCGCTGCCGCTTACTCCGGTCACGACAGTCAGCACTCCCAATGGTATCTCCACATCAATATCCTTCAGGTTATGCTCCATGGCACCGTTCACAGTGATAGAATAGTCCCATGTGCGCTTGCGCCTTTCATAGCGTTCACGCTTGCCGCCAAGATATTGCAGTGTAAGCGAACGGCTATCGTCTTCTGACTGTATACCATCCGCCAGGCTGCCCTGGTATACGATTTCACCGCCATAAACTCCCGCCTTGGGACCTATATCTATGAGCATATCAGCAGCCTTCATTATCTCTTCATCGTGCTCGACGACCACAACAGTGTTGCCGATGTCGCGCAGTCTCTTGAGCACAGAAATCAGCCTTTGCGTATCTCTCGGATGAAGACCGATGCTCGGTTCATCAAGAATATAAAGCGATCCCACGAGAGAGCTTCCCAATGCTGTAACGAGGTTGATTCTCTGGCTCTCTCCACCTGAAAGGGTGTTAGAAGTTCTGTCAAGCGTCAGATATCCTAATCCGACGTCCTCAATATACTCAAGCCTTGAGATGATTTCCTGAATTGCCTTGTCTGCTATCTTGTGCTCAGACTCCGTCAGTTCGACATTGCGCAGGAAGTCCAGCAATGAGGTCACATTCATGCAGAGAAGTTCGTGTATATTCTTTCCACCGACCTTCACATACAGGGCCTCCTTGCGAAGCCTGCTTCCACCACACTCGTTACATACTGTCTTGCCGGAATATCTGTTCAGCATATATTTATACTGAACCTTGTATCTGTTTGATTCCACCCAACGGAAGAACTCATCAAGACCGATTATAGACTCCTCTTCAGTTTCCGCCGCATATCCCTTCCAGATCAGGTCCTTGACCTCCTTGGAGAGGTTGCAGTACGGCTCAAAGATCGGGATGCCATATCTTACGGAATTCTTCACAAGCTGATCCTTGAACCAACTCATCTTATCTCCCCTCCAGCATGCGATCGCACCCTCATATATCGTCTTGCTCTTATCCGGAACTACCAGATCCTCGCTGATGCCTATGATCTTGCCCAGACCACCGCACACAGGACATGCTCCAAGAGGGCTGTTGAAACTAAAAAGATATTCGTCAGGCTTCGAGAACTTCATGCCATCGGCCTCAAACCTGTTTATGAACTGCCTTGTTTCGGGTTCACCATCCCTGTACTCCTTACGGACATAAACGGTACCCGCACCTTTTTCAAAGGCTGTCTCTATCGAAGAATTAAGACGTGTCCTTAAGTCCTTATCTGTACTCGGGAGTCTGAGACGGTCCACAAGAAGGAAGAGATCATCAGGATATTCGCCTGTTTCCGCAAGACGCATGACTTCCTCTATCCTTACCGCCCCACTTGGACCGAACAATCTAGTATAACCCTCTTCCTTGAGCTGGAGCATGAGTTCTACCTTATCCTCTCTGTCCTTCCAGTTAAGGTCAGCAAGGATATAAGCGGCGGAAGCTCCTTCCTCATAGATATAGTCCAGGACATCAGATGCATTGCTGCACTTGACTTCAAGTCCTGTGACCGGAGAATATGTGCGACCTATGCGAGCATATATGATACGAAGGTAGTCATATATCTCAGTGCTTGTAGCAATCGTAGAGCGGGGATTTCTCGTGTTAACTTTCTGCTCTATCGCTATTGCCGGCGGAATACCTTCAATGAGTTCGACATCAGGCTTGGACATCCTTCCCAGGAACTGACGGGCATAGGACGAAAGACTCTCAGCAAAACGCCTCTGTCCCTCAGCGAAAAGGGTGTCAAAGGCAAGGGAAGACTTACCCGAACCGGATATGCCTGTAATGACTACAAATCTGCCACGTGGTATCTCCACTGTGACATCCTTGAGGTTATTGACCTTTGCTCTCCTTACTAAGATGTTCTCCTTTTCATTCATATCATGGCTGCCTGCCCTTGAGGCAAGCCTACAAATATAATCAATTTATCTCACAAGACGAGGAGATTTGCTTTGATTATGGTCTGGATATTGATATTTAAGCAATGCCTCATGAAAGGCAGATATAAACAAAAAAGAATAGGAGAAATACTTATGTTACCTACAAGAAAATATAACAGCCAATACGGCTTCACGGATTTCTTCAATGACCTCTTTGATAACAGGTCATTGGAAAGAGCGGAATTCAGCACCCCCGCTATCAATGTTTCTGAAAACGAAACAGAGTACCACCTTGAGGTTGCCGCTCCCGGAGCATGCAAAGATGACTTCAAGGTACACCTCAACAGGGATGGAAACCTCGTGATCGAAATGGAAAAGAAGGAGTGCGGATGCAAGGACAAGGAAAAGGAGAAAAAAGAGTGCAAGTATCTTAGAAAAGAGTTTTCGTACTCTAAATTTTCCCAGACTCTCCTCCTTCCTGACAACGCTGACAGAGAAAACATTGACGCCCAGGTCGTTAATGGAATTCTCAAGGTTAGGATACCTAAAATCGAGAAACCTAAGCCTGAAGACGAAAACAGGATTATTGAGGTGAAATGATAAAAAATCACTGAAAAACGCAAAAAAGTACGCAAAAAATTTGGAGATTCCGATTTTTTGCGTACCTTTGCATCCGCGTTAGAGAAAAACGCATAAGACTGAACAATTGGTGCGGTAGTTCAGCTGGTTAGAATACCGGCCTGTCACGCCGGGGGTCGCGGGTTCGAGTCC
>JAEIGA010015547.1_pt1 | contig 11581 bp, 10 predicted proteins | sample 9270691 | NCBI WGS metagenome assembly JAEIGA01 (sample SAMN17057246, study PRJNA624740) | gut metagenome | biome: biome; isolation source: fecal sample | host: Bos grunniens | place: China: Xizang | collected 2019
AAGGCTGCACCTGCAAAGAAGGCTGCACCTGCAAAGAAGGCTGCACCTGCAAAGAAGGCAGCTCCTGCAAAGAAAGCAACTGCTTCCAAGAGCACTACAGCCAAAAAGACTACCACCAAGAAGACCACCGCAAAGAAATAATCATTGCACAATTAAAATCGCTGCAGGGAAATATCCTTGCAGCGTTTTTTTCGGAGGATCAATGGAGTACCGACGGATCTTTTTGACGGGAGACCCCCATGAGGAGTTTGCCCATCTCCATGAAAAACAGAAGACGATGCACATGACCGGGGAAGACCTGCTCATCATCCTTGGAGATGTGGGCGTCAACTGTTATAACGATGACCGGGACATCCGGCTGAAGGAGGATCTCGCCCGGCTTTCTCCCACCGTGCTGTGCCTCCACGGAAATCATGAGCGACGTCCCACCTCACCGGATATCCGGTGGGAGTATGAACCGGTCCCGTGGCAGGGAGGGAAGGCCTACGTGGAGAGCCGGTTCCCCACGCTGATCTTTGCCGAGGAAGGAGAACGGTACCGTATCGGCGGCAGGACCTTCCGAGTCATCGGCGGAGCCTATTCCATCGACAACTATTTTCGGACACTGATGGGTCACCCCTTCTATCCCGACGAACAGCTGTCGCCGGAAGAACGGGATCAGATCCGGCGGCGGATGGAACGGGATGGATGGCAGGAGGATGTGATCCTTACCCATACCTGTCCCTACTCCGTGCGCCCGGTGGAAAAATTCGTGCCTGGGATCGAGCAGGGTGGAGTGGATACCTCCATGGAGGATTTCCTGGAGGAGATCCTCCGAAAGACTTCCTTCCGTCAATGGTTCTGCGGACACTGGCATGTGGAGAAGACGGTGGGAAAGATCCGCTTCCTCTCCCATGAAGTGGTTTTGCTGGAACCCTGAGAGAAAAGAAAACGGCTGTGCCATGCGGCACAGCCGTTTGTTGTCTTTAATCGAGAAAATCCCGGAGCCGTTTGCTACGGCTGGGGTGGCGCAGCTTGCGCAGCGCCTTGGCTTCGATCTGACGGATGCGTTCACGGGTGACGTTGAATTCCTTGCCTACTTCCTCCAGGGTGCGGGTACGTCCATCCTCCAGGCCGAAACGGAGCTTCAGGACCCGCTGCTCTCTCTCGGTGAGAGTATCCATGACTTCCAGCAACGCCTCGTTGAGAAGAGATTGGCTGGCAGCCTCGGAAGGTTCGGAGGCACCTTCATCGGAGATGAAATCTCCCAGATGGGAATCCTCCTCCTCGCCGATGGGGGTCTCCAGAGACACAGGCTCCTGCGCGATCTTCAGGATGTCCCTCACCTTGTCGGTAGGCATTCCCAGCGCTTCGGCAATCTCCTCAGCGGTGGGATCGTGTCCCAACTCCTGCAGTAGCTGCCGGGAGGCACGGACCACCTTGTTGATGGTCTCGACCATGTGCACCGGGATGCGGATGGTGCGGGCCTGGTCAGCGATGGCACGGGTGATGGACTGACGGATCCACCATGTGGCATAGGTGGAGAACTTATATCCCTTGGTGTAGTCGAACTTCTCCACGGCCTTCATCAGACCGAGATTGCCTTCCTGAATCAGATCCAGGAACAGCATGCCGCGTCCCACGTAGCGTTTTGCGATGGATACCACCAGACGGAGATTCGCCTCCGTCAGTTTCTGACGTGCCAGATCATCCCCCTCCGACATGCGGCGGGCGAGATCCTGTTCCTCTTCCGGTGTGAGAAGGGGCACCTTGCCGATCTCCTTGAGGTACATGCGGACCGGATCGTCCGTGGCAATGCTTTCCTCCACGTTGGAGGCATTGGCCATCTCCTCGTCCGTGACTTCCTCGATGGTGGACAGTTCCTCGTTGTCGGGAACATGATCCTCATCGATGGGGGGAAGCTCATCATCGCTGATCTCCAGCATGACATCGGAGGAGTCCAATTCCTCGCGGAACGTATCCATGTCTTCCTGGCTCATGCCCAGAGATCCCAGCGCGTTAAAGTCCTTTGCGGACAGGGAACCGGTCTTTTTGGCCTTGTCCCGGAGCTCCGTCAGTTTCTTTTCCAGCTTCTCGTTCACTTCTTCGCCGACGGTCTCTTCTGCGACGGGTACTTCCTCTTCCACGACCTTCTTCTTGCGGCCGCGCTTTTTCGGTTTTTTCTCCGCCTCTTCTTCCGGGATGGTCTCTTCCAGTACTTCGTTTTCCAGTTTATCAGTCATAAAAAATACAGGTTCCTTCCTGATATTGTCGCGAGTTACACAAATAGATATGATACCATCAAAAATTCGGGGATTCAATAACGAACCCCCGAATTCCGGAAAAAGTTTTTCGAAAAAACAGGCATGGCCGGATGGCCATGCCTGTAAGACTGTCGGTATCAGTAGTAGACCGACGGGTTGTTGACGATCTCCATGCAGTAAGAGGTGATGATCTGGGCAACTTCCGCACGGGTGGCCGTGGCGCCTGGATCGATGACCATTCCTCCGCGTCCGGCAATAAGATGCTTGCCGGCGGCCCAGGCCACAGCGTTCTGTGCCCAGCCGGAGACGCTGGAACAATCCGAGAAGGTATCCAGACTCCAGTGGATCTGACGGTTCCGCGCGTTGTCGTGACAGGCGACGGTATATCCCATCAGAATGGTGGCAAGCTGTTCTCTCGTCACATCGTCATTGGGACGGAAGGTCCCGTCGTCAAATCCGGCGACGATGCCGTTGGCTGCACACCAGTTGACGGCGGCTTCGTACCAGGAGCCCTTTACCACGTCGCTGAACCGGGAGGCACCGCCGGAGGGCTTGCCTGCCATGGCGTAGAGGATCTGGGCGATCATGGCACGGGAAAGCTTGCTGTTGGGCGAGAAGGCGCTTCCACCGGTACCGGCCATCAGACCGTTGGTGAGCACGTAATCCACTTCCTCATGATACCAGGCGTTTCCGGAGACGTCCTTAAGGGACTTGCTGGGGCAGCCGGCATCACTGGAGGAGCCGAACTTGTCGATCTGGTCGAGGGCGCGCACATAGAACTGATGGACATTGTCCGGATTCTCATTGAAGAATCCGCCGGCGAATCCGATGTGGTCCATGTTCTGCATGGGCATGATGTACCACTGTCCGGGCTCGCAGGCCATGCCTTCCACATAGGAGGTATGTTTGTCGTAAATGCGGTTGCCCTTGTCATCCAGACGGAACGGGCAGTAGCCGGAGACCATGTTCACCATGCCGTCGTTGGGCTGCCATTCCCGACCGAGACGCTGGGCGGGCACATTGATGGTGGTAAGAGTGTCGCCGTAACCATCCAGGAAGGATCCCTTGGTGGTGGTGTCCAGCTTACCCATGTTGGCGGACATGGGACGGAAGAGCAGCCACTGACGGTCGTTGGGGATGTTGTCGCCGATGGCCTGTCCGATATCCGTGGTGCAGCCGTAATACAGCTGATAGTAGATGTTGGGCTGCAGCTGCAGCTCCTTGTTCATCCAGGTGGCGCGGTCTACCCACAGGTCATCCAGAGCGTTGTCATGGTGATCCATGAAGTCGGACGTGAGCACACGGATGACGCCCTGCATGAGGGTCTCGTTCTCTTCTTTATAAACATGGAAGTGATCCAGATGGGGGTCATAGATCCCCTTGAAGTCGGTGACTTCCAGTGCGCTGCTGAGGTAATGCACCAGACCCGTGATGAACTCACGCATGAACGGGTTGGCTTCGCAGAAGTCCGAGCCGTTGCTGGGTGCCACCAGCATGGTGACAGAATAGACCCAGTCGGACTTGCCGCCTTCAAAGAAGGGGCTGACGGTCTCGCCGGCGGCCTTGGCAGCTTCCACTTCCTCCTTGCGTCCGTCGGAGAGGATGTCCACGAAAGTACGTTCCGTGGCACCGCCGAAGCTGTGGCCGAAGAGATTGAGCTTGTTGGTGGCACTCCACTTGTAGTCCTCCAGCAGGCCCCGTCCGGTGTAGTCGCGGCCGTAGCGTTCATGGCCGTATTTCTTCGAGTGGGCGATACCGTAGTCGGTGCGGGTGCCGGTGAGCTCCGCGTATAGTTCACAAGCGCGGTCCCAGGCGCTGCACATGGGACCCAGAGCCGGTTTCACCACGTTGTATCCCTGACTTTCCAGCCAGGTTGCAGTGTCGCCGGTGGTCATGCCCATATGGGGCAGGATCTTATCCAGAACATCGTATTCGCCCCATCCCAGATATCCGTGAATGAATACCATGGGATAGTCCTTGGAAGGAGTTCCCGCGCCCTTATCAACGGAAGATGCGGCGGAGACCGGGAACACCAGAAGGCTCAGCATCAGTGCCAGGCAAATGATGAGAGCCAGACTCTTGCGGTTCTTTTTCATTCTTTCCCCTTTCTCTTTTTCGGATCTGTTTCCCCGCAGACCCTTTTTCGTTTCTCTCCGGACTGAAAATCAGTCCACAGCAATATCTTAAGGATTTAAATCAGCAGATACAACGTCTCTGACGGATTTTCATGGATTTAGACAAAAAATGGTATTTTGTATAGATAAAATGGATAATATGTGGAGAATAGGATACAAAAACCCGGAGACCAATTTGCGGTCTCCGGGTGTGTTGATCCGGGATCTTCAGAATTGTTCATGATGGACGGGAGGGCTGGTCAGTACGGGTTCCTCCGCGGGTTCCGGATCTTGAGCCGGCATGCCCAGGGACAGGATGGCTTCCACGGCATAGTGTTCCGGGATCTGAAGCAGCTTCCGTACATTCTCCTCGCAGGTGGCGTCCCCGCCGGAGCGGAGCCGGCACTGCACCCAGCAGGAACCGATGTCCAGGTCAACGGCTTGAAGCTGCATGTAGGTCATGACGATGGAAGTATCTTCGATCCATACATCGGACCGGAGGGTGTCCCCCAGGACCACGACGGCACAGGATGCCTGTGCAAGCATGGCAGCTCCGGCGCACTTGCACCGGGAAAGGGCCTCCAGGGTATCCCGGTCCCGTACGGCGATCAGTTCCACCGAACGGATGTTCCGGCTGCTGGGAGCCAGGAGCCCCGTTTTCAGGATCCGGTCCAGGTCCTCTTCCGGGACCGGGGATCCGGAGTAGAGCCGGACGCTGCGGCGCCGGCGGGCAAGTTCGGAAAAATTCATGACAGCACCTCATCAAAAAGTGCGGAAAAAGCGCAGGGCCTTTTCCGCAGGATGTTCTTATTATTGTTTCCAGCTGGGACCCCAGCCGTCTTCCGGGACGTCCTCGTCGTCCTGCTGCCAGGAACGCATGTCCGGTATGGCAGGGAGCATGGTCTCCATCAGACCCTGATAGAAATTGGTCAGACGGATCTCTCTGGCGACGGAGGGAAGATTGCAGGCCCATCCGTACAGCAGGAAAGCGCCGTATTTCCGGTCATACTGATCCGAGTCAGGACGGTGGCGGTAGACCAGATCCCGTCCACACTGCATCCAGTGTTCCGGCAGATCACTGAAGTGGTAGAAGCGTTTCATGGTGACACTGATCTCCCAGTCACCGGTCTGGGAGATGGCTTCCACCGCATAGCCCCGCTGATGCATCTCGTACAGGGCGGGAAACAGAGTCTGATCATAGGCAGGCTCCTTGCTGTCCACCGGCTCCTCCGGAAGGAGGGAAGATGCTTTTGAATTGTCTGTCATATGATCACCTCCCATGTGATGGTGTACGCTTGTTTGTATACTCTACTGGTTTTTCGGAAAATGTCAAGGAGCGGAGACGGTCAGGATCCAGTGCGGGAACCAATGACGAATCCGGTCCAGGCGCCTTCCCCGGGGGCATCGGAGATGCAGTTTTTATAACTGACCGTGCCGTTGCCGCTGCGCCATTTGGCGCCTTCGAAGGAGACGGTCCCCAGAGTGGAGGGAGACATCCCGGAGGAGATGGTAAACAACAGTCCGTCGCTCCATTTCAGATCGTTCAGATGGATATAGCCCGTATCCATCAGTTCGTTGATGGACAGCTCCAGAGGCACGGCCTTGTGCCGGCTGGCAAAGGCCCATGCGATGGCCGAACGCTCCACCGTTGTCAGGCTCCCTGGGGCGTCGCTGAGATCCACGCTGATGTACTCAATGTCATCGTTCAGCTCGGTGTTGTCATACCAAAGGGTGTCCAGCACCTTGAGATACAGGGAACACAGATCGTAAAAGGCTCCGTCGGTGCTGCGGGTCATGTTCTTCCGGCTGGTTGGAACGGAAAGGGAAACGGCACCGGAGATGCGGGCCGGCATGGTCTCTTCTACCGAACCGGTAAATGCCACATCCACCATCATACCGTTGGCCAGATCCTCCGGAGATCCCTTTTTGTCCCCGACAGTGATCTTCAGTCCCTCGGTGGGGAGCTGGTACACCTGATCGCCCGCCAGGATCAGAGAACCCGTGCCGGCGCCGTCGATGATGCGCAGATGCAGGCTCTGTTCTTTGCGGCCTGCATCCTTTCCGCAGGCGCACAGGAGCAGAACCAGCATGCTCAGTATTAAGATGGATGCGATGGCCTTTCTCATGACGATCTCCTTTAGCCTTCCCCCCGGCCAGAGATTCCGAAACGGATCCTTTCTTCTGTTTTTATTGTAAAACAAACCGTGGGAGAAAAACAGAGGGAAAACAAAAACCGCCGGGAAAAATCCCGGCGGAAACAGTTGAATCGATATGAAGATCAGCTGCCGTAGCACACCATCACGCCGGTGAACTTGTCGGCGTGGAGGGAGGCGGCGAAGTTGACCTTGATGGTCTGGTTGGCCGTGCCGCTGCCCAGGGGAACGAATTCCTTCTGGTCGTAGGTATAGACCCGGCCGTTGCTCCAGCGGAGGTCGGTGCTGTCCATGGAGACGGTGACGACATTGATGCCCGTGGACAGGGAAGTATCGACCAGAACATAGCCCGACTGGGGAGAGGGGACGTTCATGGTATAGGTGTTGCCGCTGCGCTGGAACTGATCCTTGTAGAAATAGGTGATGTAGTCAAACTGTGTGACGTTCCGGTCGGCAGGAGCCACGGTGCCCCGGAATCCCTTGCGGGCTCCGGCATTCTGATCGATTACGCTCTTGATGGTGGCCGCGTACATCAGGTGGCCGTCATTGTTGGGATGCAGTCCGTCGATAGAGATGAGAGAAGAACCCCTGTTCGCATTGAATGCCATGGCGATATCCGCGATGTCCGCACCGTAGTGGGAGCACAGAGTTTCGATGACGCGCATCTTGTTGGACGGGTTGTTGGAAGTATCCCGCTGGGTGTGCTCGGCCACTGCCACCATGGAAGCATGGGGATACTTGGTGTGCAGGGCACGGAGAAGCGCCTCGTAATACAGGGCAAAGTTCTGCTCGCTGTCGTTGTGGCCGTAGCAGATGACGATGAGATCATAGGGGATCTGATCGTCCAGCAGCTTGGTACGGGCATAGCCGTAGGTGCTGGCGGTGCCGGACAGAGACTGGTTGTTCAGGTTGACCTTGCATCCGTACTGGTCCTGCAGCCAGACGCGCAGCCGGTTGGCCAAAGTCAGGGACTTGTCGCTGGCGCCCACCCCTTCGGAGATGGAGTCTCCCACCACCAGAAGGTTGATGTTCTCATGGTCTGCCAGTTTCTGATATCCGCTCTTGCCCGTGTTGATGGTATGGAGCATGGTGACCATCTGTGCACGGGTCATGTTGGTGTTGGGCTGGAACAGATTGGAGCCCATGCCGGTCATGTATCCCGCGGTGACCATGGCCTTGACAAAGCCCACGGCATACTCGGCAATGTTGCCGTCATCGGCGAAACGGGACCGGCCGCCGGTCTTCAGAAGGCCGTAGGCACGGCTGAAGATCACCGCCGCCTGCTGACGGGTCACGGGATCCCCGGGCCCGAAGTGCTCCGAGTCATACCCGGCGATGATGCCTGCCCGGACGCAGTTGCGGATGGCGGGACCGTACCAGGAAACCGAGGAGACATCCTGGAAGGAGACCGGATTGTTGATGGCACCCTGAATGCCGTTCCATGTGTTGTTCTGCAGTCCCAGCACCTTGTTCATGATCACGGCAAATTCCGCACGGGTCACGGACCGGTCGGGACGGAAGGTGCCGTCCTCATATCCGGAGACATAGCCTGACGCGGAGGCCCAGTCCACCGATTCGGAATACCACCGGCCGCCGGCCACATCGGAGAAGGCGGCGGATACCGGCAGAATAAACAGGGTAGCGGCCAGGCACAGAGCCATGACCAGACTGCATATCTTACGTGTCTTTTTCATTCGTAATAATCCTTTTTCTTCGATTGCGCCGGCCCCGGCAGATGCGCTGCCGGGACAGACTAACCGTCAGTATACACCAAAACCAGAAGAAAGGGGGCGATTGTAACGAATGATTACAAATTGCTGGCGGAGGGAGTGGCCAGCGCGATGCGTTCCGTGCGTTCTCTCAGCAGCTGTCCGGATAGCAGGCACTCCCGCACCATACGGAAGACCGCCTTGGGAGCATCCACCAGATATCCCTTCTCGTCCAGGTAGTAGATGTCCCGGTATCCCGCACCGGTCTCATCCAGCCGGTAGTTTCGTTCATGGACCATAAGGAAAACCTCCTTTTCGTTTGTTCCTGATCTCATTGTAGCAAAAGGAGTGTACAAAAATACCGACAAGTTGAGCTTATCACTCAGCTTGTCGGTTTTTGTGTACTTGTTGATAACTGCGGCGGTCCCGTCAGGGCAGCGCGCGGATGAAATCCAGAAACTCCCCGGTGACGCTGCGGGCGCCCCGCACATTGGTGATGCCGTGCTTCCGCAGTTTCTCCATGGTGGCCTGATCCCCATCGTACTCCCGGAGCTTGTGCAGACGCATGACCTTCCGGATGGAGAGCGTTCCGTCGGAATAGGAGTAGGGGATCTCCGTCTCCAGCACCCGGCAGCGGTACAGGACCGCGGAGACCGGCCGGCCGATGTAGAAATACACGATGTCGCCCTTCCGGATCTTCTCCGGCTGCTTCCACAGTTCATCGCCCTGGGCAAACAGATTATCCACGTCATGGTCGATGGGATTGACTGCCAGGATCCAGTCGCCGTTGGGGATGATCTCGTGCTTCTTCGCCGTGGAGCGGATGGCATATTCCCGGCTGCGACGCAGAAGTTCCAGAATGGTCTCGTCCGGCAACCGTTCGTCCAGTGCGATGCTGATCCAGTTGTCCCGGTTCATATGATAACAGGGATAGATCCCGTTGTTGTTCAGCAGGGTATCCCGGCTCTCCGGAGGGATCTTCACGTTGAGGATCTCCATCTGCTCCGCAGGATCAGGGTGATCTTTCTCCACCTTCTGGCGGGGAAGGAGCATGATGAGACCGTACCACTTGCGGTTTCCGGAATATCGGAAGACACCGTAATCCTCCGCCGTCTCAAAGGGATGGTCCGGCACCTCGCCAAACCGCTGCGAAAGGGCGTGGGCGATGCGGTTGGACTGGGGGAAGACGAAATCCTCCGGTACGAAGCAGTCCTCCGCGATCTGATGCAGGACCTCACAGTAGGCGTCCCGCAGTGTGCTGACGAAGGCGCCGTAGCGCTGGGAGGAATGAATGGCATAGAATTCCTCCCCGGTGTCCAGATCCATGACCCTGCCGGTGACGGATCCGTCGGTGTGCACGGTGATGTCGGCGCGGAAATCCCCGCCCATCAGCTCACGGGAAATGAGATAACCCTCCTCCGTGGGTTCAAAGCCGTAGGGGATCAGCCGGGAAAAGTCCGGCCGGTACCGCTGAAACTGTTCCTGTTCCAGAGTCACGTATCACACCTCCTTCGTCAAGCGGCATTGTCTTATCCCAGAATGGATTGAAGCACCTCGGCTTCGGTGATGGTGCCGAAGAGGGCGGGAAGATCATAATGAGAGAGCACATCTTCCAGCGCCTTCCGCTCCCGGGCCACGCCCCGGAGCTCCTCCGTCAGTCCGTCCAGGGGGGCGGTGCTCATGAAATCTCCGTAAAAGCGGATCTCGCAGAGAATGCCGCGGCGCACGTTCATCCGCACGTCCAGTGTCCCGCCGGGATAGCGGGTACGGTTCTGTACGGTATACTCCGGGCTCTTTCCGTAATTCCACTCCCAGGTGCGGTATCTGGAATCCGCCAGATCCCGTATCCGGGCCAGATCCTCTTCCTGCAGCATGACGGGGCAGGCGTCCTCCTCCATCAGTTCCCGTCGCAGGGCTTCCCAGAACTGTTCGATGGTGGTGCCCTCCGGCAGGTGATCCTTCAGATTCCCCACCCGGCTGCGCACGGATTTCGTGCTCTTGGAAGCGAATTTGGCGGGATCGGCCCGCAGGGCGCCGGCGATCATGTCCCGGTCGGAATCGAACAGCAGCGTGCCGTGGTGCAGGATCCGTCCCTGATGCACTCGCTGGGCCACGCCGGAGACCTTCTTTCCGTCCACCAGGATATCGTTCCGTCCGGAGGCTTCCGCGGCGACTCCCATGGAGCCCAGCGCCCGGCACACCGGCTCGGTGAACCGGGAAATGTTCTGCAGCGCCGCTTCTCCTGCGTCGGTTATGAAGGAATAATTGAGATTCCCCAGATCGTGATACACGGCTCCGCCGCCGGTCATGCGGCGCACCACGGCAATGCGGTGCCGTTCGATGAAGGCAGGATCCACTTCTTCCGCGGTATTCTGATTGCGCCCGATGATGACGGCGTTGGCGTTCTGCCACAGCATGAGCCAGTCGCCCTCCGTCTTGTGTTCCAGCACATACTGCTCGAAGGCCAGGTTATAGCAGGGATCCGTGGATCCCGTTTCCAGATAATATACGGACATGGTTCCTTCTCCCGTGGTAAAGTATGGTCTATCTGAAATCTACACCATTCCGCCGGATTCCACAAGTGTCTGGGGGGGAATGGGATTCCCGCTGGATGCTCGCGGGTGAGATCCAGAAATCGGAAGACAAACGTGAGAGAAAAACTGTTTCGCAGAACGCGGAGCAGCCTTTTTACAGCATGATATTCCCGGAATTTGGATTTTTGTGAAAAAATGGACAAATTATTGTTCCATTATCGACGGTTTTCCAGTAGAATAAGTTTTAGGAATCGACGGAAGAATGACCGCGGCGGAAGGCCGGGCGCTTCCGACAGAAAAAAGGAAAAGATAAGGAGGAAATCCCGTAATGAAACAAGGCATTCAGAAATTCGGCCGCTTCCTCAGCGGCATGGTGATGCCCAACATCGGCGCATTCATCGCCTGGGGTCTTATCACCGCCCTGTTTATAGAAGCAGGATGGGCCCCCAACGAGAAACTTGCCACTCTCGTATCCCCCATGCTCATCTATCTGCTTCCGCTGCTCATCGGCTACACCGGAGGCAAGATGGTCCATGACACCCGCGGTGCCGTGGTCGGTGCCATCGCCACCATGGGCGTTATCGTCGGTGCCGACGTCGCCATGTTCCTGGGCGCCATGGCCATGGGCCCCTTGGCCGGCTGGTGCATGAAGAAGATCGACGGCGCCTTCCAGGACAAGATCCCCGGCGGCTTTGAGATGCTGTACAACAACTTCTCCGCCGGTATCCTGGGTATGATCCTGGCCATCCTCGGCTACTATGCCATCGGTCCGATCTGCACCGTGATCAACGAAGCACTGGGCGCAGGCGTCGGCTGGCTGGTCAACCA
>JAEIGA010015548.1_pt1 | contig 11581 bp, 25 predicted proteins | sample 9270691 | NCBI WGS metagenome assembly JAEIGA01 (sample SAMN17057246, study PRJNA624740) | gut metagenome | biome: biome; isolation source: fecal sample | host: Bos grunniens | place: China: Xizang | collected 2019
CTGTATAAATATCACCATCATCAAGCCATAAGCTTTTTACCATCACTTATCTCCTGGTCTTGGACCGTCATAATTTACAGGATACTCTGAATTTTCGTTGTAATTCTGTGTCATACAGTAGTTACAAGGATCCTGTGTATCCTTAAGTTTTGCGTACTTGCACTGTTTGCAATATGTAAAGTCTACAATTTTCTTCTGTGGTTCACTCATGCTGATTATCCTCCTTCAAAAATCTCCTAGCCAGTTCAGATGACCAATTTTTCCATACTGATGATCTGTGCTTCTTAGCGTATAAGTTCTCAAGCTCGATAATAAACCGTTCAAACTCCTCACGACCCATATGTTCGAACTTCTTACCAAGCTCCTGTTTAATTGTCTGCATGTTCATTTGCATTCTCCTCTTTTAAATTCTTAACAGATATAGAGTGATGATAGCCCTTCTTTTGTGCAAAGAGCTTAACCTCGAAAAACGTTTTCTTAATCTCGTCATTAGTTGCACCAACCAGAAGAACTGTTGGAATATCTACATCCGTATCAATTGTATAACCAGCTCTCTTAAGAATTTCTTTAAATGTTGCTTTATCCATAAAAAATTAAAGAGACCTGTAATTAGGCCTCTTCATCCTCCTTTCCTTCAGCTTCTCGCTGCTCCTGAATTCCAGCAAGAAATTTTTCAGTAGTATCTTTAGTTACTTTTGCACTGCCGCCTACTGCACCAGCGGAAGTTGTTATACCTCCTAAAATTGTTAACAGTAACCAGTGGTCCATAATAAAACCTAAAATTGCACTTACCATAATAAATTTCTCCTTTCATTTCTACTATATAGTGTGTAAAAATAAAGAGGCCTGATATAAATCAAGCCTCCAAGAACCACCCCAATAAAACCAAGAATAAACCGACATATCCAAATATAATATATCCAATTAATCCTAGTATTATAAAGAGTAGACACCTCTTAATACCTTCATTCATCAGTCCTCCTTACTATTCTTACCAACAATAATACCTATTGCTACAGGTATAAATATAATTACTGCTACGAAGAGCAATATCGGCCACATAACCCCGATAAGTCCCACTAAAATCGGTAAACCGATCAGTGCTATTATCAAAACTATTGTCCAAAATAACGCCTTTCCTAAAGTACTCATATCTAAACTCCTTTCACTTTAAATATAATTATTCGTTTCATTATAAGGAGTGTAAAAAGTTTAGGAGACCTGTAATAGATCTCCTATCTGATGATTAAATATTCAGTTGCTATTTCGTTTTGAATCTAATAATATCCAGATTACTCCTATAATTATTAGAATTATGCCAAAACTCATAAATCACACCTCCTTATTTTTATCTTCTATTAAGGAGTGTGTAAAAAGAGAGGACGACCTGTAAATGTCGCCCAATCTTATACTTAGAAATGAACTAATCTTGCTGCTGTAGACATAGCTGCCTTCAAAATTTGATTAGTATTCCACTGAAATGCCTTCTGTGAGATAACTTTTACAGAATCATCTAATGCCAGTAGCTTATGATAGTTTTTAGCTGCAATTACAGCACTAGTTCCACTAATACCTATAAAAGCACCAGTCTTAATACCATCGAGAATAAGTTCTGCTGTCTCTCGCTGAGCTTCTCTCTTCTTAATATCAGCTTCCAGCTTCTGTTTCTCGTCGGCAAGATATAACTCATATAGAGTTTTAGTGACTTCTGCCGAATCTTTCTTTTTTAAACCATCACTACCACAATCTAGATCCGCAAATGCTGTCTCACCAGCCAAATCCAGTTGCTTACGCCAATCAAAAGTTTCTTCCATACTATTTCTCCTTTCTTTTAAAAACAATGATTATCACTTCTAATATAAGAAGTGTAAAAAGAAAAGGAGACCTGTAATAGATCTCCTAAATCTTTTATTGTTTTTTACTTGTCGATGCTAAAATAGCCCCTTTCTCTCTTAACCATGTCTTCTTCCTGATCATCAGTTTCCAGCTTCTCTTCTTTCTTATTGAAGAATTTCTTCCATACGAATAATACTCCAAAGAATGTTACTGTAATACCAATAATTCCAAATATAATTTTCTTAGCCATGATTTGTACCTCTCTTTCTTTTAATCTAGGCCTACTATCTCATCTCAATATAAGATGTGTAAATTTTACCCGGTATGTTTCAACCGGGCTTGCGGATTAATCACGTAGATAACATATCCATAAATATAATAATGTAAAAATCTTTGATAGTATCGCCAAAGGCCATAATACTATTGCATCTAATATAAAGATCAGAACTAAAGCCAGATTATAATTGATGTTCTCTCGCCATTCTTCATAGTCACCTTTAAATATAAGGTACCAATATCCTTCATAGCCATTAAGAACCCATTTCTGGAATCCTTCTACTCTTCCAAATAATAGATATAAAATAGTTGCCCTTACAACTCCTATCAATAAATAAATTAATACGATTTTTAATATACTCATGTATTAATCCTCCTTTCTACTATATACTGTGTAAAAAGAAAAAAGACTATGCACGTCTTGCACGCAACACCTCCCGCGAACGGGCATGCTCCTTATTACACCAATAGTCTCCTATTATAAGACGTGTTATTTTTGCGGAGAAAAAGAAAAGGACTAGTATTACCTAGCCCTCTCCACTTCTAGCTTATCTCTTAAGCTAGCCATTGGAATAAGAATATACTCATTATCTTCTGCTGTTGTACAATTATAATCAAGCTTTAGTTTAAAATGATTAGCAAAGCTTTGCTCAAGAAATACTAATGTACAAGGAGTATCCTCATCCAGATTTACTTTCTGAACATCAAATACTTTTCCGTACTTAGATAAATCTTCTTTTACACCTTCTAAATCTAAACCATCGTCTTGAAATAATACACCACATCTTACTACCATAAGTGTATCCTCCTTTCTACTATATAACGTGTAAAAAATAGGAGCATGTGCTCCTACTCAAGATATTGTTGTTTAGATTCAACAAAAGAATCTATAATAGTATCCATAGTACTTTGCGGTAACCAATCTATATATTTATCAGCAATCATCTTTGTTCTTGTCGGATTATTTCTACGGATAATATCCTTATCATAATCTTCCTCTTTTTCATATACATAATCGCCATATTCAAATACACGCTGATCACTCTTCGTAGCGCATTGCACTATACCTTTTTCTACTCTTTCTCTGTCTTTTGTTATTCTATCTATACCCTGAGCAACAACAGCTGCTCCTATAACAGTTATTACTTGTGGATGCTTTTTAATAAATGCCTTTGATTTTTCAAAAACTTCTTTAAACATAAGTAATCACCTCCTTATTATAAGGTGTGTAAAAAAGAGACGGTGTGTTTCAACCGTCAATTTTTATTAATAGCTTATAAAATATTTTTGTTTCTCTTTCAGTGTCTTCAATAACCCAAGCTTGTTGATTACATAATTTTGTAATAGTGCCTATAAAGAATGCACCGTCTTCGTTTTTATGACCAAGCGGAGCTCTATTAGCCCATACAACTTTATCACCAACTTTGAGTTCTTTTCCTAAAAAATCTGTTTTAAACATAAGTAATCACCTCCTATTATAAGGTGTGTAAAAAATAGAACGGCATGCTATAAACATAACCGTCCTAAAACATTATTACTTATTCAGTTTTTCATTTAATTCTAAAACCTGCTTCTGCAATTCATCAAGTTTCTTTGTCTGAAGCTCAAGTTCTTTACACATCATCTCTGTCAAAGTACCATAAATCTCACACATAGCGGCCATATCTTTAACGTATTTACGAGTTTCATCGTCTGTATACTCGTTAAATGCCGCTGTAGATTGCTCCACTGTTTCATTTACGCACTTATCGAAAGATACTTTAAAGTCATGAGCTACATCACTCAATGCTTCCTTTTTAATCCATTCTCTTTTAAATTTAACCATAATAAACCTCCTTATAATATATAAATCGTTCTATTATAAGGAGTGTAAAAATAAAAGGAGCTGTCGTTTTTACGACAAACTCCAATTATCAATTATTGCTGCTGTAGCAATTACAATCGCTGCTATAAAATCAATTAATAAAATACTCATAATAAATAACACCTTATAATATAAATCGTTCTATTATAAGGTGTGTAATTTCTGCGCCTCTACAATCTCAACAGCTTTATCTCCTGTCGGATCTGCCCACTCGTCTGTCCGCTTGCAAATATCTGAAAGTATAGCATCAACTAATAACTCAATTAGATAGTCTTCGTTCATCCCGCACCTCCTGCTCAAGCTCAGATAAACTTCCAAATATAATACGTTTGGCCTTTGCTAGAGACTCCTCAGTGCTAAACTCCTTCTTCCCATTTAAGATCTGGCTTAAGTATTGTGGTGCATAGTCACATCGTCGTGCTAATTCAGTTTGACTTATACCGTATACGTGTAACCTCCCAACAACATTCCCAGTCCATGGCTCGTTCATTTTGTGCATAACCCTCTCCTCCATAAGTTCTCAAATTTTTACCAAATTTCTACCAAAAGTAGTTTACATTCTTCAACTTTAATGGTATATTATACCTGTGGGATGGTAAAATAGGATTATTGTATCTAAATGTAAACTACGGCAGGTTTCATTTTACTCTATTTGGAGGTTAAAGTCAATGGAAAATGCTGTAATTTATGCGCGCTATTCTTCTCATAACCAAACTGAAAATTCTATAGAAGCACAGGTAGAATCCGCAAAGAAGTTCGCTAAAGATCATAAATATAATGTAATACATGTTTATGCTGATCGTGCTAAAACCGGAACAAACGATAATCGTGAAGCGTTCCAGAAAATGTTACACGATACTGATAAAAAGAACTTCTCGATTATTATTGTGTGGAAGGTTGACAGGTTTGGTAGAAACAGAGAGGAAATAGCACTTAACAAATACCGCTGTAAGAAGAACGGAGTTAGAGTAGAGTACGTTGCAGAAAATATAATTGCTGGCCCAGAGGGTGTAATCCTTGAATCTGTTCTTGAAGGTTTTGCGGAGTATTATTCGAAAGCTCTTTCTCAAAACTGTAAACGTGGTATTCACAATATTGCTATGAAAGGAGAATATACTGGAGGAAAACCCCCATATGGATACAAGATCGTGGATGGTAAATATACTGTCGTTCCTGAAGAAGCGAAAAAAATAAAAGAAGTGTTTAAATTGTTCGCCTCAGGTTTAAATTTTTCAGAAATCGCACGAAAACTGGATCTACACCCATACAACATAAGAATATATCTTTCCAATAAATCTTACTATGATGGTGTTTATAGAAGAGCAGGTGTAAATGTACCAAATATAATTCCTCCTATTATTAATAAGGAAGAGTTTGATTTAGTTCAAGATAAGTTGGAGAATTATACCAAAAGAAAGAAACCAAATGAATATCCTCTGACTGGTAAAATCTTTTGTAAGAACTGCGGAAAGAAATTTGTTGGTTGTGCATATATAGAAGGATATAATTACTATCGCTCCACTTGTACTTGCCATAACAATGGACATCTGATGAGGATCCGCCAAAGTGAAATCGAGGCGTCCACCATTAATTCTATTAGACAGACCCTTGAATCAGATGATCGCATTAAGGAGCTTGCAACTATTGTACATGACAAGTTACAAGATAGGCTGAAAGGCATATCCTCAAAGGCAAACAAAGAGTCCCTGCTTACAAGAAGAAAGAGACTCTTAGATGCCTTCGAGAAAGGAGTTATAGAAATGAACGAACTTTCCGAGCGCCTCGCTGCCTTAGACGAAACGCTCGCAAAACTCAATCATGTTCCTAATGTGCCTAGTAAAGAGGAAATTAAAGAATATATACTTGAGTTTAAGAATGTAAAAACCACCAGAGCCCTTGTTGAAGCCATGGTGGCAAATATAATAGTAGATCCTAAAGATAAGTCATACAAAATTAAATTTGGTCTGTCCCGTTTTGGTACAGATTAAAGTACGCCTGAGCGTAGTTAATTTTAGTACAAACCTATTTTACCATAATTATCCCATAAGGGGGAGAGGGCCACCTGAGATATACTCTAAGCAGCCCTCACAAAAAGCGGGGTGGAACTTAAATTGTGATTTTGCGCACTTTTGTAACGGAGATTTTTGCAAATGAGGAAATTACCCCCGCTTATTGCCAATAATTAGCTTAACTGTGTATCAGATGCTGTCTCTAATTTTAACTGATCAGTATTGTATGACTTAACAGCAACGCACTTAGAATCCTTGTAAGCTCTTACAGTGAAAGGAGCCTTCTTAACGATTCTAAGAACCATTGTTTCATCCTCATCAAGTGCCTGCTCACCCTGATCTACAGTCTCAACTGTAAGTGCGTCATAATCGAGAGGATAAGCAACCTTAAATGCAAGGAAGTTACCAACCTGCTCCTCAGGATCGCCAGAAAAGCCTGTATAACCCTCAACATACTTTAAGGTTCCAAGAATGTTATTTGATGAAACGACAATATCCTTCTGAAGATCCCCAACGACCTTACCAAGAAGATCAAAGTCCGGTTCAATTTCAGGATCAACATAAACATCGCTGCGTCTCTGTGTTACTGCCTTATCATTCCTATCTTCCCAGTCTTTAACAACGTCACTTGAAGGAATATCAATGGTTGTAACATCCTTTGCGATAATGGGATGCTTTCCAACCTTGTCTTCTGATGCCTGAGCGATCTCTGTCTCAAACTTAAGTGTTCCGTCTACCTTGTTTGGTATAGTGTTTCCCATAAGTTAGTTCTCCTTTTCTACTTTGATGTTTGCTCTTCCATTCTCAATCAGCTTATCGTACGGGGTGTTAATTGATAATATAACGGCAGAGTTATTGTTTTCATCTCCTGCCTCCAATTTCATCGTACCCTGATACTCCCCTTCCGGTATTCCGAAGACTATACTGGTAAGGATTGAGTACACGAAGCTTGTCGCCGTTATTGAGAGTATCTGAAGCCAATCGAAACTGGTTATAGCCGCGCCAACTGTAAGCATTGAAAGCATTACCTGACACGCTGTTTTGAATGCTCTGATTAGAGCTGCTATTAAAAAATCCTTTGTTAATCGTCCGTTCATTTCTTTTCCTCCTTTTAATCAACATATTTAATAGCAGTATAGTTACAAACCCTTCCTACAGTGTTGTAACCACCTGTTGAGAACTTAAAACCATCGTCTAAAATGTCGCTTACACCAGCTTCACTAATTGATTGATCTCCTGTACCGACAGCATTGCTATAAGTGCTACTTTCAGTTGGTCTCAAATCCCACCAACCAGTATAGTGCTGATGTTGTGGCTCATTAAAAGCAATTGCATAAGTATATCCATTGTTATTAGATAATGTAAATTCTACAATTACATAATCTGGTTTAAATCCGCAATTTATACTTGTCTTTGAATGTTGACTTGAAGACGAAGTAAATGTTCCCTTAGCTATTTGAACATTTCCACCTCCGCCACCGGAACTTTTCTTTCTACTTCTTATCCACATTATGATACCCTCACTTTCACACCAAGGTCTGTCTGCTGCTCTTCAAAGGTAATTGTTATACTACCTGTTCCTGGTGTAGCAGACACGTAATCAACATCACCATCAGTATAAATATCAATAGTAGAAGAAGCTGTAATTGCAACATCAGATAATGTAACAGATGTCTGACCAGCTGTTAATGTACCAGAAACTTCAACATAAGGAAGGCCATCCTTAACCTTCGTAAAATCACTACCATCATAGTAATAAATATCACCTGTAGGAATGTCCATGTAGTATTTACCAGATTCAGGAGTGATCTGTTCTGTCATTGCACTGTCGGAATAGAAATATGTTCCAGTAAGAGGTACTTCTACGATGTTATCCACATAATCTTCACTTTGACCATGATCTTTATAAATTACTGTTCCAGGAGTCACAAAGATTTCGGCTGTCTTATTAACATCAGGTAACGGTGAAACAGAAGCGTATGGACCGCCAATATCGTTACCCCATTGTGTTGCCATAACGTTACTATCACTAAGACCCGAACAAGTATTACTATATCCACCTTGATTCGAGAATGCTCCATATATAACACGCGTGGTCTCAGAAGCTTTTATTTTATTAGATAAATTTGCATTTCCTTCAACATATGGTGCCATATAAAAGTCATATGCCGAAGTAAGAATATGATAATGAGAATCTGCATAAATTACAGCGACTGCATTAATTGGTAAACTGGTAACCGAACAATTAATATTATCACTGTGATTCTTTTTAAGCTTATTACACCTAGCAACAAACTGAGAAAGATTTGTGATATTATATGATTCCAGATAACCCGGTATAATACCGTCACCCCCACCGCTAGCAGGAGCATCCCATGAGCCATCAGACTTAAGAAACTTACCTGTGTCACCAGCAACAGGAGCAGGTACAAGACCAGCGTGCTCCCCATCAAAAGTAGCTGGAGTAGGTGGATTCTGCTGTTTAGCCCATGAAGGAACAGTAGGATCTGTTTCTGATGTTAAAAAACCACTATCATTATCAAGGTCTGATGTCTTAGACGGAATAGCGGGGATGTCATTACTTGTAATGAAACCAGAGTCATTATCAAGGTCACTAGTCTTTGTAGGAACATCCGGAATCTCATTCTTCTTTGCATACTCGCTCATATCTGGAAGATCCGTTGTCTTAGCCAGACCAAGATCTTCTGCTGTTGAGTTCTTAGTAAGCTCTGTACCATCAATAGCCGGCTTATTTGCAAGATCTTCGTAGTCTTCAGTTCCACCACCGCCACCAGCAGGTGTACCCCACTGACCATCACCTCTAAGGTATTTAGCCTGTGTGGTTTCATCACTAGTAGGTACAAGACCAGGATTAGAACCAGCAAATGGAGTCTGAAGCTCTTTTTCCTGTTCTTCGACAGTTGTGTTAAGTTCACCAATAGACTTCCTATTCAGGTCGCCATATTCTTTACTCTTTGGTCCGAATAATGCCATCTTTCTCCTCCTTATAATGTTCAACTATTACTTGCCATGCGTCGTTTAAATAGATGGATGTATACCGTTTTTCAAAGTATGCATTTACAATCTCAATTGCTTCATCAAGACTCATTTCTTAAGCTTCCCCCATGTAAGCTTTCCTACAATACCATCAGGTACAAGACTGTTAGCTTTCTGGAAAGCAATAACCGCAGACTCGGTTGAAGGGCCAAAGGCTCCGTCAATATTAAGACTTGCACCCTTCTTATTGAGCATCCACTGTAAGTATTTAACCTTGTCGCCTCTCATACCACGACGAAGAGTTGCACTTGTCTCAGCATAAGGACAAACATCGATATTTTTGTACTCACCGTTGCTCATTTTGTCGTACTGAGTAAGGTTATAGCAGTTAATAAGCTCAATTATTCTATCTGTGTACTTAGGACCTGTAGCGTAGTTTCCTGCAATAATACCTTTAATGGATTCCTGTGGACTTCTTGCACATACAGCTCCCTTATATCGCTTACAGTGTATGAGCATGTCCATGTAATCGCAGACAGAATCTTCAACTGTGTCATACTGGCGGAACCAATCGGTAATCTTTGTTGCTGTCTTTCCGTCGTAGTATTCTGTTGTACCGGTCTTGTATGCTGCTCCATGCCATGCATCTCCAAACTTGTATGCTGAATTACCAACCTTAACTCCAAAAAGAGCGTTGGCTGCTACCATCTTTTTACTTGTTCCCCATCCAGACTCATGGATAGCCTGAGCAATGGTGACTGATGGATATAATTTCATTCCATGAAGGTATGCCTGGCGTTGTGCAATAGGGACGATAAGAGACAGAAATTCTGCCTGATGTTTTTTAAGCGCCATAGTTATCCTCCTTTTTAATTAAAGTTCAACACCTTCAATCTGTGCTCTAACTTCAAGCATATACAGGTACTTACCCATAGCTGCCAGCTGATCTTTAAAGAAATTTATGGTACATGTAGGCTCAAATTCAAGAGTACCAGCTTCCATTTTGACAACCATAATATGAAGCTTGTCATAGCGGATTTTTGTCTGATAGTACTCAGCCTTAAATCTATCTTTAAAATTGTCACTAGTCATTAATTCGATTGTATCTTTTAATTCCATTCTTTTTGTTCTCCTTTAATTTCCGCTTCCTTATGAAGCTTTAATCTCTTTATAAGAGCGCACATCAGTATCTCTCCACCAAAGGCACCAAAAAAGCAGCCCACAAGGACTGCTGGTTCTTCTCTTGTAAATATAAAGACTACAAGAACTGCTATGGTAAAGATGATAAGAGATGCGAATGCAAAGATTAGATACTTATCAAGGCCATTAAGCTTTTTGGGTATCTTTTTCTTCTTATAATAAGGTACTTCTCCAGGAGGTGACACTTCGGATTTAAAAACATTTTCCGAATTTTCCACCCGGGGAATTTTTTCAGGTGCGTTTTCTTGTTCATCAGGATATGGAGGTGTCCAATTATTCATAATTTCCTCCTTTCACTACCATTTTGAAATTTATCGTAGAATTTTTGCTTGCCTTGTCACTATAAGTGTAAGATCTACAACATTAACAAAAACAGAAGACGATGCCGTATATTGTTTTGCATTTAAAAATACCCTAGTGGAATTTTGAGGTATTGTAATTGCCGGTTTATTTCTTTTAACATTTAAAGCAGAGTCATCTAATAATGTCGATCCAATATCGTCAGTTATAATAATACGAATAGAACTCTCTTGTGCACTTATATCGTCAATACTAAAACTGGTAATATTTGTTAAAGGTATTTCGACATTACTTTGATATCTATTGTTTTTTTGTTCCCACGCACAAGTGACTTTTAAATTCTCGTTCCAAGTGATGGTCTCAGCATATTCTATACCATCGGTATAACCTTCATTATACTTTTCTATGCCTATACTATTAGCCATTGTCCTCACTTTAACCGACTTATACGTTCCACCACCTTGGTCAATGAGAAACAAGTCGTCATCATCTAAAGTTTGTGTTTCAGGATACTCATTAATTCGAGGCATTCTGATCACCTCCTAAAAGAATTGACATAATCGTGCCGTATTTAATCTTTCTCGTACCATGTTCTGTCGTCTGGACAAGGAGGACATCGCTATCCTTTGGTGATTCTGTTGTCTGATAATCACTAATTTTTGGCATTTAAGACCTCCTTTACCACTGAATAATGGAATTTTTCCAACTCCAAGCTTGCTGCACAATAACTGTTGTTCTGTTTGTAACATATGTATCGTCGGAATTATTCCACTTTTCACCAATATTACTAGCAGATCTGGTATCTATTTGCTGTGCATGTGTAGATATAGAATCGTATCCTGCTTGAGTTACTATACTCTTAGCATAAGCTTTGGCTGCAGCATATCCATCCGCATATCCCTTACTATACACATTACCAGCATTGACATATCGATATAGATTAGCCACTCCAAGATCTTTTGTGCCACCAGTATCATTTGCAGGGAATGTATAAGTTCCAGAATTAGCGTTTGCTTTAACAGTTCCACCAGAATAATAACCAGGCTGAATTGTATAAGAGTCGTTCGGATTAATGTTATTTGTTCCTACATTACCTCTA
>JAEIGA010015549.1_pt1 | contig 11581 bp, 9 predicted proteins | sample 9270691 | NCBI WGS metagenome assembly JAEIGA01 (sample SAMN17057246, study PRJNA624740) | gut metagenome | biome: biome; isolation source: fecal sample | host: Bos grunniens | place: China: Xizang | collected 2019
AGATTATAACACAAAAAAATAGGCCGATAGCAAAATGCTTCGGCCTATTTTTTTTCTACTTCACTTGAGCAACCAATGGCATATCATCCGCTACCATCTTTTGGTATAGTTCGTAGCGGTGCATCACCTCTCTAACATAAGCCTCCGTTTGGCGGCTACCGGTGAATTTACCATGTCGAACCAATTCGCTTTCGTAAATCACGGGGTCGGCCTTCATCTTAAGATAACGGGCAACAACCTCCCACGAATTGTGATTTTCTCCGTTGCTCTTTGCCAAACGACGTGCATCGGATACATGGCCGATACCACCGTTGTAGCAAGCGAGAATAATGCTTATACGGTCGTTCTTTGGAGTCGAGGGTGCAATTTTCAACGTCTTGTCAATCTGCTTGAGCAGCTTGCTTGCAAGGCGAATGTTGGTCTCGGGGTCGGCAATGTGCTCTGTGGCTACATTGAACTGTCGTCCCACGATAGGCATAATCTGCATCAGGCCTATGGCTCCCCTCTTTGATGTCAGGTCGGTTTTGAAGCGTGACTCGCTGTAGGCTATTGCGCTCATCAAAACCCAATCCTGCCCCTCCTCTTCGCCAATACGGCGCATCATATGGTCGAAAGACGATATGACCCACTCGTTGGTAGCAATGCTATCTTGTAGCATGCTTGTGGCGATAATTTCCTGGCTTTGCTGCGGAAGATGAATCTCTAACGCATCATCATTAAGCAGCTTAAAGCCCAAAAGAGTTGTAAATAAAATAAGAACGATCGAAATAAATGCTGTCTTTTTTGACATAAATGTGTGTTTTGCGGGCAGTTCATGCCGAGCAATACAACACGCTAATCATAGAATCCCCACGAAATTCCAAACTTGAACATACCCGGATTTTGCGGGTATCCAGCGATGGTAAAGTACTCCCCGTTGCCGAAGAGCCCTATGTTTGCATGCTGGTACTTTAGGAAGATTCGCATTCTTTTCCATTTAGCCGTCACAAAAGCGTCGAGATAGGGATAGTTACCCACCTGATAGTCGCGCTGATTGTAGAACGTAGCCAATGCAGGATTGTATGACGGAGCGTGATAAGCTGTGTTAAAACGTCCATCAACGCCAAACTGCAAGCGCAGCACCTTGTTCTTTTCTACCCAAAACTCGAAGTAATACGATAGATAGGCGCTACACAACGGAACGGGAACAACCTCTTGATTGGTGCTCCATTGCATCAATACCCTGTGGTCTAAATGAAGTCCGCCTATGCGGAAATCTTTGCGAGCATACAAACTCGTAATACTCACCGTGCCATCCGCCTGCTTGACCATGCTGTTGGTATCGTAGTATATTTTATTTGATACCACACCCTGCCATGCGCCGAGCTCCAGAGCCCAGCTGGGGATTTCTAGCGATGCCTCAATACGAGTTTCATTCTCCTTGCTGAAGGAGTTGGACCACACATAGTGGTTCGAGAATAGGTTCTCCTCCCAATACGAGGGCGAAGTACGAGTCTGCGAGAAACGTCCTCGGAGGATAACCGGATGACCTCGGAAACGTGCCGTGAGTGCCACATGGGCATTCAGCGCCATATCTCCGCTCTTATAGCCTGATGGGTAGTACTTTGCATCTGCTCCCCAATCGGCAAATTTCTTTATCTTGCCGCTTATCGCTCCATAGGCATACCACGCTGTCTTCTTATCGACATTGTGTTTGCCCGAGATGTAATTATCGAGCGCAAGCTGCGAATAGGCATACATATCAATTCCTACGCCGCCACCCAAACGGCCTACCGCACCATCTCTGTCCCACGGCTGGGCCTCGACAAAGAATCTGTTGGAGATAACTCTTTCGCGGATTGAGTCGCGCGACTCGTAGGGCGAAATAAACCAATCCTTGTAATATTCCTTCTCTACGGGCTCGAACTCACCCTTGTCGTTTACCGAGCCTCGCTCGTCGATATAGGTCGAGCGGCGGTCGTTATAGAGTTTACTCCAGGTGTTATATTCAAAAATGTGGCCAACATATACCGCGGGCAGGTTGGCAAGCGAAAAATCATAGTCGGTAACGGCTGCCAGAGGCAAGGCGTAGGCCTGCTTGATGAAGAAGGCATTGTTGCGATATGAGTTCTCGGCCTCGGCACCAGCCAGCTTCATAGGTACACCCGAGGGGTGTTCGTAGATGGTGTCGGCAACAGCCCAAACTCCCACGGCTCCACCATTCTCACGCTGCTTGATGCGGTTGTTGATGTAGGCGGCATGGAGCGAATAACGCTTGCCCGTATGAGATAGGGCCACCGATAGGTTGTGGTTGGTTGTGCGTTGCCAATCATACAAACCTTGCGTGCCACGCGCCTTATAGCTGGCGTTGAAGCCCGTTGTGGGTGAAATGTTGTGGGCGGTGGTTATCTCGAAATGCTCCTCGCGATAACGCTTCTGTCCCGACTCGAGGTAGGTCATATTCAAATATGGCGTCTTCGAGTTGTAGAAAGGTACGTTATCCATGCGATAGGTGTAGGCATCGTAGGATTGTGAAAAACTGAAGTCGGGACTTGTATTGCGCTCGAAGTAGTTGAACGGCAATGTAGATTGTCCAAGGCCTCCGAGTGTCATGTCGCCCACTCCTTTGAGGTAGTAGGGATAGTCGATGCGCCACGACTGCAAGGTGGTGTCGAGTGGTTCGATATTCACATCGTTCATCTCGCGGCTTACTGTCCACATGAAGTTGGGCAGGGCGCGGATTGAGTCGTTGAAGTAGTATGACTCCAGCGGCTTGCGGATGCGGCGTGTCTTGGTGGAGTCAGCCGAGGGCTGCTCCTGCTCGTCATCCTGCGAGGCGTAGGGGTTTGTGCCTCCCAAACCGAGGTTCTCGCCATTGCGCTGTGAGCGGGCCAATGCCGCCGCGTTAATCTGGGCATGAGTCATCTCGGGCAACGAGATAAATATCATTGCCGCGATAGTTATGATTATGCCTAGAGTGTGTCGCATTATCGTGGTGGATTATCTTTTCTTAAACTCTTATTTGCGCGAATTTATTGCATGACGTATCGTTGAAATGAGGATATATGCCACGATTATCGTTGGTACGGCATAGCGAGTGAACAACGCTACCATTATTGCACTAAAGATGATAAATGAGTAGCGCAAGATATTTGCCTTCCAGCCAAAGCCCTTGAACTTTAAGGCGAACATTCTGATTGGCGATATAAGCAGCAGGGCCATTATGATGGCGATGGCTGCTATCACCTCCTGATAGAGGGTGAATTCTCCTGCCGATGCCAGCATGGCCAACGATAGACAAAATAGTCCATTTGCAGGGGTTGGAAGTCCGCAAAACTCGGTGTGTTGCGTGTCGTCAATGTTAAACTTGGCAAGGCGCAGTGCCGAGAAGGCCACGATGAACAGTGTTGCATACTGCACGATGTTTGCTGCCTGCTCGCTCATGGGTGTGAGTTGTGGAGCCTGCTCGAAGAGAGTCCACAATGCAACCGAGGGCACCAGGCCAAATGATACCATGTCGGCCAGCGAGTCGAGCTGAACACCTATTGCGGAAGTGCTGTGGAGTAGTCGTGCGGCAAAGCCGTCGAAGAAGTCGAATATGGCCGAAATAACCATCAGCCAAAAAGCTAAAGTGAAATCTCCCGTAGTGAGTAATGCGATGGTTGCGGCTGTTCCGCAAAGCAGATTACCCAGAGTGAGCATATTGGGGATAGTAAACAATCGTATCTTCATCTTTTGTCAAATATTTTGTCCTATCAAGCCGCAAAGTTACGAAAATATTTTTATCTTTGTATAATTCTTAAAATCTCTTTTTATATAAAGTATGAATAATAATAGATATTGCATTATAATGGCAGGCGGATTTGGCACCCGTTTTTGGCCAATCAGCCGTCGCTCGAAACCAAAACAATTTCTCGATATTTTGGGTACGGGTAAGTCGTTTATCCGTTCAACCTTTGAGCGTTTTTTGCCATTAGTGCCCAAGGAGAACTTTTTGGTGGTAACCAATGGGATTTATAAAGAGCAGGTTTTAGAGCATATTCCTGAACTTCAAGAGAGTCAGATATTGTGTGAGCCCATCGGTCGCAATACAGCTCCGTGTATAGCCTATGCAACTTATATGTTGAAGAAAATCAATCCCGAAGCATCGATGATTGTGACCCCTGCGGACCACCTGATTCTCAACCAGAATGATTTTCTTGAGATTATTCAGGAGTGTCTCGATTTTTCGATTCAGAATAATGCCCTCATGACTGTAGGTATCAAGCCCACTCGCCCCGATACGGGCTATGGCTATATCCAAAAGTCGAATAATGATGTCATCAGTCGAGTGAAGTGCTTTACCGAGAAACCTAATCTGGAATTGGCGCAGACATTTGTTGAGTGTGGCGAGTTTTTCTGGAATTCGGGAATATTTATCTGGACCGTCGAGAATATTATCAAGGCCTTTGAGAAGCATCTTCCCGAGCATCATGCTCTCTTCTCGGCTATTGTGGATGATTTTGCCACCGAGCGTGAGGCAAAGTCTATCGAGCAGGTGTTTTCGGAGTGTAAGCCTATATCTATTGACTATGGTGTGATGGAGAAGGCCGACAATGTGTATGTACGATGTGGCGATATCGGTTGGAGTGATGTGGGAACCTGGGGTTCGCTGTATCATCTCTCGCGCAAGGATCGCTATGCCAATGTGAAGTTGAGCGACGGTTGTTATGCCTACAATACCCGCAATACAATCATCTCGCTTCCCGAGGGTAAGGTGGCTATTATCAATGGCTTGAAGGATTATGTTGTGGTGGATACCCCCGATGTGCTGATGGTATGCCCTCGCAGCGAGGAGCAGAGTATAAAGAAGTATATCGACGAGGTTAAGTTCGAGAAGGGTGACAAACATGTGTAGTTCCACTTAACCGATTTAATAGTATAGATGCGGCGCGGATTTTCGTGTCGCATTTTTTTTGCTTGGTGTGATGAAAAAGGGCTGTAAATAGTGTTATGACGCTATTTTTAGGTGTGAGATTGCCGATTATTGATAAAAAATTCTTACATTTGTAAGAATGTATATCTATACATACCCGCATGAATATGTAAATTAAAAAATAGAGTTATGGAACAACAGAAACAAAACGTGTCGCTTCCCGACAACGCTTATCGTGAATTAAAGGCCGGCGAGGAATATAAGCCTCTGATGCCTGCTACTTCATCACCCGCCGAGGTTACCCCCTACTCGGTTGCTATGGGTGTTATCATGGCTATTGTCTTCTCGGCTGCCGCGGCTTTCCTGGGTCTTAAGGTGGGTCAGGTATTCGAGGCGGCTATTCCTATCGCCATCATTGCAGTTGGTATGGGAACTGCGTTGGGTAAGAAGAATATGCTGGGACAAAATGTCATCATTCAGTCGATTGGTGCTTCGTCAGGCGTAATTGTTGCGGGCGCTATTTTCACCCTGCCTGCTCTGTATATCTTGGGTCTTGATGCCGCATTTTATCAGATTTTCCTGTCGTCGCTTCTGGGTGGCGTATTGGGTATTGTGTTACTTATCCCCTTTAGAAAATATTTTGTCAAGGAGATGCACGGCAAATACCCTTTCCCCGAGGCTACGGCCACTACCGAGGTGTTGGTATCAGGTGAAAAAGGCGGTAACCAGGCCAAACTGCTTGCTGTTGCAGGTCTGATTGGTGGATTGTACGATTTTGCTGTTAGCACCTTTGGTGCATGGACCGAGGTTGTCTCTACGCGCCTTACGGCCTTTGGCGAGATGTGTGCCGACAAGTTCAAGGTGGTATTTTCACTCAATACAGGTGCGGCAGTGCTTGGTTTGGGTTATATTATCGGTCTTAAATATGCCGTTATCATCACCGCAGGTTCTTGCCTCGTGTGGTTCCTGATTGTGCCACTCATCGGCTCAATCGCTCCCGATGCGGCGAGTCTTACGCCCGAGTCAATTTTTACTGATTATGGTCGCCCGATTGGTATCGGAGGTATTGCTATGGCAGGTTTGATAGGAATTATTCGTCAGGCCGGCATTATCCGTCAGGCCGTCGGCTTGGCTGTTGGTGAGCTCACCTCGAAGAAGGATGCAAAGGCCATAATAGTCGAGCGTACGCAGCGTGATATGCCAATGAAGATTATTCTTTCGGTGCTTATTGCAGCCTTGTTGTCGTGTTGGATTTTCTTCCAGTTTGGCCTGCTGAATAACGGTATGCAGAGCATCGTGGCGTTGCTTATTGTATTTGTTATTGCATTCCTTTTTACTACCGTTGCGGCAAATGCCATCGCTATTGTTGGTACTAACCCTGTGTCGGGCATGACCCTTATGACTCTTATTTTGAGTTCGTTGGTGCTGGTAAGTATCGGCCTTAATGGTAGTGCAGGTATGACTGCTGCACTGATTATCGGAGGTGTGGTTTGCACAGCTCTCTCGATGGCAGGAGGATTCATCACCGACCTAAAGATTGGTTATTGGTTGGGTACTACTCCTCGCAAGCAGGAGAGCTGGAAATTCCTCGGCACATTTGTGTCGGCAGCCACCGTTGCTGGAGTGATGATTGTCTTGAACGATACCTATGGCTTTACAGGCGATAACGCTCTTGTTGCTCCCCAGGCAAACGCTATGGCAGCAGTTATCCAGCCTTTGATGACGGGTGGTACTACCCCATGGATTCTCTACTTTATGGGTGCGGCACTTGCCTTGGTTCTTACCGCAATTGGAGTTCCCGCATTGGCATTCTCGTTGGGTATGTTTATCCCCATGTATCTCAATGCTCCGCTTGTTGTCGGAGGTCTTATCGCATGGTTCGTATCTTCTCGCTCGAAGGATGAGCAGCTTAATAAAGCCCGCTTCGATCGCGGTACACTTATTGCCTCGGGCTTTATTGCCGGTGGCGCATTGATGGGTGTTGTGTCGGCTGTGCTTAAGTTTGTCGGCGTGGAGTGGTTTATGACCGATTGGGCTGCATCGAAGGGTGCCGAGTGGTTGGGCTTGGTGATGTATGTGGTACTTATCGCCTATATGGCATGGCACACCATGCGTGCTAAAAAGGAGGAGTAATCTTGATGAAGTATAAAATTAAGTAAATAAACTATAAATATTGATTATCATGGAGTTGAAAGATAGATTTTTAAAATACGTTTCCTTTGATACGCAGTCTGACGAAGAGAGCACAACATTCCCTTCTACCGAGAAGCAATTGGTGTTGCTGAACTACCTTGCCGACGAGATGCGTGCGCTTGGTATGGTGGATGTGACAGTCGATAAGTATGGCTATGCTATGGGTACGATTCCTGCATCCGAGGGGTATGAGAATGCTCCTGTTATCGGTTTTATCGCCCATGTGGATACCTCACCCGATATGAGTGGTAAGGATGTCAAGCCTCATGTGATTGATTCGTATGACGGCGGCGATATTCAACTCAATGGCTCACTTACGATGAAGGTGAGTGACTTCCCCGAGCTGAAGAATTTTGTGGGACACACCTTGATTCACACCGATGGCACTACCCTGCTGGGTGCTGATGACAAGGCTGGTTGTGCCGAGATTATGACCGCTGCCGAGTATCTTATCTCACACCCCGAGGTTAAGCATGGTAAGATTCGTGTTGGCTTCACTCCTGATGAGGAGGTTGGTCGTGGTGTTGATTACTTCGATGTGCAGGCTTTTGGTGCCGATTTCGCCTATACTATGGATGGCAGTGCCGAGGGTGAGTTGGAGTATGAGAACTTCAATGCCGCCTCTGCTGTTATTGAGATTCAAGGCCGCAACGTACACCCTGGCTATGCCAAAAATAAGATGATAAATGCCATTCAGGTGGCTTGCGAGCTCAATGCCCTGTTGCCCACAGTTGAGCGTCCCGAATATACCGAGGGATACGAGGGCTTTTATCATTGCGTAGGCTTTAATGGTACTGTGGAGAATGCAAAAATATCTTACATCATCCGTGACCATTGCAGCGAGAAGTTCGAGCAGAAGAAGGTCTTCATCTGGTCGTGTGTTGATTTGTTGCAGAAGCGTTATGGTGAGGGTGTGTTGAAACTAACTCTCAAAGACCAATACTTTAATATGCGTAAGATGGTCGAGCCCCATCCTCATGTTATCGACAAGGCCAAGCAGGCTATGCAGATGGCCGATGTGGTGCCCATTGTTAAGCCTATTCGTGGCGGCACTGATGGCGCACGATTGTCGTTCATGGGCCTGCCCTGCCCCAATATCTTTGCGGGTGGCATGAATTTCCACGGTAAGTTTGAGTACTGCTCGCTCAATACTATGCAGAAGGCAGTTAAAGTGATTGTAAATCTTGCCGAGTTGTGGGCAAAATAGAGTCTAAAGAGTATGGATGGATTTAAGGAGATTGCTCCTGCGCAGATAGACGATAACTTCATCAAGGCCATAGGCTCGGATTGGATGCTTATCACCGCTGGTGACCATGTGGCTCACAATGCTATGACAGCCTCGTGGGGTGGCGTGGGATTTATGTGGAATAGGCCTGTGGCACTTGCGGTAATACGCCCTCAACGATATACGTTTGAATTTACCGAGCGAGAGCCCATGCTTACACTGTCGTTCCTTGGCGAGGAGTATCGTCAGGCGATGACCTATTGCGGCACACATTCGGGTCGCGAGGAGGATAAAATCTCAAAGGCTGGATTGTCGGTGGCTTTTACCGATGATAATGTGCCAGCCATAGCACAGGCTCGCTTGGTGCTGGAGTGCCGTAAGATTTATGCCGACACTCTGCGCGAAGAGAACTTTATCGATAAGAGTATCATCGGTAAGTGGTATCCCGAGAAGGATTATCACAAGGCCTATGTATTGGAGATAACCCATGCTTACATAAAGGAGTAGTGATGAATAGATTTGGATTTGTTAAGATGGCTGCTGCTGTGCCTACGGTTGCGGTTGCCGATTGTAATTATAATGTCGGGCAGATAGTTGGAATGATGCACGCCGCTTCGGAACGGGGTGCAAAGGTGGTTGTCTTCCCCGAGCTCTCGATTACGGGTTGCACCTGTGGCGATTTGTTTCAGCAACCGCTGTTGCTTAAGAGTGCCGAGCAGGCTTTGATGAGTATTGTCGAGGCGAGTGCAGAGTTACCTTTGGTAGCTGTCGTGGGTTTGCCGCTGAAGGTTGGCAATGGAATATATAACTGTGCAGCTGTGCTCTCGCAGGGAATGCTCGTAGGAGTAGTCCCCAAGAGTGCTATTGTGCGAGGTGGCGAATGCCAAGAGATGCGATATTTCACTTCGGGGTCGGTGGCTACTGCCGAAGAGGTGGAGGTGGCTGGCTTTACCGTGCCATTTGGCATCGATTTGAGCTTTGCCATAGATGGCGTACAGTTTGGAGTGGAGATTGGTGACGATGTAAATATGTTGCAGGCTCCGTCGGTACAGCAGGCACAGTATGGTGCTAAAATAATCTTTAATCCATCGGCCAAGGCCGAGGTCGTAGGAGGCAAGGAGATGTGTACCTCGCAAATTGTGGCTCATTCGCGTCGATGTGTTGCGGCTTATGTGACTGCTATGGCAGGCTTTGGCGAGTCTACCACCGATATGGTCTATGCGGGCGGTGCATTTATTGTCGAGAATGGCAAGGAGTTGTCTTCAGCCAAACGATTTAACCTTGATGAACAATTGGTTGTAGCAGATGTTGATGTGGAGATGCTGGAGCATCGTCGTTGCTTGTCGGGCGTTTTTGATTCAAGTGTGGAGGCTCCGGAATATCGCCGTTTTGATATCTTCTCGCCTATGGATGCACCAGAAATCGAGTCGGATTTGGAGCGTGATGTTGAGTCTATGCCATTTGTGCCGCAGTGTGACATCGAGCGTAAAAAACGCTGTGAGGAGGCCTTTTCTATCCAGGTGCTGGGCCTTGTGAAGCGTTTAAAGCACACCTCATGCAAGAGTGCTGTTATTGGCATATCGGGTGGTTTGGATTCTACTTTGGCGCTGCTTGTTGCGGTTAAAGCATTCCAGATGTTGGGCCTCGACCTTAAGGGTATCATAGGCGTAACAATGCCTGGCTTTGGTACTACCGACCGTACATATAACAACGCTGTGACTTTGATTAAGGAGTTGGGTGTTACCTTCAAGGAGATATCCATTGCCAATGCATGCCGTCAGCACTTTGCAGATATTGGTCTGCCCGAGGGCGACAGATCGGTAACGTACGAGAATGCCCAGGCTCGTGAGCGTACGCAAATCCTTATGGATGTGGCCAATATGACAGGTGGAATGGTTGTTGGTACAGGCGATATGAGTGAGCTTGCGTTGGGATGGGCAACCTATAATGGCGACCAGATGTCGATGTATGGCGTCAATGCCTCTGTTCCCAAGACTTTGGTGCGTCACATTGTTTTGTGGCAGGCCGAGCAGTATGCCTCGCAGCCCAATATTATGAATGCCCTTAAGGATGTTGTTGCAACCCCCGTTAGTCCCGAACTTTTGCCTGCAAATGATGATGGAAAGATAGCACAAAAGACCGAGGATTTGGTTGGGCCGTATGAGTTGCACGACTTCTTTATCTATAACTTCCTGCGTCAGGGATTTTCGCCTTCCAAGATACTATTTTTGGCCGAAAAGGCGTTTGAAGGAGTGTACGACCATGCGACTATTGCTGGTTGGCTGAAGGTCTTTTTCCGTCGATTCTTTGCCCAGCAGTTCAAGCGCTCGGCTATGCCCGATGGTCCCAAGGTGGGCAGTGTAGGTCTCTCACCACGAGGTGATTGGCAGATGCCGTCGGATGCCTCGGCAAAGTTGTGGCTCGAGGAGTGCGAAATGCTTTAGTAATAACTAATTAGCCTAAATGATATGAAGAGATTGTTTATATTGATTTTTGCCTTGCAAATTGTCGCCTTGCAACAGGTGGCAGCGCAATCGTGGCTCGATGCATTGAAGGGTGTTGCCTCGTCTGTTATAGACGATGTGGCGGGTGGTAAACTCACCGAAAAGGCTCTTATCGGCACTTGGAACTATTCGCAACCGGGTGTGCATCTTTCGTCGAAGGATGCTTTGTCGGATTTGGCCGCTGCTGCGGCGACATCGACTATTCAGAGTAAGATGAAACCCTATTACGAAAAGGTGGGAATCAAGCCTGGTGCATGCAAGTTTACCTTTGGCGATGATGGCTCGTTTAGTGTAACTATTGGGCAGAAGAATATCGCAGGAACATACACCTTTAACGCCGAGACCAAAGCCTTGGCTCTAAAGCCTAATTCGGGGTTCTCTGTAACGGCTTATGCCTATATGAACGGGCAGAATCTGCAGTTGGTATTTCCGATGGATAATCTGCTAAAGGTTATGACATCGCTCGGCTCGTTATCCGATACTCTTGCGGGGATTACATCACTGCTTAATAAGTACGACAGCCTAAAGATTGGTTTCGAGTTTTCAAAATAGTGAACTATGCGCAAGTTTTTATATTTGATTGTATTTGTGATGTTTGCCTCTGCTAATGCACAGGCGCAGTCGCTCAACGATTTGTTTCGTAGCCTGATAGGTGGCTCGGCCGAGGCGTCAGAGCCTGCAAAAGTAGTTTTTCCTTCGGAGGATGAGCTACTCGGTGGCTGGGTCTATAAATCGCTCGATATGGAGTACGGAGGTTCGGATGTG
>JAEIGA010015550.1_pt1 | contig 11581 bp, 10 predicted proteins | sample 9270691 | NCBI WGS metagenome assembly JAEIGA01 (sample SAMN17057246, study PRJNA624740) | gut metagenome | biome: biome; isolation source: fecal sample | host: Bos grunniens | place: China: Xizang | collected 2019
TCGGAAAAGAGATTATCAAAGTAAAGAAATATAGATTTTCACAACAACATCCATTCCTGCGGCAGTATACTGTTCATTCTTGGTTCTTCAGAGACCGAGGAATGCTACCACTCGGTCGAATAAGAATTTAAGTATCATAGTCGTATCCTATTTTTTCAGTAAGTACTCCACATAGAGATAGTCATCTTCCAGTTCCTTCACGATGCGCACTTCGTTCACAGCTTTAGAAGAGGCTATCGACTTCACATTATTCTTTGAGATTGTAGCATATAACCTTAAGTTCAAGGCAAGACAGATATTCGTGGTCAATACGCCCATCTGCTTTGCGATGCCACGCCCTTGATACTGAACGTCCACAATCTTACCTCTGAATGCCTGTTTGTTAAAGAAACAACGTAAGAAACAATATCCCACCAGCTTCTCGGCACTATAGGTCCCAATCATCACAAAAGCCTTATCTTTATTCTTCTTTATTAAAGACTTCTCATCCAGTTTATGAGGATTAAAGAAGGTATATGCCTCCTGTGGTTGGTTGGCAAAGAAAGTCGCAAGACTCTGCATATCCTCCTTTGCCAATAATTTGTAAGTATATGTATCTGAAGATGCTTCACTCAACAATCCGGGAAGCACTTTCCGTAGCTTTCTCCCATACAAGAGATTAAACAGGATGGAGTTGCACCATTCAATAAAAGTCCATATAAAGGACAAGTGATGTTTAATGTAAACTAGTAGTTTTACCATATTACAGTTTTATTTTTTTATTTTTCAAAATCGCATTACATATTCAGTGCACTGTTCTCCTCACTCAGCTGCACAGTTCCTGTAACGTAGCGTTTCAGTTTCGCCAATGGCCACCACAGAGCTTCACTCGGGCACAAGGTGCCATAGCGTAGCAGTCGGCCAAAGAAGCGTGTATAGTATGTAAGTGAAGCCCACAGAGTAGCACGCCCATTATGGTCGTTGCGTCCGAAGTTGCCACCCCGTAGACAATCTATTATCACACGTTGCGCCAAGCACTTGTCCGACCTCTTTGGAGTCAGCATCAGTCTGTCGGGAGATAATCCTAGATACTGCACACATAGCTGCCCGAACACCCGATAAGCTCTCGTCAGCGAAAGTTCATCCAAAGCCATAATCAGCTGCTCCTTGTCTATATCCTTGTATGCACTATTAAGCATCAGCGCATAGTCACACAACTGCCTCAAGCCCACCCCTTGACAATAGAAATGGTCTAATATATGTGACAACAACATGAGCACATTCATCATTGGAGGCAACACACGCACCCTGCCCTCTCCTATCGCCGCATACGTAGCAGGCTGCTTCATAGCCTCATCCACATAATGCATAAATCGCAGGTTGCGACTATCCTTCTGGAAATAGTAGATGCAATGGTGCAGTTCCCACTCCACGCCACGGGCTTGGTAGTTAATGTGGTGCCGTGTCTCCGCAGTGCGTGTTGCCCCGAATGCTTCGAAGCCATATGCCACCTCTTTAAGGAAGCTTGCTGGCACATACAAGTCAATGTCGCCTGGTGTCCTGTGGTGCGATGCGGGATAGAGTGATGCTACACCCTGCCCTTTGAGCAGCACATAAGGAATACTCCTGCGCTCCAACTCTTCGGTGAAGGCCAGTAGTTCTCCGTTCATTTTGGCATTAGCCTTCTCCACTTGCAGTTGCCGTGCTATCATGCGCATCTTTGCTGCTGTGGTCGGCTGCGCCTCTCGTGACAATAAAGCTATTGCATCAGGTAAGATACCATCAAGTACCTGTTCGGAGGCAAAGCGTACTATCCCCTCCCAATCTTGCGCAGACAACGACACGCTGCACGGAGTACTCCATAGCGCAGATTGCAATAGGGTGAGAGCCTTTTCGTATTGCATACTTATCGACAATCAATCAGGAAGGTAAAGTTTCGCATTCTCCTTCGTATATTCCTTTGCAGCTGTCAAAGAATTTGCTGACATTGCATGACGGCGAGCATCATCGCCCGCCAACTCTTCAACGAATGCAGCAATGCAATCAATATCCGTAGCAGGGCAAACTATACCATTCTCAAATCGCTCCACCATGCCTGCTATCTCGGCATGTTTCGGAGCAATGCAAAGCAATGGAGCCCCCACCGCCAAGAGGTTGAATGTCTTGCTCGGCACACTCGTCAGTGCAGTCTCCTCATTCAGTGTGATGACACCCAGATCGGCAGTAGCCAACGAGTAGGGTAACATCTCCACGGGTTGCCAATCAAGGAAGGTACAATTTGTCAATCCCTTCTCGGCCACCGATGCCACAAGCTCAGCTTTCTTCTTGCCGTCACCGACAAACAGGAAATGCACCTTATCCACATCGGCCAGGCGTTCAGCCACATCTACCAAGGTATCTACACTATGCGTATATCCCATATTACCCGAATACATCACCACGAATTTATTTTCCAGATGATGCTCCATGGCAAAGGGGTTCTTTTCTTTTGCTATCGGAGCAAACGCCTCCGAGGCTGGCCATAGGGGCACTACCTTTATCTGCTCACGCTCTACATAGTTGGTCAATTGGTGTGCCATGCCTTCGCTCAGTGTATAGACCTTACGTGCCTTACGAAAAAGTTTGCGGTTCCACTTGCTCCACAAGTTATATAACCAATGCCCCTGCTTGATGCCGATATTGCGCAAGGCATCGGGATAGGTATCAAATACGATGACCGAGAAGGGATTACCCAACACCAACGAAGCCAAATAGCTCAATGGAGGGTTAGTAACATACACCACCTCATATCCGCGATATTTGAAGAGCAGCTTAAAGAATATCTGCACAAAGGCAACCACCCATGTCAGTATACGCTTCAGTGCCGATGAACGGTCATAAGCGACCAGTTTACTTACCTTCACCTTATCGGAAAGCTTACGCTCCGCCTCCTTGAGTTTACCAGTCATCAACACCACCTCCTCATTTTCTTCTGCATACGCATTGATGATATCTACCGTTAGATAGCTAGCACTTTGATTGATAAGAACTACTCGTTTCATTGATAATTATATATATACTTAGAGCTTTCACCACTTTATACCTGAAAGCGCATTAAGAAGTTACTCCAAGATTTTAAAGTTTATTCTCCTTTATTATCCGCGCGGGATTTCCTGCAATGATTACATTATCAGGGAAAGTACCTGACACCACACTTCCAGCACCCACAACACAGTTTTTGCCAAGTGTAGTTCCTTTGAGGATTATAGAGTTGGCCCCTATGAAGCATCCGTTTCCGATGTTAATTGAGCGTTTCTTGATGTCTTCTACCTTTTGATTTATGCGCTGCGAAGCAGGCAATGGATGGAAATCATTATCGATAATCTTACAGTTACCACCAATGAGTACATTATCCCCAATGGCTATCTCCTTCATGGCATATATGGTAGCTCCACTGATACCACATCCTGCGCCAATTGATATCTTACCACCATAGCGAGCGACGATGATAGAAGGCTGATATAAGCCTACCATATTGCTCGCGAAAGCGCTATTAATCGTGGTTTTCTTTTGCCCCTGCTTAAACTCTATCGAAGAATTAGCAAATGCATAACATACGGTATATCCATTAAACTTTACTGCATGGCGATACTTTATCTTTGCAAGCCAATATTTAGCCCGCAAACCCAAATTACGAATTAGCATATTCATTCTTATTTTGACAACAATTCATTATACAGACTTATATATTGCTCAAAACATTTGTTCTTATCAAACAATGCTTCTGCTCTTCTTCTACAATCACTAGAAGATAAAGGAATATCTCTCAACTGCTGTATAGCATTAGCTAGAGCATTTATATCACCCTGAGGTATTACTATCCCAGTTTTTTCATCTACTGCTTCAGGACTTCCTCCTGTATCATAAGTTATCACTGGCGTTCCACATGCTAGGGCTTCAATATTTACGGTAGGGAAATTATCCGAGTAGGTAGGATTTACAAAGACATCCGAACTACTATATATCTGCACTAACTCTTGAATATTTGTTGTTCTTGTTATTCCTTTAATGCCATCAGGCAAGGATTCTATTTGTTTTTTAGATAGTCCCACTAAGGTAATGTCATAGGACTTAGGCAAAGTCTGACGTAATTTTATAAAATCATTCAATCCTTTTCTTTCACCCCAAACAGAAGCCACACCTAAAATCTTAAAAGATAATTTTGACGCATCCTTTTCTTTTATAGGCCTAAATAGTTCTAAATCAACCCCATTATGAATAACCTTTACATTTCGTCCACCTTGTACTGAATTCTTGATTAAATCCCCCATCCACTTAGAAACAGGAACAAATGTCAATGATTTTATTTGATTTAGAAGTTGTCTTTTGATTTGAAAATGTTGACTCGCACGATTCGCAAAAATCGCTTTTCCCATAGGACAATCACCACACGAATGTTTCCACTTAACACAATTTATTTGGTCAAAATACATACAACCACCCGTAAAAGCCCAACAGTCATGTTGCACCCAGATTACTGGCACATCAATCTCTGCTAAAAACTTGAACAAAATAGGATAATTCAGATAATGATCATGAATATTGTGCAATTGTATTATATCCGGATTAATTTCCTTTATTTTATTAACGAGGGTTCGAGTTGCACGAACTGAGCCCCATCCCTCTTTATCAAATAAACGATGACCTATGTAATGGCTATAAACATCAAACTTAGAGCCTATGCGTACCTCTATACTAACTCCAGGCTTAGCACCTCTTCCGTATGCGATATAGGATTCCCAACCATCTTTCACTGCAACTTTGGCTATATCTTCTGCTATTTTGCCTGTACTAAGAATATTACTAACTACATTAATTTGAAGAAGTTTCGGCATTATAATATTTTTTTAATATATCAAATTAACACAATTTACCAGAATTATATACTAATACAATTCTAGGATATAATGGAGATAGCAACACCATCATCATATACAAGATAAACTGCGCATCAATCGCTCCATACCTAAAATAGAATAATCCAGAAATTGTAAACCAAATAAATATAACGAAGTTAAACATCGTTGAAAATGTATTAGTCTTTTTCAAGCAACTCTTCGCCATTATTGTAAATATAGCAGTGTAAATAATTGATCCAATTATAAGAGAACTATAACCATACATTTCATAAAAGGCTTTATACATTGTACCAAAACTCCATTCCATTCGATATAATATTTCGGTTTGCTGTGTATATGCACCGAATATATTACCAATAAATGTCAAACTTTTACTAAATCCCTTGTAATTATCAAAGAATTGCAATGTTTGGTCAAAAACATAAGGTTGCTGATAAAGATACCCCCATGTTCCACTAATAAAATAATCTGAGCCAAACTCTCCAAAGCGACTTTTAGTTATAGTTATAAAGAAAAATGCCAGAAAAGCACCACCTAAAATCATTATACGCTTCAATAATTTCCGTTGCCTCAAAGACAATGATTTTGAAAAAGCCACATATAAAACAATAAAGGTTATTGGTAAAAACACATACATCTCACGACCGGCACATGCCATTGAATGCACAACGCTTGCTAATGGAACTAACAGCACTCCCAAAGAATATATTTTTAGTCTTTTATCCAACAATCCAATATAAAACAAGAGCAAACCAACAGGTGCTAAAGTCGCAACACCCGTAGCCATAGTTGTTAAGAAAGAACGCGGAAGCAAGAATCCCTCTCCACTATTACGAATATCCTCTGCTCCTATAGAAATTGCCATAATCGCATAAGGCATACAATATAAGAGACAAAATACTGACAATAAAAATAATACTACGTACAAAAGTTTCAACAAGCCCATGTATCTTTCATTAATTACAAATCTAGTATTTTTCAACCATTTGTCATAAGCCATCCATGGGATAAGAACCAGCAACAACAATATTGCGAATAAAGCTATATTGAGAAATGAATAACTTTGCGTTACATAATAAATCAACTTGTCTAAATCTAAGAATATACCTGCTGTAGACATTATAAACAGCAGATAAAAATACCACTTGGATGTAATTTGTTTTTTTCGAGTTATAAAAAAAACAATTACCCAAATCGTTGTTAATATTAAAGAGACTGTTCTTGCTGAAATCATACAAACATCATTTTTTTATATACATTATTAGAGCCTTCAATAAATCTCCTATCAGATATTTTCCTGGTGTATTATGGTAAATCAATGATGCAGCCTCCTTATTCGAAATAGCTCCCCTACGCAGATTGGGAAATGACATAAACAAATTACTCCGATACCTCTCCAACGAATATTCTTCAAGCATTTTATTGGCTCTAACCGCTACATAGAAATGAAGCAATGCGTATTCTTTACTTCTATTAGTAGTCAAAGACCCTTCTCTCACCAACCACACATAGACAGGAGCAGTATTCACTTCTACGATAGAAGCTAGTATACCTGCACGTAAAGAAAACATACGATCATTTGCTACTTTCGTTTCGTCAAATTTTATTCCATTAGACACCACAAAATCACGCTTTACAAACTTTCCCCAAGGTACCCGAAGCTTATAACGACACATTGTTTCCGCTTCAGCACCCTCTACTACCTGCTTGTATTGTCTATCCGCATTAGGTGCAGGAGTCAAAGATTCAGAATACAGACACTCCACATTAAAATATACAATATCGGCAGAAGAATTAAGATAACAGTCCATCATTTCAGACAACTTGTCGGTTATGAAATAATCATCTGAGTCAGCAAAAACCAACCATTTTCCTTGCGCTATCTCAAGCCCTTTATTCCTTGCGAAACCTGCTCCTAGTCCTTCTTTTGTCAGAACAACCTTTACATTTGGAACATTACTACAAGGAAATTCTTCAAAATCTACGATTGCTGCATCACTATTATCATCTACAACAATAATTTCAATATCATTTCTCTTAGGAATACTCTCAACACAACGTTCTAGCAGCTCTGGAATATTTTTATGAGGTATAATAATAGAGTAGTTTATCATATTAAATCTTTTTGAGCAGTTACATATGGAAGATATTTTTTCATAGGATAAATAAGCAGATATGAAATCACACTTGTTATTATAAAAGAAATAATAACAGCTGACCATCCTGTACAATTTAGCCTTTTCAGAAGCATTCCAACTCCCATCAAAACGACTTGATGAGAACACAACACCATTATGCTATAACGTCCCATAAATGAGACAAAAGGTATTTTCTTTATTTTTTTACTAATAAACAACACACCTAAAGCCCCTAGGATTCCACAAATATATACAGAGAATATACTAACATCAAATTCATTCTTTCTGAAAGAAACCTTATCGTAAGCACACACGCCCACTAACACAAAACAAATCAGAGAGAAGATAATCAGATATTTATCATACTTATTGGGATACAAAAGATTTGTAAACTTCCTAAGGACATATCCACAACAAAAAAATGGGAAGGCTGTTAAAGAAGAATCCAAATACAATGGTAAATTTATTTTATTGTAACCTAAATAGAATCCTAATACGCCCAATAAGAGAGACAAAGATATCAAAACTAATAAAAAACTTTTAGGCCTTATTTTTGCAATTAATATTACAACATAAAACAACGCATTTACAAGAAATAAGCACCATAGGAACCATATACCCATAGGCATTCCATTCAAATTCTCATTATATACACAAAATATATAGTTCCAGCCCGTATTTTTAATAAACCCAGGAATAAACCTATCAAGAAATAAAGGGCTAAGCAACGCTATTACGACATAAAAAAAGATAAAGGGGATCAATAATTTATTCGTTTTCTTCAACAAAAAATCAGAGAATCCACCATATTCCTTAAAAAAAAGGCCCGACAATAAAAAATACAATGGCATCCGGAATGATGCCATTGCAAAATCTAAAGAAGAGTTTACAAGAAAAGCATCTTTTGCATGAGTAAAAACAACTAATAATATACAGAATCCTTTTGCCAAATCTATATATTCAACACGTTTTTTTTCTTTTAATTCCATTATTATAATTTTAGAATTTTAGATTAATAGTTCTTTTATAGCAACAAGAAACTATTTGAATTACTTTCTTTCGAGTTTGATTATTCTTAATGTGACTCTCTTTACGTATGAATCTACTATACCTTTTTCATCATCACACAATCCTGCCATATAGATAGCTATGCCATATAAAGACATAGAAACACTAAAAGTCAGCAAGAAACGACATGAACATTCAATTTGAATAATAAGTACACAAGAAATCAGCAATACTACCAAAGGTATAAATTCCTTAGCAAATACCCTTTTTACAAATTGAGTGATGTTTAAATTTGCATTTGCATGTAAAAACGGTAGACGACAAATAGAACTGATAAATTCTATCACCACATATGAAACAGCCACGTATACCACACTAAAACCAGAAATCAATAATACGAAAGCAGCAGTCAGTGTTAATAGTTTAATTGTATATATCACCAAAGTATACTTCTTAATATTACCAATTGCATTATTTGCCGCACCTAGTCCTACGGTCAAAGTATCGGCCAATGCTGCTAAAATTACCATCCTGCAAAATAGTACAGCGTATTGTGGTACTTCACCAAGCCAAATTTTTAGCAAAGAAGGCATTTCAAACACACAAGGTATAGCAACCGCAGACAATAAGAAGAATGCCAGTTTACTCTCAATTTCAGCCAATCGTATCATGCGGTCTCTATTACCCGCCCCCTCAGCTTTCATCAATTGAGGATTGATTGCATTTAGCAATGATTGAGATAGATTATTAAGTGCACCCGATACTTGAAAGCCCAATCCATAAGATGCATTAATAGCAGGCCCCATATATCTGTTGAGTAAAATGGAAATACCTTGATTACGCCCCAAGTTACATATCAGATTATACATCGTCCACCCTGCAAATGAAAACAGATTCCGCAAATATGTTTTATCTATACGCTTGAAACTAGGTAATACACACTCTTCATATTTAACAAAATCATATATAGATAGTGTCAATAAATTGAATATTTGAATGCCGACCAAAAGCAATCCATAAACAACAAGCTTATCTGAATTAACATAATAAAGCACATATGCAATCAGCAATTTGAACACGCTATCACAGACTTCTATCAGTGATATATACACGATATTCTCATGAGATACAAGAACAGCTCTAAAAGGAGATGTTATAAGAGTAAAGAATAAAATCAAAGCTACAAGGTGGTATAATGTCCTTGCAGCACCTATTCTTACCTCAGGTATATTAAGAAATCCATTAAAGAGTAAAGGAAATAGTAGTTCTAATATAAGAACAACCCCTATACCCATTATAAGGTGAAGAATGAGACTATTATTAAAAATAACCTTAGACTTTGCAAGATCCTTTTTCCCTTGTGCGACTGATAAAAATCTTTGAGTGGTTATTATCAATGAGCTTGTAATAAAAGACAATATTGAAATGACACCAGCTATCAATGTATAGATGCCATAGTCATCAACTCCCAACACCTTTAGGATTATACGTGTTGCAAGAAATGAGAATACGATATTAAAAATCGCTCTCACATATTGGGCACTAGTATTTATCAATACCCTCTTCGAAGCCTGCATATTTAGTCTCTTCTAAAGATGTCACGTGTATATACCTTCTTCTGAACATCGTCCAAGCAAGCATCATAGCGGTTGGCAATAATGGCCTGTGATTGAGCCTTAAACTCTTCGAGGTTGTTCACTACACGGCTACCAAAGAAGGTGGTACCATCTTCCAAAGTGGGTTCATAAATGATAATCTCTGCACCCTTGGCCTTGATGCGCTTCATCACGCCTTGAATAGAAGATTGACGGAAGTTGTCAGAGTTACTCTTCATAGTAAGACGGAAGACGCCGACAACCGGAGGTTGTGACGAAGACGAAGACTGATATTCATTGTTCTCAGAATAGCCATACCATCCTGCCATGCGAAGTACCTGATCCGCAATGAAGTCCTTACGGGTACGGTTGCTCTCCACGATAGCGGTCATCATGTTCTGAGGAACGTCCTGATAGTTGGCAAGGAGCTGCTTGGTGTCCTTAGGCAAGCAGTAACCACCATAACCAAATGAGGGGTTGTTATAGTGCTCACCAATACGTGGATCGAGACCGATACCACGGATGATGGCTGCTGAGTCGAGACCCTTGACCTCGGCATAGGTATCGAGCTCATTGAAATAGCTGACGCGAAGGGCGAGGTAGGTATTGGCAAAGAGCTTCACGGCCTCGGCCTCCTTCAAGCCCATGAAAAGCAAAGGTATCCCTTTGCTGAATTCTGAATTATGATTTATGAATTCTGAGTTAGCCTCCGGGGTGTATTCTTCTCCATTACCTATTGCACCTTGTACGAGGAGATGGGCAAAAGTGTGAGCAGCCTCTTCGAGGTGGTTGCCTGCAATGGCACAGATAGCCTTGTTTTCTTCATCGAACTGCTCGATCATCTTGGGGAAGCCTACGATGATACGTGAGGGATAGAGATTGTCATACAAGGCCTTGCTCTCGCGCAAGAACTCGGGTGAGAACAGGAGGCGGAGCTTACGTGTTGTGTCGTAGCCGCGTTCCTTGAACAACTTGGCATACTTCACGTACAATGAACGGCAATAGCCTACAGGGATGGTACTCTTGATAACCATGGTGGCCTCAGAGCCACACTCGAGGACCTTGTCGATAACACTCTCTACTGCTGAGGTGTCGAAGAAATTCTTCTGGCTGTCGTAGTTCGTGGGAGCTGCAATGATGACGAAGTCAGCATCCTTATAGGCCGCCTCAGCATCGAGGGTTGCCACGAGATTCAACTCTTTCTCTGCGAAGTACTTCTCGATATAGTCGTCCTGGATGGGCGATACTCGGCGGTTGATCATATCGACCTTCTCGGGGACGATGTCTACTGCCATCACTTCATTGTGTTGTGCTAACAGGGTGGCCATGCTAAGACCTACATAACCTGTTCCGGCTACGGCGATTTTCATAGATTTTATGATGTTATGTTTTATATTAGTTAACTAAAAGTGATAATGCATATCAACGTTGTTTTACATACTTCATCTTCTTAAAGAAGCCGCATGCTAAGTTCAGGCAAGTAATCAAACCTGACAAAATCGGGTTCAACCCCTCAGCCTCGCGAAATAGTTTATAATGCCACTTTATCAGTGTAGAATATCCATGAGTACTGATAGAACCAGTGCGCCCTCTTCGATATTTAGCCAAACACTCATCCAAGAAATAACAATCTGCCTTATGGCACACCTTTAGCCACATGGCATAATCATTATTTTTCTTAATGTCGGCAATCTGTATCAAGCCCACATATTCACGGTCATACATTACCGTGAGACAGCCAGGCCAACAGAAACTGTACATTCCCAACTTCGTCACATGCTTGGGACCAGTAATTAGCTTTCCCGTCTCTTCAGACTGCTCATTTATCTCACAATACCCCGTATAGGAGAAGTGGTAATCGTGGGTCACCATAAAGTCGATTTGCATCTCTAGCTTCGTTGGCTCCCACAGATCATCACTATCTAAGAAAGCTATCCATCGTCCCTTAGCACGGCGAAGCGCA
>JAEIGA010015551.1_pt1 | contig 11581 bp, 9 predicted proteins | sample 9270691 | NCBI WGS metagenome assembly JAEIGA01 (sample SAMN17057246, study PRJNA624740) | gut metagenome | biome: biome; isolation source: fecal sample | host: Bos grunniens | place: China: Xizang | collected 2019
CGCTTCTTCAAGAAGCCCGGCAACCGGATGAGCCTGATTGTGGGTTTTGTGTTCTTTGCCATAGGTATTGCAGAACTGGCTGGCTTCTCTGCGCTGCTGCTGTGCATGGCCATGGGTGCCATGGTGGCCAACTTCTCCCGTGAGGTCGGCATGATCATGGATCTCTGCGACGAAATTACGCCGCCCATTTTCCTGCTGTTCTTCGTGGCTTCCGGTGCAGACCTGAAGCTGAGCGTCCTGCCGACGGTAGGTCTGGTCGGTGCGACTTACATCATTCTCCGTGTCATCGGTAAGGTGTCCGGTGCAAGTCTGGGTGCTGCCATGGGCAAGGCCTCTGCCGAAGTGCGCAAGTGGCTGGGCTACGCGCTGGTACCGCAGGCCGGTGTGGCCATCGGTCTGTCGCTGGCCGCCGGTCGTGTCGTGCCGGAGATGGCTTCCGAAATCCGCGCCGTGATTCTGTGCGCAACACTGGTGTATGAGCTGGTTGGTCCGGCAATCACCAAGATGGCACTGATCAAGGCCGGTGAAATCAAGGAAAACGCCTGAACATAATCTTACAAAAGATCCGTACATGAACGTGTGCGGGTCTTTTTTCTTGACTTTTTTCAGGTCAGATGGTATGATTTTTGGTAGAAATATTTCATCAACCCCCGAAAGGATGATGTGCAATGATCGAAAACGGCAAATGGATTGCCTGTCCGAAAGAGGCGGAAGTGCCGGTAATCCGGAAGACATTCCGGCTGAACCGACCGGAATCGGGTCGGATTGAAATCACCGGTCTGGGCTTTTTTACGCTCTTTGTCAACGGGCAGCGGGTCACGGAAGACCGGTTCGTGCCGGCATTGACGGATTACGAACCTCGCCCCACCTATAAATGGCATTATCCCATTTTTGATGAACGGACGCACCGGATTCTGTATCTGACGTATGACTTGTCGGCATTTTTGCAGGATGGTGAAAATGTACTGGAAATCCGGTTGGGCCCCGGTTGGTACCGGCAGAAAGAACGGGCCTGTGAGGGCCGGATGAGCTTCGGTGACCGGCTGAAAGCGTTGTTTGCGGCAGAGTTTACCGATGCAGACGGCGCAAAATCCGTCTGCTCGGATGGTACAGAAACATGGACTCCGTCGGAAGTGGTATACAGCAACCTGTACATTGGTGAGGTGCATGATGCCCGGCTGGTGGACGAAGCGAAAGAACCGCAGCCGGTGGAAGTGCTGGACGCACCGGAATCCCTGCTGACACAGCAGGAGTGCCCGGCGGACCGGGTCATCCGTACCATCGTACCGAAGCTGCTGCACACGGTCAACGGACGCCAGATTTACGACATGGGTGAAAATATCACCGTACAGCTGAAAGTAACGGCATCGGGCGCACCCGGCGAAAAAATCAGGATGCGCTTTGCGGAAAATCTGGATGACAACGGTGAAGCAAACTTTCATTCCACCGGGTCGTACTACAAGCGGCCGAACCGCCAGCCACAGATTCAGGAGGACGTATTCATCTGCAGCGGCAAAACGCATACCTTCTTTACGGAATATGTATGGCATGCGTGCCGCTACATTGAAGTGGAAGGTGCGTTTGATGAACTGATTGCCGAAGTGGTCCACACCGATGCGCCGGTGATTTCGGAGTTCCGGTGCAGCAATGAAATCATGGAATGGATTTACGATGCCTATGTCCGTGCGCAGCTGGGCAATCTGCACAACTGTATTCCTTCCGACTGCCCCCACCGGGAACGGCTGGGGTATACCGGTGATGGTCAGATCGTGGCAAAGACCGCCATGCTGACGCTGGACATGAAAGAAGTATACCGCAAGTGGGTCCGGGACATTATGGACGGGCAGGACATCACCAGTGGTCATATTCAGCATACTGCGCCGCTGATGGGCGGCGGCGGTGGTCCCGGCGGCTGGGGCGGTGCGATGATTATCGTGCCGGATGAGTACGACAAGCACTACGACGACAAGGCGTTTCTGGCGGAATGCTATCCGGCCATGCGCGGATGGATGATGTACCTGCGGAATCACACGGAAAAAGACCTGTTGGTGCGTGAAGAGCCGATCGGCTGGTGTCTGGGTGACTGGGCGACGCTGTACCCCATCCGGATTCCGGAGACGTTCGTGAACAGCTGTTATCTGGTGGATATGCTCCGGCGTATGGTGCGGATTGCAGAACGGCTGGACCATACACAGGATGCGCGGGCGTACCGCGCCTATGGACGTCGGGTGAAGCAAGCCATCCGCGATAAATACTACGACAAAGGCACCGGCAGCTTCTGCGGCGGTGTACAGGGCGCGGATGCGTACGGTGTATGGGCCGGACTGGCAGAGGATGGACGGACGCTGGAAAATCTGGCGAAACGATATGATGCGCTGGGCTATTATGATACCGGTTTCCTGGGAACGGCAATTCTGACGGATGTGCTGATGAAAAACGGTCACGAAAACACGGCGTATGCGTTGCTGAACAGTCAGCACACCGGATCGTATGCCAATATGAAAAACCACGGCGCTACCACGCTGTGGGAGCATTTCGACGGTCGGGCCTCCCACAATCACCCCATGTTCGGCGGTGTGGTGCAGAATTTCTTTGATGCACTGCTGGGCATCGGACAGACCGAGGACAGCGTGGGCTATCAGAAACTGCGCTTTGCACCGGTGTTTCCGGCGGAGATGACCTGCGCCAGCGGCAAAACGGTATTGCCCTGCGGCGAAGTACGGGTCAGCTGGGAACAGGACCATGAGGGTATTGCATTCTGCGTACTGCTGCCGGAGGGGGTCACGGCAGAGTGCGTACTGCGCAATGAAGTATACACGCTCAACGGCGGACTGAATATTCTGACCGTAACACGATAAAACAGAAAACAATCCAAAGCAAAACCAGCTTCGTCCGCAGATGAAGCTGGTTTTGTAAAAAGTATGAGCTGTGCGGCAAATGCACATCGCATAGGGCGGAATCCGAAAATAAAAAAGGCCTTTCTCCGGAGAGAAAAGCCTTTTGCGACGAAAACCTGTAAGCCGAGTTCTGTCTGGGACAATCATCTATCTCGACGACGCATTGCTGCGCCGCTCAAGCCACCTCCACAGGACACGCCGGGCAAGCGTATGTGTCCCTCCACGGTGTTGCATCGGATAGGGTTTACAGGGCCACACAGTCTCCTGTGTGCCGGTGAGCTCTTACCTCGCCGTTCCACCCTTACCGCAGGCAAGCCTGCGGCGGTATATTTCTGTTGCACTTTCCCTAAGGTCACCCTCGGCGGCCGTTAGCCGTTATCCTGCCCTGTGATGCTCGGACTTTCCTCAGACGGGGCCTTTCGGCACACCGCCCGCGACTGTCCGGTAATGTCGCATCACCTATTGTACCCCCAAGTTGCCCGATTGTCAATCCATAAACCGCAGAAAAATTTTTTACGGAAAATTCATCACATTTTCATCCCTTTTTTCAAAAAAGGGATTTCATCTGACAAAGAAATAGGCTATAATAAAAAAGAAGAACCCGGCAGCAGTGTCCGGTATGGCACGGCCCGGTGTGCAGACAAGAAAAACGGAGGTTATATCATATGCAGGATAGCAGAGTACAGCGGTTTATGGATTCGCTGAAGGGCAAGCGAGTGACGTTTTGCGGCGTGGGTGTCAGCAACACCCCGGTAGCAGAACTGTTTGCACAGAAAGGTGCAAAGATTACCATCTGCGACAAGCGCAGCAAGGAGCAGTTGGGGGACATCGGCGACCGGCTGCAGAAAATCGGAGCGACGTTCCACACCGGCGAAAACTATATGGCCAATCTGGATGCAGATATTGTGTTCCGTACGCCGGGTATGCGCTACTATATTCCCGAGCTCAACGAAGCACGCAGAAAGGGCATGGCTGTGACCTCCGAAATGGAGATGTTCTTTGACCTGTGTCCGTGCCCCATCATCGCAGTGACCGGCAGTGACGGCAAGACGACGACGACCTCCATCATCGCGGAAATGATGCGCGCACAGGGCAAGAAAGTATACCTGGGCGGCAACATCGGTGTGGCGCTGCTGCCGCTGGTGGAGCAGATTCAGCCTGACGACATCGCCGTGGTGGAACTGTCCAGCTTCCAGCTGATTTCCATGCGCCGCAGTCCGGATGTGGCCGTGATTACCAACATTACCCCCAATCATCTGGACATGCACAAGGATATGCAGGAATACGTGGATTCCAAGAAGAATATTTTCCTGCATCAGACGGCGTTTGGACGCACCGTGCTGAACCGCGACAATGAGCTGACCAACTCCTTTGTGGACGAAGCCCGTGGTCAGGTGTTCCAGTTCAGCCGCCGTGGTCCCGTAGACAACGGTACGTGGCTGCGTGAGGATGGCATGATCATGATGCGCCTCAACGGGGTGGATACGGAAGTGTTCTCCTCCAAGGACATCCGCATCCCCGGTAAGCATAACATCGAAAACTATATGACCGCCATCGCTGCAGTATGGGGCCGTGCAGATATTGAAGCCATGCATCAGGTAGCCATGAATTTCCCCGGTGTAGAGCATCGTGCGGAATTTGTCCGTGAACTGGGTGGTGTGCGCTATTACAACGACTCCATCGCAACCACGCCTTCCCGGACCATTTCCGGTACGCTGTCCCTGTTTGACCAGAAGATCATCGTCATCTTCGGCGGCTACGACAAGCTGGTGCCCTTTGAACCGCTGGGTCCGGTCGTTGTGGATAAGGTCAAGCACGCCATTCTGCTGGGTGCAACGGCATCCAAGATTGAAGCTGCCATCACCGGCTGCCCGACCTATACCGAAGGCAATCCGTCCATTCATCGGGTGGAAAATCTGGAACAGGCTGTACGGCTGGCACATCAGCTGGCAGAGCGGGGCGATATTGTGTCGCTGTCGCCGGCATGCGCAAGCTTTGACCAGTTCCCCAATTACGAAACCCGCGGCGAACGGTTCAAGGAGTATGTCCGCGAACTGTAAGCGCAGCTTTGCTATAAAGAAGAATAGGGTGAACTGCAGACTTGATGAGTCAGCGATCTTCGAACCTCTTCAGTCACTTCGTGACAGCTTCCCCAGCATTGGGGAAGCCAAACTGTTCCGAAGCATAGCAAACACCTCAAAATACGGCGAAAACGATGAGTTTTATTGCCTTCCCCAATGTTGGGGAAGTGTGGCCGCGTTATCTTCGAAAACGCTGCCGGAGGCGAGACGAAAGAAGTCAGAGATGATGGCTGCACGAAAGCTGAAGTGAACCCGTTCCATAAAGAAGAAAGGAAGAACCTGCTATGAATTTGAAGGAAACGATTTTCGCATTGAGCAGTGCCGAAGGTGTGACCGGACATGAAAGCGCCGCCACGGTATTGGCACAGAAACTGCTGGCGCAGTATGCCGCAGATGCATCGGTGGATGTGCTGGGCAGTGTGACCGGTACGGTGGGTGAGGGCGACAAGACCATCATGCTGGACGCCTATCTGGACCAGATTCACATGGTTGTGACCTCTCATGAGGACCGCGGCTTTGTACGGATTGCCAGTGCCGGTGGTATGGACCGCCGCGTGCTGATCGGCAAGCCGGTGACCATCTTTGGCCACGGGGTGAATCCCATCCACGCCATCGTCAGCAGCGTTCCCCCGCATCTGGCTTCCAAGGGCGATACCAACCTGCCGGACATCACGGAATTGCTGATTGATACCGGCTTGTCGGTGGAACAGACCCATGAAATGATCGGTTACGGCGACCCCGTAATCGTGGATTATCAGCCTCAGATGCTGCTCAATGGTCTGATTACTGGTCCGGCGCTGAAGAACCGCTGCGGTGTGGCGGCCATCCTGCGTTGTCTGGATCTGCTGAAGGATGAGCAGCTGCCCTGCAAGGTAGCCGTGACCTTCAGTGCGTTCGGTGAGAGCAACAAGGGCGGCGCACAGACTTCTGCGTTCCGCTTCAATCCGGAAGAGGCCATCGTGGTGGATGCCGTCTGCGCACAGCAGCCCGGTACGCCGGCAGATGTCCGCAGCAAAATGGGCAAGGGTACCGTGCTGTGCATCTCTTCCGCACTGAACCGCAAGGTTGCGCTGACCCTGCGTCGTCTGGCCAAGGAGCAGAACATCCCCTGTCAGGAACTGGGCAAGGGCGGTCACACCGGCACCAATGCCGATACCATTTACAATTCTGTGGGCGGTGTAGCCACCGGCCTGCTGATGATCCCCATGAAGAACACCCATACGGCGGTGGAAATCGTGGATGCAGCTGACGTGGAATGCACCGCACAGCTGCTGGCTGCATACATTCGGAACGGAGGACGAGACAATGGCTGATTATGAACTGCTGCGCCGCCTGTGCACACTGGACGGTATTTCCGGTCAGGAAGATGAAGTGCGCAACTTCATTCTGGAAGAAATCAAACCCTATTGCAGCTCCGTACAGGTAACGGCACTGGGATGCATCATTGCCGAAAAGAAGGGCAAGAATCCTGCTGTCCGGAAGCTGATGCTGGACGCCCACATGGACGAAGTGGGTCTGACCATTTCCTACATCAGCGACGACGGTCTGCTGCACTTTGAAACGACCGGCGGTATTGATGAAAAGGTGCTGGCAGGTATTTCCGTCAAGGTTGGCTACGATAAGCTGCCCGGTGTCATCGGTGTAAAGCCGGCGGCTGCCTGCAAGGGTGCCGAGGCTGAGAAGCCGTACCCGAAGGACAGCATGACCATTGATATCGGTGCAAAGAACCGGGAAGAAGCCGAGCAGTATGTTTCGCTGGGCGATCCGGTTGTGTTCAACAGCCCCTATTTCGAGCAGGAAGACCGTGTGTTCGGCAAGTGCTTTGACGACCGTGCCGGCTGCGCCATCCTGATTGAAATGATCCGCAGTGAGCTGGATTATGACATGACCTTTGTATTCTCCGTGCAGGAAGAGCTGGGTCTGCGTGGCGCCCGGACGGCTTCGTACATCGTAGCTCCGGAGGCCGCCATCGTGCTGGATTCCACCACCGCCGGCGACCGTGCCGGTGTGGAAGGCGGCCGCTGCGTAGCACGGTTCGGTCAGGGTCCGGTCATCAGCTTTATGGACAAGGGCACCAGCTACGACAAGGGCCTGTATAATCTGGGTATGGATTGCGCCCGTCAGCTGGGCGTACCGGCACAGACCAAGACCATGGTTGCCGGCGGCAATGACTCCGGCGCCGTGCATGTATCCCGCGGCGGTGTGCGGACGGTGTCCGCATCCATGCCTTGCCGTTACCTCCATGCACCGGTGTGCATGATCGTCAAGAGCGACTACGAAGCCATGCTGGGTACCGTAAAGCTGCTGGCACAGCGGATTGCCGGCGGTGAAGGTTGATCTGTTTTGCGGAGGGTGCGCTTTTGCAGCGCGCCCTCTTTCTTTTTGGTGATGACCCGTTTGCGGTCCGTGCGCTGGCCGGCGTGCTGGCTTATGGTACAGAACAGGCGTTCGCCGGGGTGTGGATGGACGAAACGGAACAACTGCTCATCGGGCGCACCGAAAATGCAGTGACGATGTGCGGTAAATGTGAAGATAAAGCGGAATTACAGGCGTTTCTGGATATGATCGGCGGCAGCGTGCTGCTGATGCCGGCAGGGATGTTGCAGGCATCGGAGCTGAATGGTTGGCGGCTTCATCGCAGCGGCATCGTGCTGGGTCGTCCGGAAATTCAGAAAAAGCAACAATGCGTTGCAGAATGTCCGCCACGATATGCGGCGCAGATTCTGGCAGACAGCCGGTCTCCGTGGATAGAAGTCGGGGACCGGGATGCGCTGTATGTGGACTTGTCCCACCGGATGCGGCACGGGTGCATCCACGGACGGATGGTGTGCCGGGACGGTGTGCCGGCAGCTTGTGCTGTGACCATGGGCGAAACCGACCGGATGGCGGTCATCGGTGGTGTGGCGTGCCGTCCGCAGTATCGGGGACAGGGACTGGGTGCGATGGTCCTGCGTGATTTGTGCGCCGTGCTGCAGGAGAAGCAGAAACACATCTGTTTGTTTACCGGTCGGGAGCTGGCGGAGTATTACAGCGCGCTGGGGTTTTCTGTGGTGGGGCAGTGGCAGGAATTCCGTCGGGAGGATGACTGAATGAAGCATTTGCGCAGAAATGCACCGGGACGCGGGATGTTATTGATTGCGGCGGCGGTGCTGTTGGTCTGCCTGAACGGAAAAGTGCGGCAGGCACCTCCGGTGTCGCCGGAATATTTTAATGATTACGGCAGATCGCATCCGGAACCCGTGGATCTGAATACAGCGGACTATTGGCAGCTGCGATGTTTGCCGGGCATCAATGACGAAAAAGCACGGGCGATTCTGCAATACCGGACCGAATCGGGCGGCTTCCAAAGCCGGGAAGATTTGCTTCGGGTCGAAGGAATCACCGAGGAAATATTGGCATCGGTCTGGTTTCAGATTGTGCTGGATGCAGACCGATGAGAAAGGGACGACGATATGACGGACGTACAGACACCCATGTCGGACGAACTGGTACAGAATGAAATGACCTATCAGGCCATGTCTGGTGAGGCCATGCGATGGTTCCGGAGTCAGACCACAGGCTACCGGAAACTGATGGCATACTACAACTGTGCCATGATGGAAGTAACGACGAAACTGAATGTGCTCAACGAGGAGTTTTCTTTGCAGAAGGATCATAACCCCATCGCCAGCATCAAAAACCGGCTGAAATCATTCTACAGCATTCAGGAAAAGCTGGCCCGGCGCGGTTTGCCGCTGAGCACGGAGTCCATTGAACAGAATCTGACGGATGTCGCCGGGGTGCGTGTGATCTGCGCATTTCCGGAGGATGTGCAGTTGATTGAAGAAGCTCTGATGAAGCAGGACGATCTGGTGCTCGTTCAGCGCAAGGATTACATCACGAAGCCCAAATCCAACGGGTATCGCAGCCTGCATCTGATTGTGGAAGTGCCGATTCATCTGGCCAAGGAGAAGCGGCGCATGAAGGTGGAGATTCAGCTCCGGACCATTGCGATGGATTTCTGGGCAAGTCTGGAGCATCAGCTGAAATACAAAAAGAACGTAGCCGAAGAGGAATGGCTGCTCCGGGAACTCCGGGAATGTGCAGATATCAGCGCACAGCTCGATGACCGGATGGGCGAAATCCGCCGCCGGCTGCAGGAAACGAAATAATCATCAGACGGTCCGGGTGTGCACATCAGCAGCCCGGACATTTTTTATGGACAGAAGACCCAGCAGCAGCAAATAAAGCAGGACCGAGAGGACTACTCCGGACAAGCACCGCAGGGGCAGGGAGGCAACGGTGTGCAGCAGAAAACGACTGTACAGGCAGACAATGCCGGCGGTCAGACCGGGCAGAAGAATCCAGCTGAACCATCGGACATGCATCTGACCGGTGCGCAGGAATCGTCCGATGCTCAATATGGCATTATACAAAATGCTTGTATACAATGCGGCCAGATAACCGTAAATGCCCAGCCGGGGCAATAAGACCACCATCAGGACAATGCGCAGACAAGAGTCCGACAGATTGACTTTCAGGGAGTACATTTGTTCGTCCATGCCTTTCAGCATGGCATCCACGATACTGTCCAGATACATGAACGGCACCAATGGGCACAACAGGCGGAGCATTTGCCCGGCATCGGGATTGCCATACAGCAATCGTCCGATGTCCGGTCCGAAGCAGGCGAACAGGCAGGTAACCGGCAGAGAAAAACGCAGACAAATGCAGAACACCCGGCCTGCCATGCTGCGGATGTCACCGGATTGTCCGGCGGCGCGGGAGTGGCTGATTTCCGGAATCAGCAGCAGAGAAAAGGCCGCCAGAAACGCCGAAGGGAATTGAATGGTCGGCAATGCAATGCCCTTGACAATGCCATAGGCAGCCAGCGACTGTGCATAGGAGCTGCCGCATTGCTTCAGTCCGGCAGGAATCAGCATATTTTCCACGGCAATCAATGCCGAACGCAAATCATACCCCAGTGCAATGGGCAGGGAAATGGACAGAATGGAACGCAACGGAACGTTGCGGTTTTCGCAATGGGATGGGTGCGCAGTACGCAGGTCCTGCCGCAGAAAAGCCCAGATCACGAGGCATCCGGCCAGCTCGCCCAATGCCATGCCGGCGGCAAGCGTACAGCAGGCGGCGGTCATGTTGTGCGCAGTCCGGGGCAGGACCAATACGGCAAAACCCATGCTGCAGAACTGTTCGCACAGCTGACCCAGACACGGTTTCAGCGCGTTGCGCGTTGCCAGAAAATATCCCCGGCAGCAGCACGACAGAGACAGCAGGGGAAGTGACAAAGCAAGAATCCGCAGCGGCAGTACGGTGCGCTGGTCGCCCAGCAAGCCGCCGCCCAGCGTTGGTGCAAATGCAAACAGCAGTCCGCCGGCAGCGGCTCCGGTAGCGATGCACAGTCCGAAGCACCGCCGCAGAATGGCCGGAACGGACTGGTGATGGATATCCGCTTCCGTAACCAATCGGGTGACGGCTAAATTAAAGCCGCTGACGGCCAGATTGGTGGCGAAGTAATAGACCGACAATAACAGCTGCATCAGTCCCATGCCTTCGGCGCCAATCTGCCCGGTCTGGTATACCCGGAACACCATGGCCAGCCCGCTGAGCAGGAGGGAAGAGCCGGTGAGGATCAGTGCGTTTTTTAGAAAGAGCCGTTTTTTCATGGACGCAGTCTCCGGCGGTCGGCCCGCTCAAAACGTGCCCGGAGTTTTTCCAGTGCACGTTTCTCCAGCCGGGAGACATAGGAACGGGAAATATTCAATTTCTCCGCAACGGTTTGTTGCGTCATCGGCGGCTGGTTGCCCAGCCCGTACCGCATACAGATGATCTGCCGTTCCCGGCGGTCCAGTACTTCGGGAATGTACGTGTGCAGTTTCTGCGACTGCATTTTCAGGTCAAGGTCATCAGCGATGGTATCATCACAGGCGATGATGTCCATGAAGGTGAGGGCGTTGCCGTCCCGGTCGGTATCAATAGGGTCGCTGATGGACACATCCTGCGCTGTTTTCCGGGTACTGCGGAAATACATCAGAATTTCGTTTTCGATGCACCGGGCGGCATAACTGGACAGCCGGGTGCCTTTGGATGCATCAAAGGTATCAACGGCTTTGATCAGCCCGATGGTGCCGATGGATACCAGATCGTCCTGATCGGCTTGGGTGGCATAGTATTTTTTGATGATGTGCGCCACCAGCCGCAGATTGTGCTCGATGAGCTTGTTCCGGGCGGCGCGGTCTCCGGCAGCTTTTTTAGCGAGACAGTCGGCTTCCTCCCGTGCGGACAGCGGACGTGGAAACGATCCGGCGGAGACATTGAGAATAAAAAACCACAGATTCCCCAACAGGGACGACAACAATTCAATCAGCACAGCGGCATCCCTCCTTTTTCCACTAATGTATGCGAAAAGAAAGGGAAAATGTCTGTCCTCGGTGGGAGTAAAACAAAAACGCATCCGGTGCGAGCTGCATCGGATGCGTTTTTCTTATCGGGGATATTCAGAATAAGATCTTCTGTGCCCAGGTGCCGTTGATGAATACCGGAGTAGCCACGCCGTTCTTGTAGCCGGTGATGCACATATCATCTGCACCCACCATGAAGTCCACG
>JAEIGA010015552.1_pt1 | contig 11580 bp, 9 predicted proteins | sample 9270691 | NCBI WGS metagenome assembly JAEIGA01 (sample SAMN17057246, study PRJNA624740) | gut metagenome | biome: biome; isolation source: fecal sample | host: Bos grunniens | place: China: Xizang | collected 2019
CTAGCGAATGTTGTTTTACTCAATGTAATGTTGGGATCACTAATCTTGGTGATCGGATTGTATTTCTTAGATCCTATACTATATGCTTTTGGGGCAAGTGATGTGACTATAGTTTATGCTCGAGAGTATATGGAAATCATCCTCTGGGGTAATATTCTGACGCATATATACTACGGACTCAATAGTATGTTGCGATCCATGGGACATCCCAAGATTTCAATGTACGCAACGATATTGGCCGTTGTACTAAACATAATACTCGATCCTATCTTCATTTTCGTGTTAGACATGGGTGTGCGCGGTGCAGCACTAGCTACTATCCTTTCTCAGTTGGTTGCTGTGATGATAGAATTGATCATATTTTTGAACCCTAAAGAAGTCATCCATTTTCATCGCGGCATTTGGCGACTTAGGAAGGATATCACAATGCGCGCTCTTAGCATTGGTACCGCACCATTTCTTATGCACTTAGCGGCATGTTTCGTGGTGATTGTACTCAACAACCAGCTAAAACGTTATGGTGATGATATGGCAATAGCCACCTTTGGAATAACCAACCGATTTATCTTTTTCTTTGTGATGATTGTGATGGGTATCCAACAGGGCATGCAGCCGATAGTAGGATACAACTATGGTGCACGACTATACGATAGAATGTTACGTACCTTCAAATTATCGATTTATTGTGCTACCTGCGTTATGAGTTGTCTATTCCTATTTGGAGAGATTTGGCCAGAAGGATTTATCAGATTGTTCACCCACGACGAAGTCCTGATAGCCCAATCTATAGCCCCCGCCAGAGTGATGTTATGTGTGATGTTTGCCATAGGATTTCCAATGATCACGGGCAACTTCTATACCTCAATAGGTATGGCACCCAAGGCAATATTTCTAAGTTTAACACGTCAAGTGATATTTTTGATTCCTTTAATACTATGTATGCCTTTACTTTTCCAACAAATGGGATGGTCACCTATATGGGGTGTATGGTGGAGTTGGCCCATTAGCGATGCATTATCTGTTGTAATAGCTGCTATAGTAATCAACCGCGACATGAAGAAATTTAAATTTGTTAATTGCTAAAGATTATGACTATACTTTGCATAGAAACATCAACCAATTGTTGCTCTGTAGCCATTACAATAGATGGTAAGGCTGTTGCTACGGCGGCGAATATGAATGGCGCTAACCATGCTTGTGAATTGCCTATATTCATACAACAGCTATTAGACCAATGCAAAGAACACAAGTGGAAATTAGACGCTGTCGCATTATCTCAAGGGCCAGGAAGCTACACTGGTTTACGTATCGGAGCAAGTACGGCCAAGGGGTTGTGCTACGGACTCAACATCCCATTGATTCCAATAGACACTTTGCAGGTGCTATGTATGGGTGTGTTAGCAAAGATGGAGGAAAACGGCATCAATCTTGTAGATGGAGCACAATTGTGTCCCATGTTGGATGCACGACGCATGGAAGTATACACATCCATCTACTCCAAAAATGCAATACGCACACGTGACATAGAAGCCAAAATCATCAATGCGCAATCCTTCCTGCAAGAACTCAACGAAAATACAATATACTTCTTTGGAAATGGAGCCGAGAAATGTAAAGGAACTATAACGGCACCTAATGCTATATTTATAGACCATGTCCTACCACATGCCAAATATATGGGATTCATCGCCCAAGCACCAAGTGCAGTAAGACTTGACATCAAACAACTAGCATACTATGAACCGTTCTATCTAAAAGAGTTTGTAGCAGCCCCTAGCCATATCAAAGGATTAGAAACGAAATAACATACCCAACATGAACACCAAGATTCATCTTATACTATTGGTTATAATTAGCACTTTGCTATTATCTTGTTCTACACAAAAGAACACACAAGCATCACGTGCTTTTCATCAAATGAAAACCAAGTACAACATCTACTATAATGGTGCTATCTCCTTCCGTGAGGGTGAGGAAGCTATCATGGATGCCAACAAAGACGATTTCTCATCCATCCTACCTCTATATCCCGTATCTAATCATGAAGCTGCACAAACTGCTGCATCACAAATGGATCGTACCATCGAAAAATGTAGAAAATGTATCAAATTACATAGCATCAAAGCAAGACCCAAAATTGACTATGACCGCAAACGCAAAGATCCAAAATATGCATCATGGCTAGAGCAAAAAGAGTTTAACAACCAAATGGGTAACGCATGGATGATGTTAGCAATGGCTGAATTTCACAAAGGAGACTTCCTAGGAAGTGTCAGCACGTTCAATTATATTGCTCGACATTATTCTCACGATGCAGATATGGTTGCTCAGTGCCAACTATGGGCTGCTCGAGCATATGCTGAAATGGGGTGGCTATACGAAGCAGAAGATGTGCTCAAGAAAGTACAAGTGGATAATCTTAATCGCCGACATGCCACCCTGTACGCGGCAACCCACGCAGATATCCTACTTAAAAATAAACAATACAAAGAAGCTATCCCTTTTGTAAAAATAGCTTTACCTGGCGAATCTAAAAAGATGTACCGCCCTAGATTCCAATTCGTATTAGGACAGTTATATCAACTACAGGGCGACTATAAACTAGCACGTGACTCCTACAAAAAAGTCCTAAAAATGCAACCATCCAACGAAATGGACTTTAATATTCGTCTACGCATTGCACAATTGGAAAGCAATACCAAGGATGGCATAAAAATCTTGCAAAAAATGGCCAAATTGGACAAGAACAAAGATGCCTTGGATCAAATTTACGGCACAATCGGACATATCTTCCTTGCTCACAAGGATACATCCCATGCAATGGAATACTACGTAAAAGCCATTGAGAGTAGCACTCAAAATGGAATTGAGAAAGCCAATATATTAGTTATAGCCGGCGACATATATTATCAACAACGCGACTATATCCAAGCTAGTCCTTGCTATCAAGAAGCCATTCAACTATTGTCAGCAGATCACGAAGAATACGAACGTATACAACGTCGTTCTGAAACACTTGACGAATTAGTTGTAGAGTACTCTACAGTACAATTACAAGATTCACTCCAACGTCTAGCGCTGCTATCACCCGAACAACAACGCATAGTGGTAGATACCATTATAGCACGGTTAATTCGATCAGAGGAAGAACAAGCAGAAAAAGAAGCACAAGCCGCTAGAGAAGCTGCAAACAACAATGGTCCACGTAGTGTCAACACCTCAAATATGCTTGGGGGCGGGGGTAACTCTGGCAGTTGGTATTTCTACAACGCTCAACTACTACGTTCAGGACAACAGACATTCCGCAGTAATTGGGGAAACCGCACTTTAGAAGACAACTGGCGAAGAATCAGCAAAGCCATGACTAGTTCGATCACAGAAGAGGAAGGAGGTACTGAACTAAGTGCAGATTCTACACTTACTGACTCACTCAGTCTTACTGATAATATGCCACTCGAAACAGATAATCACAAACCAGAGTTTTACCTACAACAAATACCTAAAACCCCATCTGATATCGAGCAGTCTAACGAAATGATCGCACAGGCGCTATACAATATGGTATACATTTATCGCGATCAAGTAGGCGACCAAACTCTCAGCGACGAGACTTTCCACGATTTCTGCCGAAGATTCCCTAATCATACACTGCTCATAGACCTCTATTATATGCAGTACCTTACTGCACTCAAAGTCAACGACATCGCACTCGCTGAAAAATACAGACAAGATATTATACGACTATTCCCAGAATCAAAAGAAGCACAAATAGTTCGTCAGCCCGACTATTTCGATCAGTTGCTCCGTATGTCACAAGAGCAAGATTCGCTATACGAGCAAACCTATAACGCATACACAAATAGCGATTTTAGCACAGTCAAACACAATAAGACCTACGCACAAGAGCATTATCCATTATCTCCTCTCATGCCACGATTCTTGTTCCTAAATGCTATTGCTGTAGCTAAAACCGAAGGGCAAGAAGCGTTTGCATTACAACTACAGGAAATGCTCACACAACACCCAGAGAGCGAACTAGCATCTATGGCCAAAGACATGCTTGCACTCATGGGACAAGGTGCAGAAAGTCAATCCGGAGACCTCTCATCTTTACAGGCCAAACGTACTAATAAAACCAACGAAGTTGAAACGACTGCCAGCGATAACAGACACTTTGACCCTACACGCCTCACGTCATCACTCGTGTTGCTTGTAATGCAACAAGATGAGAGCAAACTCAACCAATTACTATATGAGATTGCCTTATTCAACTTCTCACAATTCATGATCAAGGATTTTGATATCAAACAATTGGCTAACTTCACTCCAGACCAGAGTGCTATCATCGTAGCGGGATTTGAGAAAATGGATGAAGCAGAATGGTACAATAACCTTTTGCAAAAGAATTTTGATATCCAACAATCACTACAATCCAAAAACGTGCAAGTAATTTGCATATCTGAAACCAACTACCAACTTCTGCAATCACATTTCACGATCACAGATTATAATACATGGTTGCTAGACAACACTAAATAATCTCTATGTATTTTGACGAACTACCATTAGCAGACGAAGTATTAGATGCTTTATGGGATATGCATTTTGACGAATGTACCCCAGTGCAAGAACACACTATTCCTATCATTCTCGAAGGAAAAGATGTAATTTCTTGTGCCCAAACAGGCACCGGCAAGACGGCCGCCTTCATTTTACCATTATTGACGAACCTACTCTATGACAACCACAACCCCAACAAACTGAATGCCATCATCATGGCGCCCACACGCGAGTTGGCACAACAGATCGATCAACAGATGGAGGGGTTTGGATTCTATGTCCCATTCTCCTCTGTGGCTATCTATGGTGGCAACAATGGACAAGCTTGGGGGACACAATCTACGGGATTACAACGAGGTGCTGATATCGTGATCGCCACACCAGGACGATTACTGGCTTTAATGAACATTTATAACATTGACTTCTCAGGCGTAAAATATTTTATCCTTGATGAAGCCGATCGAATGCTTGATATGGGATTCTACGACGATATCATGACCATCGTCAGCAAATTACCAAAAGAGAGACAAACGATCATGTTCTCTGCTACTATGCCTACTAACATACGAAAGATGGCCAAAGCTATTATGAATCATCCTACGGAAATACAAATAGCTATCTCACGACCTCCAGAAAGCATACAACAACAGGCCATAGATATCTTCGAAGCGCAAAAGACCGAATACCTCAAATTATTACTCAAAGAACGAAATCTAAAAAAAGTAATTATCTTTGTGGGAAAAAAGCAACGCGTGAAAGATCTAGCTCGTTCACTACGCGCAATTGGTGTAGACGCACGTGCAATGCATAGCGATCTGGAGCAAAAAGAGCGTGACGAAGTAATGCTAGATTTTCGAAATGGTAAAGTGGACGTACTGGTAGCCACTGATATCGTATCACGCGGTATAGATGTAGACGATATTCCACTGGTAATCAACTATGATGTACCTCATGATGCAGAAGATTACGTACATCGTATAGGACGTACTGCACGTGCAGAAAACAAAGGGGAAGCAATCACCCTAGTTAGCCCTGAGGATAAACACTTCTTTAATAAGATTGAACAATTTCTTCAGAAAAACGTAAATAGAATCACCTTGCCATCTTCGATTGGAGTTGCGCCTGATAGTAGCGAATGTTCGCTTGCTGCTGACGACCATAAGCGGTCTTCAAAGCGCCGAAAAGGCGGCAAGCCCTTTCAGCATAAGCGCAAGCAGAATTCTCATCGCCCAACATCTCATAAGAAATAGCTATATTCGCCGCTGCAAACGCAGCGGCTTTTTTATCCTTACCGTCCAAGGCTACCACCCAACAATTGATGGCTTCTTGCCAATGCTTATAGCGGAAATGCTCCAACCCACCCTTTACATGTATATTGTCATGTTCGTACAAATACCTTTTGACTGGTTGCCAATATGGTAAAAAACACTGAGCTACATGTTCGCCCAAAACACTAGACAAATAAAGTAAGGCCTCTTGACGATCAGGCAGTTGGGCTAATGCTCGGGATCGTGTAGGTTCCTCTTTTCCATCCCAAACTAGAGTATCTGCCTGAGAAAAACTCACGGGTTTTTGTGATGATTGGGCATAATAGATTGTCCAATGAGATTGAATATATGCCTGCAAAAATGCATAATAACCACCATTGGTAGTCAGAAAATTGTCAAGCACATCATATACAACTAGTTGGTTGAGCACCAATAAGGCATCCACACCATAGTCAGCTAGTAATTGGTTCGCCTGTTCGCTTCCCAGCATGCTGCGAGAGTAAAAGTTGTTAGATTGATTCTGCGACTTGTCAAGCAACTCTACTCGCACAAACTCCGAACTTCTATCCAACGTCTCAGTCAAGGAGAACATACTATACAAGAGCGATCTATCTAACTGAACACTCGCACTTCCACGCTGCTCACCATCTACCATAATTGTATGACCAAATGTCTCTGGTTGGACCAATGCATTATTTACCACAAGTACACTACGAACATCCTTCAATGCAGTATTCTCTGCCTCATGATATTTCTCCACTGTAAAAAAATATTGCTGTGCGACTACTGGCAATACCAGCAGCACACACAGCATTATCATACATACACGTTTCATTTTGATTACTATAGTTTTCTGATACGCCACTCCTTAGGATATAGATTATTACAATGGTTACCTACGTTCTTCACAAAACCTAATGGCACATGATCATAGGTCACCATCAAAACTCCCACTGGAGCGTCTGCGAGATTAAGGGCCTCGTTGCGCAAATAACTAAGTGCTTGCTCTAGAGTCAGTTGAACCTGGGTAAAACTTTCCTTCTTGACATCCTTTAGCATTGCCAACGAATGTTGTGGTACAATATTCTTACCACGTATCTCGCCTATGCCAAAACCTGTACTGATACAGATAAACTGCGACGATAGATACTCTATTAACTCTTTATATTTAGCAGGATAGGCAGATACAAATCTATCTTGCTGACGCAATACCCACTCCTCTGGATGCTTCAACCATGCACGCATCTGAGCCTCACCCTCTACCTTGCTCGACGCGGCAGAGGCCTTAGTCTTAGGCATACGGAATGACGTGTGCGAATTGTCCTCTTTGCGTAAAGCACACATATACAATCCTTCACCTTTCACCTTATGTGGATAAAAGTGATAGCCCACTTTTCCTTCTACTATGCCCCATGATGGATCATATGCAATCGGCAGCACCTCAGCACCCAATACCTCTACCATCCATGCTACATTATCCTCATTCTCGTCTTTATTGAAGGTGCAAGTAGAGTATACCAATACACCTCCAGGCTTCAATGCATCCCAGACCCCATCTAATATACTTACTTGACGATCTACGCAATCTTGCACATTCATTCTACTCCATTCGGACACTGCACCGGCATCCTTGCGGAACATACCTTCACCAGAACAAGGTGCATCCACTAGAATACAATCAAACAAACCGGGCAACTTCGTTCCAAAATCAGATGCTGGATTATGGGTGACCACTGTATTACCGTTGCCCCATTTTTGTATATTCTCAGACAACACAAAGACACGCTGACGAACCACCTCATTGCTCACTAATAATCCCTTCGATCCTAGATGCTGACTGATAAGAGTAGATTTGCCTCCAGGGGCTGCACACATGTCCAATACGATACTATCTGGAGCGACATATTGACTTAGTACCTCACCTAGAAACATGCTACTAGCTTCTTGTACATAGTAACATCCTGCATGAAACAACGGATCTAGAGTGAACTGTGGACGCTCACTCAAATAATAACCATCTTCATGCCATGGCACCTCATCTGTGTCACAATCAAAAGTTAGACAGTCTATCTTATCATTCAATCGAATAGATACCACTGGTTCACCCTCTAGCGCTTGACACAACGACTGCACTTCTGCATCTGATAACTGGTCATGCAATGATTCTATGAATTCTATCGGTAACATCTTATTTGGAGCACTCTATGTGCTATCTTAATTGAGTTTCTCTTGGGTTCTAAACCTGGGCTTTTATACTAACGCATTTGAGCTGATCGCAAAGCACGTTGCATCTCTCTTTTGTCATCCGCAGCACGTAATGCCTGGCGCTTGTCATATGTATGCTTACCTTGACACAAAGCAATCTCCACCTTCGCCAATCCCCTATCATTGATAAACAAGCGCAACGGTATAATCGTTTTACCAGTATCTTTCACTTGTTTCTCTAGTTTTCGGAGTTCCTTCTTCTGTAATAGTAACTTTCTATCACGTTTAGCATCATGATTAGCGTAACTACCAAAGCGATACTCTGCAATATGCATTTGTTTCACCCACAATTCGCGCCCTACAAACTGACAATACGTGTCCACCAAAGACGCCTTGCTCTCTCGTATCGACTTAATCTCTGTACCATACAACTGTATACCAGCTACATAACGATCTAGTATCTCATAGTCAAATGAGGCACGACGATTCTTGATATTTACATCACTTTTCAATCGCATAGTAATCTGTTTGTATACTAGTATCACATCTACAACTATTCTTGATAGGCCGCCACAATATGTTGTACTAAGTGGTGACGCACTATATCTTTCTGCGAGAACTCTACCATCGCTATCCCACGTATATCCTTTAGGCGTTCTATTGCATCTTTCAAACCTGACTTCTGAGCGGTTGGCAGGTCTATCTGTGTCAAGTCACCCGTCACAATCATCTTTCCATGCACACCCAAACGAGTCAAAAACATCTTCAGTTGCGCTGTGGTTGTATTCTGTGCTTCATCTAATATTACGATAGCATCCGCCAACGTACGGCCACGCATAAATGCCAATGGAGCTATTTGTATCACTCCTCGTTCCATATACTCATTGAGTTTAGTGCCAGGAATCATATCCTGAAGAGCATCATACAATGGTTGGAGATAGGGATCAATCTTCTCTTTCATATCACCCGGTAAAAATCCCAACTTCTCACCTGCCTCCACCGCAGGACGAGACAAGATAATACGTTTCACTTCACGATTTTTAAGTGCTCGAACAGCCAAAGCTATCGCTGTATACGTTTTTCCACTACCGGCAGGACCAATGGCAAATAGCAAATCATTCTCATCATATGCATCCACCAATCGCTGTTGATTCGCACTTCTGGCAACAATAGATTTGCCGTTCACACCATGTAAAATCAAATTGTCCTGCAAAAACTCACTAGGTGTCTCACCATGAATCAACTGTAAAATCTGCGACTCGCTCAGTGTATTATTTTTGATGCAAAACGACTCACACTTACGCATATTTTGCTCAAAACGAGTAATAGCAGGTTGCGAACCGATCACCTTCACCTGATATCCACGAGCCACCACACGCACATCTGGGTGTTGGTTCTTCAGGCAAAGAATATTGATATTATTTACGCCATAGAACGTAGCAGTATCCAAGGCATCATTCAACTCTAGTATTACTTCCATTATCGTTTATCTGCAAAAATTCTTGCAAAAGTACATCTTTATTTTGAATTATGCAAATTTTTCATACCAATATCGTATTTTACATAGTAAATTCTCGCACAAACTACTTAATTTGAATTATTTTGAAATAAAACACACACATATTTTTGGTATATTAAAAAAAAATTGTAATTTTGCAGCGAATAAAAATTTATCATCTATGAAAACTGAAATCAACGGAGATTGGAAGGCCTATGCCAAACGCTTCAAATTACCTTCCCGCAACACCCTACTTTTACCCCTCAAACGCTTTGGAATCTGCTTAGTTATTCAGAGCCTAGCATCGTTTACTGGGTCGATTGTAATACTACTCGTATCCTCATTGGTGATTGGTACTTTCCTCTACGCTGCATACAAAGAGTTTTGGAACGTGGTTTTGGAAGAAGCAAAAGGACTAGGTGCAGACCTACTCATGTGGTTATATTATGCTATATTATTTGCACTCACCATCGTAGCACCTATTTTTGTAGCGAATTATTATCTTCACTTCCTATAGGCATCACACGCCATGCTCCTTACTCCTGTCCAAAATAGGGCTCTATTCAAACTCGCAGTGGATTTAGTCAAGGCTGACGACCAAATACACTACGATGAGATGACTACCTTGCACCAGTTGCAAAAGCAATGCAAGATTCAAGCAGAAGAGATAGAACTCATACACTACATCACCATACAAGATGCTATCTACACACTATCCGTACTAGAGTATGAGGAGCAACAACAAGTAATCAATATACTCAGCAACATTGTCTCTGTAGACAACGATATTGACTACCGCGAGAATCTGATGCTTGGCGCCATCAAACTCTGCCTGCATCACCCCAATGCTTTTAAGATTATATCTACGCAAGATGCCAATATCGACTGCGATTTTCACCAGATGGTGTATCTTGAGCACGAGCATTGCCATAACGCAAGAGCGCTCTTTGATGATCCATATCATAATATGGTGCTTACCAACGCATTGGCAAAAAGCAAAGTACAACTCTTCTATCTGCCACGTATCCTAGAGCAGATACGTAGCAATTCACTCAGTTCTGGAACATTCTTACAGACCCTACAACAATCTATCAACTATATCGTACCATCACTCAACACAACAGGACTAGATCGCCTCAACCAAGCACTACAGGAAATGGATGTGATAGGATTTACCAAATTGGTAGAAACACAGTTGCACATCCATCCCGAGGCTATCCCAATGAGTGCTTTTCTCATGATCATGGTGCAGGATTCATGCGTTTTTGATGACGATAATATCAGTCATCGAAATCGCGACTTCCTCTGCATAGACATGACTAGCGAACCTAAAAACCTTATTACGGCCTTTATCGAACATATGCAGCAAAACCAGCAAGCTATCAGTTATCATGGATATTACCGCGTGCTCTTTGATTTCCTCAACTCACGCGCTCCCATCATGAGCACCATCTTGCTGAAACGCAATTATGATTTTATCTTGCAGGATATTGGGCAAGTAGAGGTCAACTTCAAATCTGCACCACAAGCCAAGACATTGTACTTGTTACTCCTCTTCTATGCCAAAAGAGGACTATCACAGTCAATATGCATACAATCCCAACAACTATGCGACGAACTACAACAGCAGAACATTGCAGACCTATTGGAACTTAAGCACTACCTACTACTTCAAAAAAACGATGCCGCATTACTGGTTTACAATATCCTTACCATATACGAAACTATTGCTAACAAGAATGGCGCACCTAATCGCATGCTGGAATACGTACGCAGCATCTTATGCCATCGTAGTTCACTCAAAAACTACATCAATTCTGCCATTACGCTATTAGACGAATTGGCCAATAAAGAACAATATATAGTGAAATACAATAAGGATACCGACTCTTACCATTTGCCACTTAGTCATACATGGATACGCGTGCAAGACGAGCAAGCTATTATCCCTATCGTTGAGAGCAAACTCTGGAAAAAACTTGCTAATCCAGCTCACTCTACAATAACTCTCTAGCAGAATTCTCCATCATATAGGTATACAAAAAAAAG
>JAEIGA010015553.1_pt1 | contig 11580 bp, 21 predicted proteins | sample 9270691 | NCBI WGS metagenome assembly JAEIGA01 (sample SAMN17057246, study PRJNA624740) | gut metagenome | biome: biome; isolation source: fecal sample | host: Bos grunniens | place: China: Xizang | collected 2019
GTTGTTACAGACCCACCATATTTACATGTTAAAGGTGGAATGAAAAGTAAAAAGTTTAATGTTGGTTCTTGGAAAGCGGGAAGTTATGTGAATACCAAAATGAATGATTTTGGTAGAGATCAAATATTTGAGTTTTTGAATTTAGTTGATTGCAAAATGAAGAAAACCAATATGTTTGTTTTTTGCAGCAAATTACAACTTGAATTTTATTTTCTGTGGATACACCAAAAGAAGAAGAAATTTGATTTACTTGCTTGGGATAAGCAAAAAAAATCAATGAAAAGCACCAAGTTTTTTACTTCAGATATTGACTATGTAATAAGAATTTATGAAAGCGGAGTGTCATTAAATAAAATTACCGGAAACGATGGAAAAGCATTATCTGATTATTACACAAAAATTCAAAGCTATCCCCAACCAAAAGGAGAACATGAAACGATGAAGCCGGTTGAGCTTATAGAAAAATACATTCTTTTAGCGTCAAAAGAAAGCGATGTTGTGTTTGACCCATTTATGGGAAGCGGTAGTACCGGCGTTGCTTGTATTAACACAAACCGTAAATTCATCGGCATTGAGTTGGACGAGCAGTATTTTAAGATTGCAGAAAAGCGAATTGAGGAAGCGGGGGAGTGTGTATATGCCTAACACAAGAGAAAAGCTGATTGGGTTGCCGATTTATGACGCAATTCTTATCTTGAAAGAAGAACTGAAACAGAGGGCAGACGGATATACCACACATCTTAGCTACGGTGGCAAGGGCGATCCTGCGGAAGAAGCAAACCTTGATGCTTTGGAAATGGCAATTTCTGCACTTGAACAAACAAAGTGGATTCCTGTTACGGAGAGGTTGCCGGACTTGGAACTTGTTGAAGCACAAGCAAAGGACCTGGAACTGTACCCGTGCCTTGTGACTATGAAACACAGACCATCAAGGGGTGGAAAGTGTGTGAGTAAAATGTGGTATGACGGTGAGGGGTTTGTAGACAGAGATTATATGGATTGGACAGCATTGATAACCCATTGGATGCCACTGCCACAGCCACCGAAAGGAGAATGATTATGTATAAATATTTCGTATCGTATTTCCATATTAAGAAAGGCTTGTTTAATAGCAAGGCCACAATCGGCAATGCCTTTTTTGAATCAAACTGTCCTTTGTGTGAGGAGGTCATAAGGGAGTTTGAGCAGAAAACGGCAGCAGAAAGCAAATGTAAAAAATGTGTTGTGCTTAGTGTGCAGATGCTACCAAAGGAGAATGACAATGCGTGAATTTACCTGCGTTGTGTGTGGCACAAAAGTAATAGACACTAGCCGAACACAAAACAGAATGTTTTGCAGTAAGCTGTGTTCAAACAGATACTACGAAAAAAAGCGAAGCAAGCCTATTGAAGCGGTGTGCAAGTACAATGACGGAGTTCTATGTGCAAACCACAAATGCGATAGATGTGGTTGGAATCCGGTGGTAGAGAAAGCTAGAAAGGAAAAACTCAATGGATAATGTAAAAAAGAAAATTGTCATAGCAAGGATCTTGTCAGCTTTGTCATTGTGTACATCAACTACGGCTTTGATAGTTTCAATTATTAGGCTTTTAATCAAATAGCGTTGAGGGAGATATGCAATGGATAATCTAGCAAGGGATGCGATGCTTGCCAAAGAGGCTTGTATGTCCTACGGAAGATGGAAAGCAATGCAACCAGTAGCAGAAATAGAAAAGCCACCTATCCCGGAGGGATGGAGAGAGTGCGAATGTTGCGGTAAGCTATTCAAACCAATAGCGGCACAAAGATTCTGCGATATTGGGTGCAGACGAGAAGCCTATGAGGAAAAAGCAAGGCAAATGAGGAAAGAATGCATCAAAAGATGGAGAGAAGAACAAAAGGAGAAAAAGCATGAAAGTGAAACTTGATCCTGGGGCATACATCCCCACAAGAGCGCACGAATGGGATGCCGGCTATGATTTGTATTCTAGGGAAGATGCAATTATCTATCAAAACGGAAGTGGAAGATTTGATACAGGAGTCCACCTGGCTATTCCCAAAAACTACTGCGGTCTTTTGGTTTCCAAAAGTGGACTCAACACAAACGATGGTGTTCAATCTACTGGTTTGATAGATGCAGATTACACCGGGAGTATCTGCGTTAAATTATATAACCATGGCCCAAAGGCTGTCGAGATTAAACGAGGTCAGAAGATTTCACAAATTGTTATCTTGCCTATCTTTACACCGGAGTTAGAAGTGGTGGACGAATTGGAAGAAACAGAACGAGGGTCTAACGGCTTCGGTTCTTCCGGTAAATTCTAAATATCCTGGTTGCCAAAGGTGGTGATGACAATGGGAAAGAAAACAAAATTTCCACTTGCCCAGGAGTTTCTTGAGCAAGTAGAAAAACTGGATGCTATCATCGACAACAAGCTGATCGAGAAACAGCAGTGGAAAGATAAGGCTTTAGGCATAACAGCGCAGATGGACGGAGAACGAGTACAATCATCCGGTGTCAAAGATAAGATGGCAAGTGCTGTCGAGCGGTGCGTGGATGTAGAAGCAGAGATTGATGTTTTGGTAGACAAGTTTATCGATGTAAAAAAAGAGGTCACACAGACGATAGAGCGGCTTTATAGTCCTATGGAGTACAAGTTATTGCATTTGCGTTATATCCAGTATATTCCGCTCATAGACATTGCTGATCTATGGGGAATGGAGTACACGAATATCACGACTATGCACGGCAGAGCATTAAAGAATGTGCAGACGATGCTAGAGGAGAAAAAACATGGCGATTATTAAATATGCAGAGAAAACAACAAAAATACCGATTGGTTTCATGTGCGATATATGCAAGCGAAAATACGAACTGGATAGCGAAGATTTGACCGACTATGACATCAAAACAAAATGCAGTATCGAGAATCAAATGGCTGTTATCAAGTATAGTTACCCGGTTGGCGCATATCAAGAAAGAACGGAAAACGCAGAGAAGCATTGTTGTTGCACAAGTTGCCTAATAGGAGCGCTGCTTCATGTTCCGTTTAGTGCCGAGATCACAATTCCTTCGTGGGGAGTATTTGATAGGAAAAAATAAAAAAGGGGGAGAGCATTAAGCTCTCCCTTTCTTATTCCGCAAATAAGTCTACTGTTTTTTCTCCGTGGTCGATACCAACCATTTCAAGTTGGTATATCGTGGTCTTGGTATCAATCAAAACTTCGTAATCTTCCGGGCATTGCTTCAAGGTTTCGATCAGTTCTTTTACAGTGTACATATTACTTTCCTTTCTCCATATCCTTGCGTATTAAGTCTTTGACATATCCTTGCTTATTCTTTTGGTTTGTTACATGAAGCCAAATATCTTCTTCGGTGGGATAGAAGTCAAGATATACTCGGTTCACTTTCTCTTTGTACTTCTTTACTGCCCGGAGTTGCGCTTCGCTTGTTTTCTTCTCCATTGGTAAATTCTCCTTTTTGCTTTTATCATACAATGGCTGTCAAGTACTTTTCGTATTTCTCAAGTAACGGCTTGAGCGGCTCTCTGCGGCTGTTTTTCATAACAGTAAAGTCAAGGTCTTTCACTTTTTTCGTTCCGGCTGTCAGCTTCTCAAAGGTCAGTAGAGCCTTTGTGTGGCTGTCTAGGTCGAGTTCTGCTCTTACTCGCAAGTGCGGTCTTGGATATACTGCGATCAAAGAGCCGTAAGCAAAACAACTATAATCCTCGCTCCAATCTTCTAACTGGATGTCAAAGCCTTCCGGGGTCTTTGCTTTTCTCAAGATTTTCATAGGGTTCTCCTTTCAAAACCAACTTAATTGTTCTTCGTAAAATTCTTCTTCGGTAAAGTCCGGGAATCTCCGCAAGGTCTTGTTTATCCCGGCTAGGAATGCTTGGTAGCTGTCCAGTATAATCTTGATACCATTGCCACCACCTTGATTGCGGTGTCCGTTCTCTGTAAAGTTATGATCTTCCCAACCGGAAACATAATAGGCTTTATCGTCAACCACATAATGTCCAGTGGAGATTGCTAACTTGTAGGAATTGCCTTTTATCTTGACTTCTTTCTTGTATGGGGTTATGGTCAGCGGTACAACTTTCTTGGATTGTATGTCTTTCTTGAGTCTATTAAACATATCCTCGGTAAAGAATGTGCTTGCGTTCATAATTGCTCCTTTCAAGTGAACAAATCCCAATTGACGGATGCTAGAATGTTTGCGGCCAGGGTCATAATCGGCAATGCAAGGGCGGTTGCGATTAGATAATAAATAGCGGTTGCCATGTTATTCTCCTTTCTTGTGGTGTGGATGTTTCCATCCCCCGGTTATGCTTCTTCCCATTCTCCGTAGGTGGTGACGATGGTGCGCTTCATAATCTTGTACTCGGTGAATTGGGTAAAATCCTTGGGGTAAATAGCGGAATATCTGCGGTGGTCTGCAATCTTCTCTGCGGCATCTTCCATGGTGTAGCAAGATGCGGTACTAAAGGGTTTCCATCTTCCGTCTGCGTTAAGACCAAAGGGATGAAAAGCGATCTGTGTTCTAGTCATGGTGTTTCCTTTCTCCCCGTATGCCCGGTAGGACAGGCTGTGCAAAATAGTAGTTTTAAGGGGTTAGTTTTCTTTTTCAACATCCATCAACAAACCACTCTTGCCACAATACGGACAAAACTCTTCGTTTTCTTCTTTATCATAGACAATTTCGTTTTCGTGAAATACTTTCATACAATTATTACATCTTACTTTATCTTCCAATGTGTTTTCTCCTTTCGTGGGTGGCGGTGTGGTTTAGTCAGACCATTTATGATTTTTGGGCAAGGTCTTTTTTGTGTGAATAACGGCAACAAGTCCGTTTCCTACTTTTGCGTAATCTCTGTTGTAGTTTCTTTCGATATACCCGGCAACAATGGGGCATCTTGTTTCAGCTAAAATTACGAATGTTTTCTTGCTTGCGATTCTATCCCAAAATCCAATATAGTAAGCCATAGTTTACTCCTTTCGTGGGTGGGGGCTGTCGCCCCCGGTTATGCGTACCAACTTTCATATACTGTTGTGCTTTCGCCGTTGCACTTGTGAGCATTGGCAAAGCTATCGAGATAAAAGTAACAATGCTTTTTTGCTTCTTCGGGGTCGCTGTTGTAACCAGGCTTAATTCGCTTTAGGTCGCCTTTCTCCTGGTCTTTGATAAATACGGAATGGGGAGTGGGGGGGAGTAGTTCATTAGTCAGCTTGTAGGTTCTGTCTGCGGCCATTGAGCAAGTGGGGGTTTCGTTAATCATTTTGGGGTAAACTTCACGGACTCTAACAGAGGTTTCGCCAACAAGGGCGATAACCTGGAAAAAGTCAACATTTGTCTGCTCATATCCCCAGGAAGCGCAGAACAGATCACCGACTTTAACCCCGTATTTGTTTTCGGTGGTCTTGGTGGTTTTGGCGGTCTTGGTAGGTTTTCCGTCAATGGCGGATTTCACAGCTTCCTCTGTACTGAATCCGTACCAAACCTTTTTGACATTGTGCCAACGGAAGCGGAGTGCTTTTAATGCGGAGCGGATTTCTTCACTTGGTTTGCCATCAAAAAGAATCTCGATGGAGTTGTAGGTGTGGTTGGTGGTGATGGTGTAAGTCATTGTTGTTTTCTCCTTTCGTGGTCGGCTGTTGCCGTGTGTGGTGGGGTTGGCTTCTGTCTGTATTATAAACCCGGGGTGAGCGAATTGCAAGATGGAATGTTGCACAAATGTATGAACCCGTGGTTAGACAATTTGCACAAAATGCACAAAGCGCACAAATGTGACTTGCGGTGACTAAATGTGATTGAATGTGACTTAGAGATATAATAATATATAGGCTGAAAGAGTATAGATTGACTTCCGGTGGGCGAGCCGGGGGTCTTTTTTCGTTTATAAGCACCAGTACAAGGTAGATTAATGGGTTGGCTATCTTGTATAAAATACCATCATACTCCTTTGGGGCGGGTCAATAGGATTCGCCTATGGTGCATTACTAGATATAAAAGGGCGGTGATCTATAATGCTGACAGCTAAACAAGAACAGTTTGTGCAAGGTATCATACAAGGACTCTCCCAAGCGGACGCATATAGAGCCGCATATAATGCAGAGAACATGAGTGACAATGCAATATACAGAGAAGCTAGCCTGCTCATGGATAACCCCAAGGTCGCACAAAGGATAAATGAGTTGAGAGCAGAACTGGCCAAGCCTAGCATAATGACAGCACAGGAGCGGTTACAGTGGCTCACAGACTTAATAGCAAATACAGACGAGAACACAAATGATAGACTCAAGGCTGTAGACATTATGAACAAAATGCAAGGTCAGTATGTTACCCAGGTAAAAGCGGATGTAAGCATAGATAGACTAGAGGATTTGATATAATGGCATATACTGCTGACTTCCTCATAGAGAAGCGCAAAACCAAGTGGAACGAATTACATAACATAGACCATGATAAGAAGCTAAGACAAGCCATAGCGCAAGAGATAGTAAAAGATCGTGCGTTACTGGAAGAAGTAAAGAGATACCCGGAGAAGCTGATAGAGTTAGTATTTATCGTTGTTGATAAAAACCAAAAGACTATGCCGTTCTTCTTGAACGATGTACAGCTAGAGTTCATGCGGACTCTCAACAAGGCTATAGAGGACTATGAACAGGGAAATATAACGGACATTTCTTTGCTAGTCCTAAAGGGCAGACAGCAAGGTTTTACTACACTGGTAACTGCATATCAGTTAGCTTGTTCTATCCTCAACAGGAACTTCCAAGGCTTTACGCTAGCTGACAGTAGTGATAACAGTGAAGCTATATTCCAAAACAAGGCTAAGTTCCCACATAGCCAGTTGCCGGAGATACTAAAGCCTACGGAGAAGTTCAATAACCGCAGACAGCTATTGTTTGAAAAGATTAACTCTAGTTGGGCGGTAGATACGGCAACAAAGAATGTTGGCCGATCTAGGACAGTTAACTTCTTTCATGGGTCGGAGTGTGCCTTTTGGAAAGATGGCATATCACCCATACAAGGCGCATTAGGTGAAGCCTTTACTAAGAACTGCATCAAGATATATGAGAGTACTGCAAACGGCTATAACGACTACCAAAAGATGTGGGATAGTGGTGTGCATATCAACTGCTTCTATGAGTGGTGGAAAACAAAAGAATACTCGATACCATTCCGCAATGATGATATGTTGCAAGAGTTCTTGCATGAAGTAGATACTAAAAAGGGATGGATATGGGATAGGCTGAGATGGTTACGGGATGAGAAGTCCTTGTTACCCTCTCAGCTTTTTTGGTACTGGAACAAGTATGACAAGTACCTGGATAAAGACCTAATCAAGCAAGAGTACCCATGTACAGCAAGGGAAGCATTCTTGTTATCCGGTAAGAATGTATTCGATACTGCAATCATACTTGACCGACTAGAAAGACTACAGAAGCCTATTAAGACAGGCTACTTCAAGTATGACTATGACGGACTACGCATTACCAATATCCAGTGGGTCAATGATAAACAAGGCTATATCAAGATATACCAAGTACCTAACACACCTAGAATGACACAGTACTGCATAGGTGGAGATACAGCCGGAGAAGGTAGTGACTTCTTTACTGGTCATGTACTGGATGCTAAGACCGGAGAACAAGTAGCTGTCTTGAGACACCAGTTCGATGCAGACCAATACACAAGACAAATGTACTGCTTAGGTAGGTACTACAAGGATGCTCTAATAGGCATAGAAGCAAACTTTGACTCATTCCCTATCAAGGAATTACAGAGGTTAGGTTATCCCAAGCAATACACAAGAGAAACACAAGATACCTATACAGGAAAGACAGAGAAACGATACGGATTTAAGACTACTTCCCTAACTAGACCGACTATTATCTCTAAGCTGATAGAGATAGTTAGAGAACACTGTGACACGATCTATGACAAGGAAACATTAGAAGAATTACTAACCATAGTCCGTAACGAAAAAGGTCGTATAGAAGCACCACAAGGCGGCCATGACGATATGATGATGGGTCTAGCAATAGCACATCACATAAGAGAACAAGTGGTGTTTGTGAATGAGCCTATACAAGTCAATCCGCAATATAACTTCAATCTTGAGAAGTACTATCAAGCTACCCAGGATTGGGGCGAAACCATGACGATTATCTAGGGGGATATATGGAAGTTCTTTTACTGGCTGTTATGGCCTTATCAAACATATTCTGCTTTATGATCGGCGCAAAGGTGGGTCAATCAGTGGTAAAGGGTGAGGAAGTAAAACTGCCCTCTGTAAATCCACTAAAGGTCTACAGAGAGCATGAATCGAGAAAAGAAGCAGAGCGAGAGATGGGTAAACTTGATACCATTCTCCACAATATCGAAAACTACGATGGTACTCCCAACAACCAAAAAGATGTACCAAGGGGGTGAGATAGATGGACTTACAAGAGATTAGGCAGACACCTATTTGGGGTCTGTATGAGATTGGTCGTAACTTCCATAGACGAACCAATATTTACGAAGATACGAACCTAAACTATGAGATGTACAACGGCAATCAATGGCGGGGTGCTAAGTTAGGTGATGTAGAGCCAGTACAGAAGAATGTCATTAAACCTATCGTCAAGTATAAGGTCGCTGTCATTCACGATAATCTGTACGGCATTGTCTTTTCCTCTCTTAACTTTGAGAACAGAGAGTTTAGAAAGACAGCAGAAAGATACTGCGATCTTCTTAATGCCTATGTTGCTCGTTTGTGGGAACAAGACAAGATGGACTTCAAGCTAAGACGAGTAACCAAGGATGCCGCTATCAATGACGAGGGTATTCTCTATGTATGGTGGGATGAGGAAAACAACAAGCCAGTACATGAGATTATCAAGAAGAACGATGTCTACTATGGCGACGAAAATGACGATGATATTCAGAGTCAGCCGTATATCTTGATTCGTAAGAGAATGCCGGTTGTCAATGCTGTTGACTTGGCTCTGCGTGAGGGCATGAGTGAGTCTTTAACGGACTTTATTATCGGTGATAACGATACATTCGAGGAAAGCGGAGAAGCCGCTACAGAGGAAGTAGACGACAAGGTGACTATCGTTTACAAACTCTACAAAGAGAACGGAACAGTTAAGTTCTCTGTAGCTACACGATGGGTCACTATTGCGGAAGATATTGATACTGGTCTTAAGTTATACCCGGTTGCACACTTCAATTGGGAAGAAAAAGAAGGCTCTGCTAGAGGTGAGGGTGAAGTTAGATACTTGATTCCTAACCAAATTGAAATTAACAGAACCGAAGTAAGACGAGTACTGACAGTAAAGTACCAGGCATACCCGCAGAAAGTTGTCGATACAAGTAAGATTGCCAATCCTGCGGCATTGAATACTGTTGGCGGTGTCATTAGAACGAATGGCGCACCTGTAGACGATGTACATAAGATTGTAGGTACTATTCCCCCGGCACAGATGTCACCGGATGTGGTCAAGCTACAAGAGGATTTGATTCAAGTAACGAGAGATTTGGCAGGTGCAGGTGATACTGCTACTGGTCAAGTCAACCCGGAATCTGCATCCGGTAGAGCAATTTTGGCTGTTCAGCAAGCATCTCAAGCACCTATGACGGAGCAGAAAGAAACTTGTAAGAATTTCATTGAAGATATTGCAAGAATTGACTTGGAATTTTTGATTGTCCATTCTGAGGGCGGTATCAGCATGGAAGAAAAGAAAGTTGGCCCCGATGGTCAAGAATACTATGAGATGGTCAATGTTCCGCAGGTTGCTTTGGAACAGTTGAAAGCTACTGTCAAGATCGATGTAACTCCCAAGGGTGTCTATGATAAGTTCGCCCAGGAGCAGACCATTGAGAATCTACTGACACAAGGCTTCTTCAATGCAGAGCGAGTGAGTGAATTGGCTGTCTATGCCGAAGTACTGGACGATGACTCTGTTGCTCCTAAAGTGAAGATTCAAGAAGCAATCGAACACATCAAGGAAGAACAGCGAAAGATTGCCACTATCCAGGCACAAGCACAGATCATGCAACAGAAAGCACAGCAATTCATTATGGATGACCCGGATGGTCAAGCAGGCAGAATTGCCGATGCAAGAATGAAACTGATGCAACAGCAGGCAACCGAAGAAACCACGGAAGCACAAACCGAAGAACAAACGGAAGAAAATGTTGAACAAGCAAAGGTCAATGAGAAAGTGAGGAAAACAAAATGAGTATCGAAAATCTGAAAAAAAATCTTAGTTCCGCAGTAAGCAAGATGAACAGCACCGGAAGTGGTGCTAACCTTACCAGTAAGGCTTCTAGTGCAAGTAAGTCTTTGGACAAGTCCAACAAAGCTCCCAAGCACTTTACTGGTGCTACTGGTTCTTACACTAGCAATACTCCTTCAAATGCAATTAGCAAGTCTGGCCTTTCCAAAAAGGCTTCTAGTGCAAGCCGTTCCCTGGCCAAGGCTCATTCTAAGAAGATTACAACTGGCGCACTGACTCCTTCTAAGAAAGACCAGTTTACCAGTAAGTTATCTGCTGACAAGGCAAGCATTAGCAAGATTGCATCCGGTGCAAAGAAGTCTGTAGCAAGAACAAGCAGACCTGTAGCTTTGGAAACCTATCTTGAAAAGAAGAAGAAGTAATTAAGCACCCACTTAGGGTGCTTTTTTATATGCCAATTCCCTGGCTAAAGAGGAAACAAAAAATTGCCCAGGCATGTAAGGCATAAAACTGTATGGAATATGGTGAAGCAAACACCGATCAAAAAATAGGAAAGGAATTAGTTATGGAAAATAACGAAAACTTTGTCGAACAGACTGAAAATGTGGAACAAACCACAGAACAAAGGTTCACCCAGGCAGATGTTGACCGCATGGTTAAGGAAAAACTGGATGAAGTAATGCCCGGTAAGATTGCAAGGCGAGAAGCAAAAATCCGTAAAGAGTATGACCGTAAGTACGGTGACTTGGAGAATGTCTTGAAAGCCGGCATGGGCAAGGAAGATGTTGGTGAAATCACGAATGACTTGAGAGAGTTCTACGGCAAGAAGAAAGGTATCAATATCCCCGAAAAGTCTAACTATACGGCGCACGATATTGAGGTTCTTGCAAAAGCGGATGCTACTGAGATTATCCGTGGTGGCTTTGATGAAGTTATCGAAGAAGCAGACCGATTGAAAGCTATGGGTGTCGAGAATATGACCGCCCGTGACAAGGCTCTGTTTATGGCTTTGACTAACCATATCAAGGACACGGAAACTTCTAGAGAGCTTTCCAAATTGGGTGTCACGGAAGATGTGTACAACAGCGCAGATTTCAAGGACTTCCAATCTAAGTTCAATCCCAATACTTCCATTAAGGATATTTACGAGATTTACTCTCAAAGACAACCAAAGAAACAAGTACGAAGCATGGGGAGCATGAAGAACACTCCTAGCACCGACAATGGTGTAAAGGACTTCTACACAGTGGAAGAAGCAAGAAAGTTTACAAAGAAAGACTTTGACGAGAATCCTGCTCTGTTTGAAGCAGTACAGAAGTCCATGCAGAAGTGGAGATAATGTTCCCCTTTCAAAAAAGAAAGGATGAA
>JAEIGA010015554.1_pt1 | contig 11580 bp, 9 predicted proteins | sample 9270691 | NCBI WGS metagenome assembly JAEIGA01 (sample SAMN17057246, study PRJNA624740) | gut metagenome | biome: biome; isolation source: fecal sample | host: Bos grunniens | place: China: Xizang | collected 2019
ACACGGAGTCAGTCGACTACCTGCTGGTACATTTCCCGCAGGTGAACGGAAAGCTTATTGAAGCAGACTTCCTCAAACTAAAGCTTGAGCAGTTCTTCCCTGAGAAGTTCTGCGTCATAGGAAACTTCCCTTATAACATCTCCTCACAGATCTTCTTCAAGATCCTGGACTATAAGGAACAGGTTACGCAGGTGGTCTGCATGATACAGAAGGAAGTCGCAGAGCGCATAGCTGAGAAGCCTGGTACAAAGACATATGGCATCCTCTCGGTACTGCTTCAGGCGTGGTATGACATCGAATATCTGTTCACAGTCGGAGAAGGTGCATTCAACCCTCCGCCAAAGGTAAAGTCAGCGGTAATCCGTCTTGTCCGCAATTCACGCACAGAGCTCGGATGCGACGAAGCTTTGTTCAAGACCGTTGTCAAGACCGGCTTCAACCAGCGCAGAAAGACTCTTCGCAATTCCCTCAAGCCTCTCATCAGGGCAAAGGCAGACCGAGAAGGATGGTCAGAAGAACAATTGACAGAATTCATAGCAGATCCTGTCTTTGAGCTTCGCCCGGAGCGCCTGGGAGTTGATGACTTCATCTCACTCACACTTAAACTCGCATAGCCATGAAACCCCTTGCACAATTTTCAGAGCTGTTCAAGGCTACAGTCAACCTCAACGGTCACATAGACACGGAGGCGGCTGAAAATTCGATAAGAAAGAACATCAAGTTCCAAGGTCCTAACGCATGGATCCTTGCAATTGCGGTAATCATTGCATCCGTCGGCCTTAACGTAAACTCCATCCCGGTAGTGATCGGAGCGATGCTTATCTCCCCTCTCATGGGCCCTATCTTCGGAGCCGGACTGGGACTTGGAATCAATGATGTGGAGCTGCTGAAGGCATCGGGAAGAAACCTGCTCGTGATGGTAAGCATCAGCCTTGCCGCATCATTCGTCTACTTCCTTATCACTCCTCTGAATCTGAGCAATCCGACAGAGCTGCTTGCAAGAACAAACCCTACCATCTATGATGTCATCATAGCCCTGGCAGGAGGTTTTGCAGGAATCTTCGAACAGTGCAGAAAAGAAAAGGGAACCGTCTTCTCAGGCGTGGCAATCGCTACAGCCCTCATGCCTCCTTTGTGTACAGCCGGATTCGGACTCGCAAGCGGAAACTTCAGCTACTTCTTCGGAGCCATCTATCTGTTTGTGATCAACTGCATATTCATCATGCTTGCCACATACATCAGTGTCAAGTACTTCAGGTTCAGAAAGACAGAATATGCTGATGCGACTACAGAGAAGAAGACTAAAAGAATCAGCACGATACTGATCATTCTCTTCATTGTTCCAAGCATCTGGTCGGCAGTTGTCCTTGTACAGCAGAATAACTTTGACGACAAAGCCAAGATATTCATAGACAACTGCAAAGTGTTCGACAAGACCATTCTTTATGACTACAAGATAGACCACTCAGATGAATCAGTAATCCAGCTTTACTTTGCAGGAGAGGCCCTCAGCGATGAATCACGCGAGAGAGTATTCAACATGGCAAAGGAGTATGAAATCGACCCCGAGCACATCATCATTCATCAGCACAACACGATGCGAGATGACAATGACCTTGAGATCATAAAGGGAATCTATGACAAGATGGATTCAGAAGTATCCCGTAAGGATGCAGAAATCGCAAGACTGCAGGAGGAACTCAAGGCTGCCAGAGGCAATGACATTCCTTATGTGCAGCTTACAAGGGAAATCAGCAGTTCACACCCGTCTGTAAAGGAAGTGATAATAACTCAAGGTGCTCACGTTCAGTCAGATTCGCTGACATTTATCCCTTGCGTATCGGTGATTGTCCGTGCTGACTCTCTCTTCACTGAAGAAGAATCATCAAAACTCTCGGAATGGCTCAAGGTAAGGCTCAATGACGAGAATGTCATCTTTCACAAGGAAGACCTATAAGCGTCTCAGACGAGCAAGATAATCATAGTTTTCGCCTTCTGCCACAAGTTCTGCGCAGAAGGCGTTTTCTTCTGCATAGAAAGCCAGGGTCTCAAAATCCAGATACAGCCAGTCAAACGGCTCACCTTTTATATCCTTATACTGCATCTGGTAATCGAGCTGCCCGTAGTAATCGTCGGCAAGGTCTATCATCAGGCTGCCGTCCTCCTCTTCGTATAGATATCTAAGGTCGCTGGAATCAATCAGTACACTGCCACCAGGAGCGAGAAGGTCATCAAGACGCTTGAAGAAAGCAGATATATTATCCAAGGACCCGATGATACCGGTTCCATTCATAAGCATGATGACGGTATTGAATCTCTCGGTAAAAGACTCATCATAGAAATCCACTAGACGGGCATCCAATCCTCTTTCCTTCATGACATTGACAGAAAGAGCTGAAATATCTATAGCCACAGCAGCCTTGCCCATCTGTTTCAAGGCAATACTATGGCATCCGCTTCCAGCACCCACATCCAGTACTGAGCCTTCCGCAAGATCCAATGCAACCTGCTCAAGCAAAGGCATGTCGTCATATTCCCTGAAAAGATCTTCAACAGGTATCTCATCCTCTTCAAACTCAGAAGAGAACACCCTCAGCACTTCTGCCTTTCCTGTGTGGTAGTAGTCATGGATTGCCGCACCCATCGGGTCCTTGCAATCTTTGATTGTCTGCAGCATAGATTTCCGTTTTATGCCGCAAAGATAATCAACTATTCCTTGATTTTACGAAGACAGAGCAAGAGAATACTTAGAGCTATCAGCATGATGGTAACAATTAAAAGTACGTATAGAATCTTTGTCATCAGAAATACATATTAGAAATGGACGCTGCAATCAATTTATGGCCTTCCTTGTTAGGATGGATGCCGTCTGAGCAATAAAGAGAGCTCAATTTTCCTTTAAACGTTTCAAAAGGAGTGGTTATGTCTATGATAGGGGTACCTGAAAGGTCAGCTATCTCAAAAAGCGTTCTGTTATATGACTCATGCCATCTGCTTATGATACCGGTATCACCACCCAGCCATCTTATGACATTCTCTTTCTGGGTCTGATTCATAAAACGGCTGATGAAGGAAAAATACAGATCTGAATCTATCGGAGGAAGAGAAAGGATCACTGGCTTTGATCCCAGCCGTTTCACCTTTTCCACAAGATCCATGAACTGTTGTCTGAATGATTCCATGACAGTCTTTGGATGGTGCTGCGCTGAAGGAGAATCAGCTATTTCCATCCAGTTGAAGTCACAGTCATTTCCACCATACTCAAGAAGGGTATAATCAGATGACGAAATGTCTTCTCCATGTCTATCGATTACATTATGACCGAATCCTACAGTGCAGCCGAACTTTGAATAGTTCTCCACATAAAGGTCCATATCCTCACTTATTATATCCATGAAGCTACGCTCCACCATCGAATATCTGTTCTTGTCTGTCAGTACTACTCCCTTCATAAGAGAGTCGCCCAGAGCTGAGATCCTTATCCTTTTCATATCATTCATTTTGGTTACGACTGCAAAATTAGAGAGGACGGGTCTCAGGAATAAAAATTAGTTACCGTTATGAACGAAAAGTGACGAAATTGACTTATTTAGGGATAAAAGTACGATTTTAGGGACGTTTGACAAATATTTTATACCTTTGTCCCTACAAAAACAGGTACCAGATCATGAGCAAGAATAAAGATATTCTCGTCAGCGGAGCCAGCACCATACTCCATTCCATCATAATTCCGGTGTTTGCTCTCGTTTTCACTATTGCATACAAGCCATTCGGGACATATGAACTGCTGCAGATAGGTCAGACCAGCTTTTCCTTCAATGCGACCATCTGTTTCTGCATAATCGCCATCTCCATCATCCTGACAAGGCCATGGCTTTACATTCTGGGCAGATACAAGAAGATTGTAAGACCCGTCTACGCCATATGGTGCCTGGGTGAGGTCGTGATTGCTTCTCTCTTTGTTTCCCTGTACATCGCTCTCATGATGCACAGGGCCGTCCCGTTCTTTGAGGTGGCAGGTACTTCATTTGCGATGCTCGTAGGCATCAGCATATTTCCATATGCCATTCTCTGGTCAGGGCTTGAACTTTATGCAAAGAATAAGGAAAGCGAAGAGATTCCAGATGACAATTCTCTGATAAGGTTCTACGACGAATACAAGAAGCTTCGCCTTGTGATCGCTCCGGAAGCTGTAATGTTCATCAAATCCGAGGAAAACTATGTGCAGATACACTATATAGACGCAGGACGAACGAAGAAATTCGTTCTCCGTTCGTCCATGCGTGCCCTGGAAGAGACTTTGGCCAAAAGAGGCCTTGTCCGCTGTCACAGGTCATATTTCATAAATCCCGAATATATAAAGATCATCCACAGAGACAGTTCAGGTCTCATAGTAGCTGAACTCAAACAGGATGGATTCGAAAGCATCCCGATTTCCAAGAAATATCACGAGGAAATCACCAGGCTGCTATAGCGAGGTCTCGAACTCCTTGAGGAAACGAAGGTCGTTCTCAAAATAGTTTCTGAGGTCGCGCACCTGCCACTTGAGCATCGCGATACGCTCCACACCCATACCGAATGCAAATCCGCTGTACTTCTTGCTGTCGATTCCCGATGCCTCAAGAACGTTAGGGTCAACCATACCGCAACCCATGATCTCCAGCCAGCCTGTTCCCTTGCAGATGTTACATCCCTTTCCGCCACAGATATTGCAGCTTACGTCGATTTCAGCAGACGGCTCAGTGAACGGGAAGTATGAAGGACGCATACGTATCTGAGACTGAGCACCGAACATCTCGCGTGCAAAGAGCAGGATAGCCTGCTTCATGTCTGCAAATGTAACATTCTCATCGATATAAAGTCCCTCTACCTGATGGAAGATACAATGTGCGCGTGCCGAGATTGCCTCGTTACGGAACACACGACCCGGACATACGATTCGGATCGGGAGAGGCATCTTCTCCATGGCGCGAACCTGAACAGAAGATGTATGGGTACGGAGAAGCACAGGATTGTCACTGTCGCTGATAAAGAATGTATCCTGCATCTCACGCGCAGGGTGTTCAGGAGGGAAGTTCAAGGCTTCGAAAACATGCCAGTCATCCTCGATCTCCGGACCTTCAGCTACATCATAACCGAACTTGCGGAAGATATTCACAATCTCCTCACGCGCAATCGATACCGGGTGACGTGAACCGAGAGCCACAGGATCTCCAGGCATGGTGTAGTCGAATGCTGCCGCACCCGCTGCCGGAGACTCAAGAACTGATTCCTTGAGTGCCTCAATCTTTGCTGCAGCTGCATTCTTCAACACATTGAGTTTCTGACCGAACTCTCTTTTAAGTTCAGGAGCCACTGTGCGGAACTCATCAAAAAGAGCTGTAATCTCTCCCTTTTTTCCAAGAAGGCGGATTCGTGCCTCCTCAACTTCCTGCTCTGTCTTGCATGACAGGCCTTCTATTTCAGCCATCAAGGCTTCAATCTTTTCTCTCATATTTCAGATAAATTTATTTCAACTAAGCCTCCTCTACCGGGTAACCGATAGCGATAACACAATATGGACGAAGTCCTTCCTTTACTCCCAGAAGATCGCGTACATAATCTTCTGCCTTTTCTCCTTCCGGTTCTGCCTTAAGGCGCGGACGACCATTTATATGCACCCAGCAGCTTACCATATCCATAGCTGTGACCGCAAGCTGGAGGAAGGTTGCAGAAATAGCACAGTTATCCACCCAAAGATCGGTCTTTGTATCGTCTCCGAGGACAACTATTGCAGCCTGGGCACCCGAAAGAAGTGCAGAACCATAATCTCTTACCTGTGAAAGAGCGACCAGAGTATCCTTGTCTTCCACAATCATAAAAGCCGAGCTTTTGCTGTTTCTTGATGAAGGTGCAGTCTGGGCGATCTTCACTATCGTATCAAGAAGTTCTCTTTCTACAGGCTTGTCAGAATACTTTCTGACGCTATGCCTTTTTTCTATTACTTCTAAAAAATCCATAGTCTTATATTGGATCCCCGATCAGGTCGGGGATGACGTTAAACACAATCGGAAATGACGTTACTTTTTACCTTCCGCCTTCGCCTTACGTTTAGCTCTGAGCTTCTGTGCCTTTCCGGCACCGGTCTTCAGATAGGCCTTCCACTGGTCGTCATTGAATATCTTGCGATATGACTCGTCGATCTTTTCCATCCACTTATCCTGCACGGCATAGTACATCGCTGAGTTATTCACCTTAGACTCACGCAGTTTGTCGTATTCTGCCATCATGGCCGGTATGTCATGCTTGAGAGTGGAATCCACATAAAAGACCTGCCAATCCTCCAGGTCCAGAAGACGCTGAAGTCTGTCTGCCTCCATCTCTGCCTGCTCGTAAACATCCGGCTGTTCAGGCTGTTGCTGGGCAGATGCACCCACATTAACCAAGAAAAATGCAATTATTGTCAATGTGTAGCCTATATTCAATTTCATTACTGATGATTTTTTTGTAAATTTGCAAAGTATATTGCCCTTTTCGAAGGGCATGATAAAAAATCAGACAAAAGTAACCATTTATAATTAAAGTACAAAATGAGAAGACTTTCAACAGCAATCCTCCTTTTGATGGCAGCAGCCTTCCACTTCAGCACCGACACTCAGGCCTGCACAAACGTTCTCGTGACAAAGGGTGCAAGCACAGACGGTTCTAATATGATTTCATATGCAGCCGATTCTCACCAGCTTTATGGAGAACTATATTTTGCCCCTGCGGCAGTATGGAAGAACGGCGACCAGAGACAGATAAACGAATGGGATTCAGGTAAATTCCTCGGCTTCATACCTCAGGTATCAAGAACATATCAGAGAGTCGGAAACATGAATGAACACCAGCTCATCTTCGCTGAAACAACATACGGCGGACGTCCTGAGCTCGAGGATCCTAACGGAATAATGGACTATGGCTCACTGATCTATGTAGCCCTTGAAAGAGCCAAGACCGCACGTGAAGCGATTGACGTGGTGGTAGACCTCGCAAACACATACGGCTACTATTCAAGTGGAGAGTCCTTCTCTATTGCCGACACAGAAGAGGTTTGGGTCATGGACCTCATCGGAAAGGGTCCGGACAACAAGGGTATCGTATGGGTTGCCCGCAGGGTTCCTGACGGATACATCTGTGCACATGCCAATCAGGCAAGAATCAGCACCTTCCCGCTCGACGACCCTGAAAACTGCATCTATGCTCCGGATGTGATCACTTTCGCACGCGAGAAGGGATATTTCAATGGCGAGGATAAGGATTTCAGCTTCTGCGATGCTTATGCACCGCTCGATTTCATGGGAATGAGAGGCTGCGAGGCTCGCGCATGGTCTGCATTCAACATCCTCTGCGACGGCAAGTTCACCTTCATCGACGAGAATGGCAACGAGGTGACCAAGGATGCGAACGATTATATCGACTACGCAATGGGATATGACAAGACCAAGAGATTCCCTCTCTTCGTGAAGCCATCGCGCAAGATCAGCCTCAAGGATGTCGCTGACGTCATGCGTGACCACTATGAAGGAACTCCTATGGACATGACCACCGACATCGGAGCAGGCGGAAACGCTCTCCCATATCGTTGGAGACCTATGGGCTTCGAACATGACGGAAAGAAATACATGAACGAAAGAGCGATTGCAACCCAGCAGACAGGCTTCTGGTTCGTAGGCCAGGCAAGAGGACAGTATCCGGACGAAATCGGAGGCATCAACTGGTTCGGTTGTGATGATGCAGCCACATCTTACCTCACTCCTATCTACACAAGCACATATGAGGTTCCAGAATGTTTCCGCGTAGGAAACGGCAACATGATCACATATTCGCCGACTTCAGCGTTCTGGATGACAAACCGCGTAGCCAATGCCTGCTACAAGGCATACAACATCATGTTCCCTACAGTAGACGCTGCCATCGATTCATGGGAGGCAGAGATGCTTGAGGCTGTGAAGACTGCAGACCAGGAAGCTCTCAAACTCTACAACGACGCCAAGGGAAAACCCGCAAAGAAGATCAAGCGCAACGATGCAAAGCGCAAGAATACAGCTACATACACCCCTGTACGTGAATATCTTACAGCTTTCTCTGTTGACAATGCACAGAAGATATTCGACAAATGGGTAGCTCTCGAGCAGCTGCTTCTCGTGAAATATATCGACGGAAACGTGAAGGCTCAGAACGAGGACGGAAGCTTCGTGACAAACGAGCACACCGACTGCATCCCTGCCAAGATCAGCCAGCCAGGCTACACCGACAAATGGAAGGAGTGCGTGGCAAAAGACCACGGACACATTGTCGAAGAGCGCTAGGACACGCATGCGGATCCCCATCCGCATTACAGATAACATATACTCATATCCTGTCCAGAAACATACGGACAGGATATGGTCATTTAAACGAACATTGCAATGTTAAGAAAGTTCATCATCATTTCGGGTCTCCTTCTGATGACAGTCTGCGCATATGCACAGACATGGACAATCAGTGGAATCGTGACAGACAAGAACACAGGAAAGCCTGTTGAATATGCTACGGTCGTGCTTGAAAGTACGGCTCAGTGGGCAGTTGCCGGCGCTGACGGAAAGTTCTCCATCAGCAATGTCCAGAGCGGAAAGAACATCATCAGCATCTCTTGCCTTGGTTATGTTACTGATACAAAGGAAATAACCATCAGCCGCAACGTGACTTACAAGGTTTCGCTTGCAGAAGACAACCTTGCTCTTGAAGGCGTTGTCGTAACTGCAAAGGAAAAGGAGAACACAGCTACGACCAGTCGCCTCATAGACAAGACAGCTTTGGACCACGTCCAGATGATGAACGTATCAGATATATCCAGCTTCCTTCCGGGAGGAGTCACACAGAATCCTATCCTGACTTCTGAGCAACAGTTCGACATACGAGCAGGAGAAGGAGCTGGAGGAGAAAAGGGAAGTTCGTCTTTTGGAACAGCCGTGGAAGTGGATGGCGTCCGTTTGTCCAACAATGCATCATTCAGCGCATTCAGCAATGCAAACGGAGGAGCTAAAGGAGTGAGCACAAACAACATAGCATCCACAAACGTAGAATCGATCGAGGTCATAACAGGTGTTCCGTCTGTTGAATACGGAGACATGACATCCGGTGTAGTGAAGATCAACACAAGAAAGGGAAAGACGCCTTATATAGTGACAATGTCCACCAACCCGCACACAAAGCAGGTTTCTGCCAGCAAAGGATTCTCGTTAGGTTCCAACCGTTCAGGAGCATCAAACGGTATCCTCAACGCAAACATGGAGTATACAAAAGCTATCGGAAACAAGATGTCCCCATATACAGGCTACGACAGAAATCAGCTTTCTCTCATCTACAGCAACGCATTCAATTCCGGCATATTCTCAGGCACCCCACTCCAGTTCACTGCAGGCGTGACAGGAAATATCGGTGGAATGAACAGCAGACAGGATCCTGATGCATTCATAGACACATTCCAGAGCAAGAGAGATGACTCTTTCCGAGGCAATATCTCATTGAACTGGCTTTTGAGCAAACCATGGATTACAAATATCGAGCTTAACGCATCTATCGTCTACAGCAACAAGCAGCAGAAGGAGAGAAAGAATTACTCAAGCTCTTCATCGTCCGTAGCCATACATGGAACCGAAGAAGGTTATTTTGTAGCACAGGACTACAACACGGATCCACACGCAGCCGTGACTCTCATCCCTAGAGGTTACTGGTTCAACACCATGGCCATTGATGACAGGCCGCTCAACTATAAGGTTGCCTTGAAGGCAAACTGGGCCCGCCAGTGGGGAAAAATAAACAACAAGGTGAAGATCGGAGCGGACTGGACAGGTGACGGAAACTTCGGAACAGGTATGTATTCTGAAGACATGTCGAATGCTCCATCATTCCATGAATACCGCTTCAATGAGGTTCCTTTCATGAACAATGTTGCCGCATATCTGGAAAACAACATCATGATTCCTATCGGCAAGACCAGACTGAACATCATTGCCGGTATCAGAAACGACAACACGATCATAAAGGGCTCTGAATATGGCGTGACTTCAAGTTATTCACCGCGCTTCAATGCCAAGTATACCGTCATCTCGCCGAAGGGCAGAAGAAGCATGCTGCTTAAGGAACTCTCATTCAGAGGAAGCTGGGGTGTTGCAGTGAAACTTCCTTCATTTGCAATCCTCTTCCCTGAGCCTCAGTACAGAACCATCGCATCATTCATTCCGCCTACAGCACCTGATGGTTCTTCGTATATGGCTTATTACATTTCGCCACGTGCCAATCTGTACAATCCAGACCTCAAATGGCAGAGGAACAGGCAGGCCGAGATAGGTATGGATATAGACCTTGGAGGCAACAGGATTTCACTTGCCGCATATTACAATGTGACTCGTGATGCCTACAGGCTGACATCGACCTATGTTCCTTTCTCTTACAACTATACAAGTACAGAGGCGCTGAAGGACCACTGCACGATTCCTGTCGAAAACAGAGTGTATGGCATGGACAAGGTTACAGGACAGGTCACTGTTTCTGACAAGACAGGATCCATGGCCAGCCAGGCAATACCTTACGCTGTCAAGGAAGGCTTTGACGGCAGAAGCTATACCACTAATGACACCGGCATCATCAAACGTTATGGTGTAGAATGCATCATCGACTTCAAGAAGGTTGAAGCAATCAATACCACATTCCGAATTGACGGTTCATACTACGGTTACCGCAGCGTCGACACAAACCTTGAGGCAACTGCTCCATACACGTCGACAGGATTTGACAAGGAACCTTTCAAGTATATAGCATTCTATTATGGAGGTGACTCGCAGAGCAACGGATCCGAAATCAAGACCTTGAAGACTAACCTGACCGTCACCACACATATCCCGCAGGTCAGACTCATCGTATCGCTTAAGCTTCAGGCTACGCTTCTCAGATATCAGAGATACCTGAGCGAAAGAGGAGACGGATCGGCAAGAGGATTCATTGCTGCTGACAGAAGCAACATATTGTCTGCTGTAGAAGGATCGATCTATGATGGAAACAACTTTGTGGTGACCTATCCCGATTTCGTGATATCACTTGAGGACCTCAGGAAGAACCCTGATCTCATAGAGCAGATAAAGGCCAATCCTGACATGTTCGGTCAGTACGCATATCTTCCAAAGCTTAAGGATGCCAACAAGAATGACGGCAACCTCTACTCAGACTTGTCAAAGTTTGCAGGCATAACCACATACAACTGGTATTTCGGAAAGGATTATATCAGTCCATATTTTTCTGCAAACATCAGTGTGACAAAGGAGATAGGAGACATGGCTTCCCTGTCTTTCTATGCGAACAACTTCTTCAACAATCTGGCACAGGTCAAGTCCTCTAAATCAAACACTTATAGTTCTGTTTCCGGAACAGCATTCTCAAACAGCGGATATGCTCCCGGATTCTTCTACGGACTTTCGCTCAGACTTAAATTTTAAATTTCATTAACTCCCTAAATTATAGCATTATGAAAAAGTATTTATTTATGATTGCAGCTGCAGCGATTGCAGCGGTTGCATGTAA
>JAEIGA010015555.1_pt1 | contig 11579 bp, 12 predicted proteins | sample 9270691 | NCBI WGS metagenome assembly JAEIGA01 (sample SAMN17057246, study PRJNA624740) | gut metagenome | biome: biome; isolation source: fecal sample | host: Bos grunniens | place: China: Xizang | collected 2019
GTTTAATCATTGAAAATACAGCTCCAAACAAACTAAGAATTTCTATTACAGCTGAAAATATCAAAAATTCTACTGTAATGATGGAATCTTTAAACGGTGAAACAACTATCGTTGGTGAAACTGTTCCAGTAGATAAAATTTTGTGGGCGGTATTTGTAATGGCTTTATTTGGCGTAATCTTCAAAGTATCAAAAGACATCACTGAAGAAGACGACAAAATCCTTATCAAAAAGGATATTAAGGACAGAGAGATTCAAATGTACAGAAAGTACAGAAGCGAAATGTCAATCAATACTGGCATTAACGCTCGCACAGATTTAAGAATGAGAAAAATGGTTAAAAAAATCGACAGAAAAATTGATGAAAGATTAACTTCTGCGATTAGATAAAGACTTAAACCTCAAGAAAAAACTTAAATATATCCCTAAAACATTTTATGTCTAAGCAAGTTGAAAAACTTGCTTTTTATTTTACAAAAAAATATAAGATTTATTTTTCGAAATATTCGTCAATAATACGCTCAATAGTTTGAGCTGAATCGCCAATACCATATGGATTTTGAGCTGTTAAACGAGTTGAAACTCTATCTTTTGAAAGGATTTCAGAAGACAAAGAAACTATCTTGTCATAATCTGCACCCACAAGCACAGAGACTCCTGCATCAATACCCTCTTGGCGTTCTGTTTCATAACGCATAACAAGAGTTGGACAACCAAAAGAAGGTGCTTCTTCTTGAATACCACCAGAATCAGTTAAAATAAGTTTTGCATTCTTCATTAAATACACCAAATATGGATAGTCTAGTGGTTTTAACAAATGAACATTTTCAAATTCACCTAATTTAGCATAAACTTTACATTTTACATTTGGATTAGGATGAACTGGAATAACGAAGTTATGATCAGGATAAGTTTTCACAAGACACTGAATAGCATCTAAAATTCTATCAATACGTTCACCATGATTTTCTCTACGGTGAACAGTAATTAGAACCAACTTATCATCAACTTCAATATTTTCAGCATTAAAGAAGCATTTAGCTTGCGCCATAGTCTGCTCAGATAGACAAAATAAAGCATCAATAACAGTATTACCCGTAACAAATACCTTTGATTCTACAATATCTTCTTTTAATAAAGCAGCTTTATTCTTTTCTGTCGGAGCAAAATGTAACTCTGCAACTCGTGATGTCATCTGACGCATAACTTCTTCAGGAAATGGTTCATATATATCATAAGAACGCAAACCTGCTTCAACGTGAAAAACTGGAATTTTACGATAAAAACTCGCTAAAGCACCACACAAAACAGTCATAGTGTCACCTTGAACAATCGTTGCATCAACTTTATTATCAGCAAAAACTTTATCTAAAGATGTTAAAATTCTAGACTGAACTTCAGCTAATGTCTGATTTTCACGCATACAATCTAAATTAATATCAGCTTGCAAGCCAAAATACGCTAGCGTTTGATTTGAAAGCTCTTTTTGTTGCTCAGTATTACAAACAATAACCCTATATTTATCAGGATATTTTTTCATCTCCAAAATAACTGGAGCTAATTTTATAACTTCTGGACGAGTCCCAAATACAAATAAAATGTTCTTCTTATTCATACCCTTAGCTTAGTATAAAAATTATAGAATTGCAATTAAACACACTACACAGTCCAAATAACCAAATAGGCGATAAAAAAGGATTACATAAGTTCTACTATTTAGAAAAAGGAGGAACAATGCTAGATTTATTTATCGAGGAAAACTGTCCATATTGTAAGAAAGTAATCGATTACTTCAAAGAAAACAACATACCTTTTCATAAATTTGATATAAGAAACAAAGACAACGTATTAAGACTATTATCAATCGGAGGGAAAGACCAAGTTCCATTTCTTTATAACGAAGCCACTAACGATAAGCTATACGAATCTGAAGACATTATTGAATACATAAAAAAGACACTCAGAAATTAAACTGAGTGCCTTTAATCTTATATAACTAAATGAATTAGTATCTATAGTGAGCAAAAGCTTTGTTAGCTTCAGCCATTTTGTGAGTATCTTCACGTTTTTTGCAAGCTGCACCTTGACCGTTTGAAGCATCGATTAATTCATTTGTTAATTTTTCGATAAATGATTTACCGCCTCTTTTCTTAGCTGATTCGATCAACCAAGAAGAAGAAAGAGCAAAACCTCTATCTGCTTTAACTTCGATTGGAACTTGGTAAGTAGAACCACCGATACGACGAGCTTTAACTTCCAATAATGGAGTAGCATTTGTCATCGCTTTTTGGAAAATAGCGATTGGATCTTCGTTAGTTCTTTCTTTAATTTTTTCCATTGTAGCATAGAAAATTTTCTCTGCTAATGATTTTTTACCACGTCTCATAATTCTGTTGATGAATTTAGAAATATCAACGCTATTGTAAACTGGGTCTGCTAAAGGTATTCTTCTTGCAGGTTTAGAACGTCTAGACATTATTTCTTACCTCCTTTAGCATTTTTCTTAGCACCATATTTAGATCTACTTTGAGCTCTGTTAGCAACACCTGCAGTATCTAAAGTACCACGAACGATGTGATAACGAACACCAGGTAAATCCTTAACACGACCACCACGGATAAGAACAACAGAGTGCTCTTGTAAGTTGTGACCAATACCTGGGATATATGAAGTAACTTCAAATCCGTTAGTTAATCTTACTCTGGCTACTTTTCTAAGTGCTGAGTTTGGTTTTTTAGGGGTTGTAGTATAAACCCTTGTACATACACCACGTCTTTGAGGACAATTCATCAAAGCTGGTGACTTTGTTTTGTCTTGTAGCTTTTTACGTTCAGAACGTACAAGCTGGTTAATAGTTGGCATAATTTCTCCTTTTAATTTTACCAATTGCCCTACTCTAAGCTATTTTAGGGTGCTTGGGCGTCGCTACCCTGCTTTTACATTTGTACTAACCGTCAAATCCAGCACGAAAATTTCGGCTAGTATCCAATAATATAAAACACCAAGCATAACCAAATGTCAACACTATATTAAGATTTAAGACAGTTTATAAGGCTTATCTAACAGCATTATCAATAATTTTTGAAACCCAGAATACTCTAGGTCTTCTACCAAGAATAGAAATAACTGCTAAATAAATAGTCAAACCAATCATAAACGCTTGTATAAACGAATAATCAAAAATCACAGGTCTGTTAAATTGGAATGTAATTGTCGCAACAATATAGTTCAAAAATGGGATATATGAAAGAAACTTCAATAATAACCCAAATCCAAATGACAAAACAAAATACAATAGCGAAATAAAGATTGACTGAAAGACATTATATCGTACAAACATTGATGGCATTTTCTTACCTATAAAAAGCACGATACAATATATCATTCCAAACCAACCAGCTGAAATATAGCTCAAAAACGATACTAATCTATCGACAATTCCGACAGAGCGACGTCTTCTCATTACACTTCACCACGAACAGATTTTACATAATCTTCCATAACTTGAGAGTATATCAATCTATACTCATCATTTTCTGGAGCAAGACTTATTGAAGCTTTATAAGATGAAATAGCTTGTTCAATATCTTTATCTAAATAATGAGCATTACCTAATAACATATATGTTTCAGCATCATTCGGCGCAACCTGAAGTGATTTTCTATATAAATCAATAGATTCAGGAATTCTATCCAAACTTGTATATAAGTTAGCTAAAAGCACATAAGCATTTGGTGATTGAGAATCAAACTCAATAGCTTTTTTAAACATAGCTTCCGCTTGCGCAAATTGTTTAAATTCAGTCAAAGAAATTGCATAACAAATATAAATTTTATATTTATCTTCAGTCATTGAAAGTGCTTTATCATAATACAAATAAGCTTGTTTTTGATCTTTCATTAAAGTAAGAGCATTTGCTATGCAAACAGCAATTAACTCATTATCAGGATTTAAAACAAAAACCTTTTTAAACAATTTTAATGCTGTTTCATAATCAAACAATTTGAAACAAACATTACCCATATCAATTAAAGCGTTGATATTTTCAGGATCTAACGATAAAGCTTTTTCATAATACGCTTTTGCTTCAACGTAATCTTCAATATCTTGATACAACAAAGCAATCGCATTATAAATTTCTGGATTAGATGAGTGTAAATCAATCGCTCTATTATAATAAAACAAAGCTTTTGAGAAATTTTTCCACTCAGCAAACACATTACCGATATTGTAATAAATTAGATAGTTTTTCGGATTAACTTCCAAAGCACGGTTATAATATTGCAAAGATTTTCTAAAATCTCTCTCATAAAACCACATTGTACCCATACCTACAAGAGCTTGAACATCATCAGGCTTAATTGCAAGCAAACTATCTAAAACTGACATAACCTTATCATAATCTTGCTGCTGTAAATACAACTCAGATAAAGCATGGTAATTTTCTACTACATTTGGCTCTTTCGCCATTTTTACGACTAAGTCGTTAATCTTCTCATTTAAACTCATATTTTCCATGTCTATATTGTAGCTTATAAAGTTATTTTTGTAAATCAATTAATAGAATTTAATACATTAACGTAAAAAAGCTCTCGGACTGTCCCGAGAGCTTTGTAAAAGCTGTGTTATTTCCCCTAGCCACCTGTGTAGTTTGGTTGAAGATTTTTTGCATCTGCTTTTTCCATTTGCTTGCAAGCTTCGTAATCGGCTTTTGCAAGTTCTAGTTGAGATTCTAATGAATCTTTTTCAGTTGCAAGAGATTCTTCTTCCTGTTTCAATGGTTCTAACAACATGTCGTTCATGTTTTCGTATTTTTCTTCGATTGCATTTTTCATCTGAGCTAATACCATTTCGTTCTTAGCTTTCATTTCAGCTTGAGCTTGAGTGAATGCAGTATATCTGTTACGAGTATTCACATCCATATCTCCGCTGTTCCAAGCTGCAGCACCAGAACCGAACATTGCAGCTTCTTGAGCAGAGAATAATCCGCTTCCAACTAATGTTGCACCGATACTTGAGTTTGCAAACGAAGCTTGAGCAGTTAAGTTGTTCAACTCCATTTTCTTTTGTGTTTCAATCATCTTGCTCATTGTTGCAGTTTGTCGTGTTGCACGATTTAATCTTGTGCGTACACGCATCAATCGAGCTTGAAGATTTCTGTAGGTTCGACCCGCAGCCAGTTTTCCGAATGCGCCTAATAAGAAACTCATTGTAGTAATCCTTGTGTTGTTAAAGTGTCCTCGTATTTATATAAAGTATTTGTTTCCTACATAATTGCCTTTTTAAATCTAATATATTAAGAAATGTTACAAATCAACTTTAGAAACCCAATAAGAGAAATGGCGAAAAGACAAATATACTGTCCTATTTGAGCTCATATAGACACTTGCTAAAAATATATCTTTTATGTATCATTTTTAGTGATTTTAGACACTTTTCATGGGGAAAATAACAACATGTTAAAAAAATATATCAATCCAAAAACACTGATTTTTGCAACACTATTAATAATAGTATTAGTATTTAGTCCAAAAGTTTCTGGATTATTAATGGTATTATTTGCATCTTACGTACTTGCAGCGGCACTAAACCCATTTGTTAACAAATTACAAGATAAAATTAAAAATAGAGCAGCAGCAGCATCAATTGTTGTAATCTCAGCAATTGTAACATTATTTGCACTAATTCTTCCAATACTTGTTATGTGCTACAAAGAAATTGAAATGTTTATATCAATACTTCCTCAAAAATTGGATAACATCTACAATTTTATTACACAAACACAAATATATGGGAAAAAACTATCTGAAATTATCCCTATGGATAACTTAGCAAACGCATCTACAAACATTGCACAAAACGTATTTAGTCAATCTTGGAATATTACAATGGGGGTTGGACAAACAATATTCATCACCCTAGCCCTAACAATGTTTATATATTATATTCTAGTAGATAGAAGATACTTAAAAGATAAATTCTTAGAATTCTTTCCCCCAGATTTAAAAAATAAAGCAGGATTAATATTATATAATATAACCTCTAAAGTTGGTAATTATGTAAGAGCACAAGTCCTTTCAATGATAACTGTGGGCGTAATGGTAACACTAGAAGTTGCACTTTTAGGTATTGATTACCCTATTTTACTAGGTTTAATCGCAGGTATCTGTGAAATTATCCCTGTTTTAGGTCCAACCATAGCAATTGCTGTTCTTATAGCTATCGCATACCCACTAGGTTGGATTAAAATCATAATCGCAATTGTACTATTCTTAGCTATACAACAAATTTCAAACTACATAATAAGACCTTTCTTATTTGGCAAGTTCATGAAATTACACCCGATTAATATTATGGTTGCAATTTTTGTAGCAGAAGAATTCTTGGGAGTATGGGGAGTAATTCTTTCACCAGCAATCGCAGCAACAATATGCGTGCTAATAGATGAATTATACCTAACGCCAATTAACGATTCAGAAAATACAGGTAACCAAATTGAGTAACGAAACATTTTTATACGATAGACCAATAAAAAAAGACTATGACTATAATATGTGGTTCTTCTTTCCTGGACCAGAATCATTTGCAATGTCATCTCTAGGTTACCTATGGTTGTACAGAGCTATTGATATGCTTGATGGTATCGATATTGAAAGAGTTTATTCTGATTCAAAAACAACACGAATTATGCGCGATAAAATCGACCTAATTGGGATGTCTTTTACCTTTGATATGGACTTTATGTCAATATTCAAGTTTCTAGAATGGAATAAGTACGAACTTAAAGCTAAAAACAGAAAAGAAACCGATCCTATAATTTTTGCAGGAGGCCCTGTAATTAGTTCAAACCCTGAACCATATAAAGAAATTTTTGACTTTATGATTATTGGAGATGGTGAGGTTATAAATCTAGAAGTAACAAAGTTATGCCACGAATTAAAAAACAAGCCAAAAGAGGAAATACTACTAGAATTAAGTAAAATGGAAGGCGTATATGTTCCATCAATTAACAAAACTGTTTCGAAGATCACAAGAAAACTAACAGAATGTATCTACACACCAATTATTAGCGACGGTGCATTTTTCCCAAATACATTCATTCTTGAAGTTGAAAGAGGTTGTGCAAATCGTTGTGGATTTTGCTTAGCTTCATATTTAAACCTACCAATAAGATTTGTTGACTATGAACAAATTATCAAAACTATCGAATTAGGCTTAAAACACACAAACAAAATAGCATTACTTGGTGCTCAAATCACAGCTCACCCAAAATTTAAAGATATCTGTAAATACATAGAAGAAAAAATTGACGCAGGACAAGAAATCGAAATGAGTGTATCTTCACTCAGAGTTGATTCATTTGTACCTGAAATTGTTAATACTCTAGTTAAAGCAGGTCAAAAAAACCTTACATTAGCAATTGAAGCTGGAAGTGAAAGACTTAGAAAAGTAATCAATAAAAACCTAACAGAAGAACAAATTTATAATGCAATTGATGTTGCTAGAGATTGTGGACTTAAAGGAATAAAATTCTACGGTATGATAGGTCTGCCAACCGAAACACAAGAAGATATAGAAGAAATCGTAAACCTTTCAAAACGAATTAAACAACGCTACAAAGGTTTTGACATCAACTTTGGTTTCTCAACATTTGTACCAAAAGCAAACACACCATTCCAGTGGTTTGGCAGAGAAGATGAAAAATCCCTAGAGAAAAAATCAAATTACTTAAAAAAAGAATTACATAAACTTGGCGTTCAAATAAGTATTTCAAGTGCAAAATGGGATTATTATCAAGCCCTATTATCAAGAGGTGACGATAAGCTTACAGATTATATAATTGAAGTATATAACCAAGGCGGAAAGCTTGGAGCATTCAAAAAAGCTGCTAAAGATATGAATATTGACACAAATTACTATGCAACAGAAAATTACGATTACAATAAAGCATTACCTTGGGATTTTATCAACATTCGCCCTGGCAAAGATTTCCTAATAGATGAGTCAAAAAAATTAATTAACCAATAATTAACCTAAAGGAACGTAGTCTGAATAAACAAGACTTGCCCATTCGTCAAAATAACTAATTTGCGTTGCACTACCAGTTCTGATAAAGATTTTTGGTAGTTTATCAGCTGGAATATCTAAGGCTGCACAAATCGCAGCTTGGATAACCTCTGGATGAGTTACAATAATAATTCTATTACCAATATTTTGTGCAACTAAACCATCTATAACATTTTTAACTCTTGTAATAAATTCAACAGAACTTTCAGCACCAGCCATAGTCGTTTTATCAGGTTCCGATAAAATTTTTGAAAGTCCTTCTGGATATTTTTTCAAAACTTGACTAAAGGTAAGCCCATTCCACTCACCACAAGCTCTGGTTTTCAAATCTTCAACGATTACATAGTCTTTTTTAAAAACTTTAGCAACCATCATAGCAGATTGAATTGTACGGATTGACGGAGATGTATAAATAATATCATTCTTAACACCACGAGCTTTTAGATATTTAGAAAGAGTTTCCATCTCCTCAACACCTAATTCAGAAAGTGGCGGATAATTTTCAACATCAGAAAATCTACCCTCTTCAGAGTAAATAGTAGCACCGTGACAAATGAATGTTATTTTACATTTTCTATGAAAATACATATAACCGCCTTTAATAATATTATAGCATACTTTTTGTTTTTGCGGTAGTATAGAGAAAAAAGGAGAGATACATGAAGGGAACAGCATTCAAATTCGGAGATGACATTTCAACAGATCACATTGCACCAGGCAGATTATATCACTTACGTTCTAACTTGCCAGAGTTCGCAAAACACGTATTAGAAGACGCAGATGAAACTTTTGCTTCAAGAATGAAAAAAGGTGATTTTGTAGTTGCAGGTTCAAATTTTGGCTTAGGATCATCTAGAGAACATGCTCCTTTGATTATGAAAATAGCAGGAGTTGGCGCAGTTTTAGCAAAATCATTTGCTAGAATTTTCTACAGAAATGCTATCAATATCGGTCTTTTAGCAATCGAATGTGATACAGATTCTATTGATGAAGGTGATGAATTAGAACTAGATATCGAAAAAGGGGTTATTACAAACCTTACAAATGGTTCTATTATCCAAATCGAGCCACTTCCACCTGTAATGATTAAACTTTTAGAAGACGGTGGACTAGTTGAACACATCAAAAAGAATGGTGATTTTAAACTAACTGACTAATAGAAAGAAGTGTAGTTTAGCCATAATATCTTAATATATTGAGTAAAAACAAGAAATATTATATTCTTAATAAATAAATTTCAGATAAGGGGAGAATAAATGAATATACAAGAACGCATGGATAGTATCAATGGCGTAATTAAAAATATCGCTGAATTTATCCAAACACACGAAGATATCAAAACAGATTTTAACGAATATTTAAGAACAATTGGTGCTAACACAAAAACAGGTGTTCCACTTCAAACTGCGTGCTTTAGCTATATTCTTGAACGCAACCTTGGGGAAGATTTAAAAAGTATTCAACAACTATATCTAGAAAATACAAAAGGACTTGATAAAGATACAAAAACTGTTGTAGAAGCTATTGACGAATCAATTTCATCAGTATTTGAAATTAAAAAAGTTACCAAAACAGGCTTTGAACTTTACAATATCGTAAACGAACGCAAATACATGATAGTTTCATTGATGAAAATGACAGCTTTCAGAGGCTTAGGCTCTGGAGATTACATCATTGCAAGAATTGTAAATATCAATGGCGATTATTATCTATTAGAAATTTCTGGGGTACTTCCTGCAACTAAAAAAGATGATGCATACCGCTTTGCAGTTGCAAAAATCATTCAAAACCCAGAATTAGTATATTTAGATAACCCAGAAAAACAAAAAGAAGTTGAAGATGATGTTGCTGATATCTACAAAAAATTCACAGATTTCTTTGGAACAACTGAAATTATTACAACAAACAAATTCGCAGATGATATTATCGGAATTTTTAACGACTACGCAGAAGAAGGTACAAAAGCTGAATATAAAGAGCTTATTGTCGAACCTGAAGAATATAAATTCTTTGATGTAAGCGAGTTTAACAACTCCTACGATAACTTCCTAGAAAACTCACTAGGCGGATTCTCTTCACACAAAGAGACTTATGACGTAGGTATCATTTATGACGAAGAATTAGGACTATATGCAATTCCATTCTATGGAACATTTAACAAAATATTTGAAGTAAAAGACTACACAACAATTGAAAATTATGATGCATGTATCAAATACTTCTTACACAACGATAAATTCTCAGCAAATCTAATCAAAATGGTTGCAGACAAACACAAAAACTTTATGGAAATCGTTAACGCAGTTCTTGCTAAAAACTATACTCTTGATGATTTGCTAAAAAAATATAAACGCAGATATGTTAATAACAAAATCATATCTTCAACAACAGTTTTATACCGTTCAAATGCGTTTTCTAGTACATTAGGTATTATCGAAGACAACGAAAACAAACCACAAATCGACACAACTCAGAAAATTGGAAGAAACGATCCTTGCCCTTGCGGTAGCGGTAAAAAATACAAAAAATGCTGTGGAGCTAATGCATAAGAAAAAGTTATGATTAAACAAATAAAACTAAAGGATTACATACTTATAGATGAACTCTGTGCTAACTTTGATAATCAATTAAACATTATCACAGGTGAAACTGGCGCAGGTAAAAGTATTATCTTAAATGCAATCGATTTAGTTTTTTCTTCACGTGTTTCAAAAGATGTAATCAAAACTGGCTGCGATAAAGCATCAATTGAAATCACTTTAGAAAACTCAAAACACAATCTATCAAAACTTTTTGAAGAAAACGGAATTGACAACTGGGGTTCAGAAATAATTATAACCAAAGAAATCACCCAAAACGCTGTTCGTTCTAGAATTAATGGGACTTTAGTTAATCAAGAATTATTAAAAAGTCTAAGAACACTATTTGTCGATATCCACTCACAACACCAAACTTATACATTTTTACAACCACAATACCACATAAACTTGCTAGATTCATACGGCAAATATGATTATGGTAGAATTTTAGAATCTTATAGAGAAAAATTCAACCAATATCAAGAACTTATAAAACAACTTGAAATTGCTAAAAATTCTGCAAACGCAACAGAATCTCAAATCGATTTCTTAAAGTTCCAAATCAATGAAATCGAAGAAGCAAATATACAAGGGATAAATGAGGATTCTGAACTAGAACAAGAACTAGAAGTTCTAACAAATGCAGAGAAATTAAAAGAACTTACAGGTGGTTCATATTGGGCGATAAATGGAGATGATGGCTCAATATTGGAAGGACTTTCTAAAGTTAAAGTTGATGTTTCTAAAGCAGCTAGCTACGACTCTAAATTAGAAGAAATAAATAACCAATTTTTAGACGTAATAGAAAATCTAAAAGATATATCATCAGAGCTCAGAAACTACAGTCAAAACCTTGATAACGACACTCAAAGACTTGATGAAATCCAAGAACGCCTATTTATCTTTGACAAGCTAAAACGTAAATACGGTGGAA
>JAEIGA010015557.1_pt1 | contig 11577 bp, 12 predicted proteins | sample 9270691 | NCBI WGS metagenome assembly JAEIGA01 (sample SAMN17057246, study PRJNA624740) | gut metagenome | biome: biome; isolation source: fecal sample | host: Bos grunniens | place: China: Xizang | collected 2019
AGCTATTCTTCCTCGACAAACGTAAGCCAGTGTATGGCATCTCTGGCGGGGTCGAGTACAGATGCTCCCTAAAACTCTCCGGCAAATCCCTTGCAAAAGTTGGTCAAGACCTGCAAAAGTATCATGTTGAAAAGAAGGTGGGAGACCTTGACTATTCTCTCGTTCGTACTTACAAAACCCCGCTTACTCAAGAAGAATGGGGCTACTGTGAGGCGGATATACGGGTGCTGTTGGCATATATTCAGGAGAAGATAGAGGCAGACGGAGATATAACTTTAATTCCGTTGACTAATACTGGCTATGTTCGCAACTACTGCCGCAAAGCCTGTTTCAAGAGATGGAAGCGTTATAAGAATCTAATGTCCGAGCTTGTTCTTACGCCCGAAGAATACGAACAGCTCAAGAGAGTATTCGGAGGAGGCTTCACCCACGCAAATGCTCACTATTCGAGGAGGGTAGTGACTCACGTCGGCTCCTTTCGACTTTACATCATCATACCCATATGTGATGATCTCGGAGAAGTTCCCAATGTCGAAGGCAAAACTTGTGGAGAAGATAGAGTCAGACGAAGAACTATTCGCATATCTTAACAACTATTGTTGCATGTTCGATGTTACGCTGAAAGACTTAACTCCAAAAGTTGATTTTGACCATCCTATCTCCGCGTCAAAGCTAATACAGTCTCTCGGCGTAACAAAGGACAACGGGCGCGTAATTTCGGCTGAGATGCTGACAGTCTCGGTGACTGAACAGGATTTCTTCGTAATGATGGAGTTCTATAACTGGAACTGGGACTCTATGGAGATAGCCAATTTTAGGATATACGAGAAGGCGTATCTTCCGACTGCATTTGTCAAGGCGATACTCAAGCTGTACAAGGATAAGACTGTACTCAAGGGGATTGAAGAGGAGCTCATAAACTATATGATCTCCAAGAACATGCTCAATGCGGCCTATGGTATGATAGTCACTGACATTGTGCGTGAGATAATTGAGTACGAAAACGACATGTTTCAGTCGACTAAACCCAACTTGGAGGAGGCTATTGAAAAGTACAACAAAAGTATCAAGCGATTCCTGTATTACCCTTGGGGAGTCTGGGTCACTTCTTATGCAAGAGCAAACCTGTTCTCCGGAATCCTTGCTTGCGGAAATGATTATGTATACAGTGACACAGACAGCATTAAGGTGCTTCAACCAGAACGGCACATGGACTATATCGAGAAATACAACGCAGGAGTCGTGGAGAAACTTAATAGAGCTGCTGAATTCCACAAGCTCGATGTATCGGAGTTCAGTCCCCTGAACCGAAAGGGGGAGCCGAAGCCCATCGGCGTTTGGGACTTCGAGGGCATCTATGACAGGTTCAAAACTGTTGGTGCCAAACGCTATATGTACGAGCAGAACGGGGAATATCATCTGACGGTAGCTGGCGTCAACAAGAAGAAAGCCATGCAGTATATACTCAAAAACTACGCCGACCCGTTCGACGGGCTCGACGAGGGGCTCATAGTTCCGGGTGAGTATTCAGGACGTTTACTACTCGACTACTGCAATGACGAGCCGTGCTCTGGAGTGGTCACTGACTATCTCGGAGTCGAGGGCGAGTTCAGTGAACTGAGCTACGTACACATGGAGCCCACAACATACGAGTTAACGTACAGCATGGATTACAAAGCGTATACAGATGCATTATTGGAAGTGAGGGATGATTCATGGTAAATCTCAAAGACCAGTACATTGTGATTGCCGATGGCTGGGTCAAGTTCCAAGGCAATTTCAGAGCCTGCCAGAAGTGGTGCAGGGACATTCACTGGGCGCATGATGCGTTTAAGGAACTTATCATAGTAAAGGTGGTTGCAGATGGCAAAACGGTTTGATTTCTACGACATTCGCCGTACAATCAAAGCGTATCCAAACGCAAGATATTTCATGATCTATGGGGAGCGGAGTAACGGCAAAACGTACTCCGCCCTCGACTATGCGATTGAACGCTTTGCAAAAACTGGTGAGCAGTTTGCATATGTACGGCGCTGGGGCGAGGACATTCGCCCAAAAAACTTAGGCACGTTATTTGACGGCCACGTGCGCGATGGGCGTATATCCCATTGGACAGGAGGAGCGCTTGATTCAGTCAACTATTCTCGAAGCAGATTCTTTCTCTACAAAAGCAACGATGATGGTAGTAGAGACGAGCTCGAAGAACCCGCAGGATTCGCCTTCGATCTCAACTCCATGGAGCACTACAAGAGTACGTCTTTTCCTAAGGTTCGCACAATCATCTTCGACGAGTTCATGTCAAGAAATGGCTACTTGCCTAATGAATGGATTCTGTTCACTAACACATTATCCACCATTATCAGACTCAGGGATGACGTTAGGATCCTTATGCTTGGGAACACGGTCAACAAATATTGCCCGTACTTTGGAGAAATGGGCATTTCTCACGTCAAAGATCAGAAGCCGGGAACCATTGATGTTTATCATTATGGCCAGACCGACCTCGAAGTTGTCTGTGAATACACTGAAAGTTCAAGTAATAGGGGAGGTAAGCCATCAGACGTATATTTCGCATTTGACAACCCTGAGCTCAGAATGATTACAGAGGGTTCGTGGGAGATTGCCATATATCCTCACCTTGAAAAGCGTCCTCGTCCTGCTGATCATGTCACTGACTTCTTTGTTGAGTTTGAAGGTGAACTCCTTCACGGAGAAGTTATAGCCGCGGATACCGGCCCGTATATCTTTATCCACGCGAAAACCACTCCGATAAAAGACCCTGATAATGATATTGTGTACACGACTAAACCGTCTGTCAGGTGGAATTATCGCATGGCGCTGACCAAGCACAGCGATAAACTGTCCATATTCATACAGAAGTGTCTCAGGGAAAACAGGATATTCTACTCAACAAATGAGATAGGGGAGGTATTTAGAAACTATGTCATGTGGAGCGACTCATATTCTATCAAGAATTAAGTGGTGGCTATTTGGCCCTAAGTATAAGTTCTGTAAACAGTTTTGTCCTACTTGCCAATACTACGAACTGTGCAGAAGTGACGTCGAATACGTCGAAGAGGTAATGGGAGAACCTTGGGAATAAAAATGACCCCGTGTAGTCAACTGAACTACACGGGGTTTTCTTATGCGAAGAAACTCGACCAAGTCTGACGGCCACAAATACCATCTACTTCAAGCTGTTTCTCTTTCTGATACTTCTTAAGGGCATACTCATCTTTCTGCCCGAACTGCCCTGTCATATCAAGTCCGAGAAAATCTTGCAAAATCTTAGTGTATACTCCAACAGACCCTGCCCTTATGAGCGGAAAAGTCTTTATCTCGCTCTTTTCATCCCAAGTGAGCTCGGAGTAATATTCTCGGTACTTGCTCCAGTTAACCGTATCAGTCGACTGAACTGGAGCACCCTCCCAGTTGGGATGATAGAACTTTACAGGAGTCGATCCGGGAGAGAACGTCCTGTAGGCAACTGCATCATTTTTGTTTCCCTCGATAGTCGTTATGTTGACGCCGAGAACCTCGGTGACGATGCCGACATGATCGTCGTACTTACCGTCGCCATTCCAGTCGAACAAGGCAATATCACCCCTGACCGGAGTAGTTGTACAAACAGCTCCGGTCTTTTTCAGCGCTTCTTCCAGTCTGCCGCAATGAGCAGAAACAGGGATCACGTTCTGGAGTCCGCATCCTCCAGAAACAGCGCCCACAAATGCCGCACACCACGGGTCGCTTCCAGTCATTTCATACTCGTTGGAGGGTTTGCTCGAATTGTACAAGGCGAGAATAATCGAGTGTTGGGGAGTGCCTTCTCGGACTCCGAGAAAGCGCTCCGCCACACCGATAAAATTGTTGATAGTCTCGTCGACTGAACTCATTCTGTAACGTACACTCCTTCCTTCAACATCTGCTCAATGAGAGCTTTTTCCTCGTCCGAAGCTGTGGGAGAAATGACATGCACTTCACGACATCTGAGATAACCAGTGCAATCGTCAATCTTGACCATCTTGTGAGCCTGATAGCCGTATAATTCATTATAGTTAGGCACTTGAATCTGCTTAGGACGTGTGACTATAATGAACGGTTTCTTGCATCCCATAGCACCATAAGAAGCCCCGAATGACCCAGAGTGCTGAACGGATGATTTAGCAGACACAAGACTATGGACAGCACTTGCCGCCCCATATGCCAAATCAGCTCCAATGGACATTGGAGATCCACCGCTCATAATACCCCCGATTACAGAACCGAGACCCCATGCCGCGGCTTCAAGCATACCGGCTTTAATAGCCGCTTGCGAACCGCCAGAAAGAGGAAGCTCCACCGCACAGTTTCCACTGAACTGGTACATGATGGTACTGTAGTCTACGTCAGTTCCGTTGACTGAAGTGGATTTAGCGACAGTGACCATAGCTATGCAGGAGCCATTGTATTCGTCAATCTTGTAAGTGACATTAACACCATGCCCCACAACATCATCAACATTAAGCTCAACTATACCGATGAACGGGAGATAAATGTGGCACTTTGAATAAGGAGCGTAGTCCAAGTAGTTTCCGAAATACTCAGGAACGGCTATAGAACCACAGTCGATCTCCGTGTATCTTGAAATAGTTTCAGAGCTTACGCCACTATCAAGAAATCCACTACGGATATTCTTTCTTCCAACGTCTGTAGGCGTGCAGTACAACTCAAAGAGACTTATCACACCATCGAACGGGTTATTCCAGATTTTATCTATTGTTGCGTCCTGCCATGTCACCCAAAGCCAGTTAGCAAAAGCGAGAAGTTCAGACTGAGTTGGATGATATACGCTAATAAGGCCAGTCGTTGAAGAAAAAGGAAGCGGAATAATAGGAGGAACAGGAGGATCTATAGTGCCATCCGGAGGAGTGGGGTACGGAGGAGGCGTAGGCTGAGGATCAGGTTTAGGCTCAGGCTTAGGATCTGGCTGAGAGGGGTCAGGGTAAGGATCAGGCGTAGGATCAGGATAGGGGAACGGATCTTCCCAATCTTTAGGCCACGGATCAATAATGGGGTCTACCCTTTCATGAGGCTCTTCTATTTTTTGCGGATCAGGATACGGATCAGGACTCGGTTCAGGATACGGGAAAGGCCAAGGATACGGAAGAGGATCGGGCCAAGGGAAAGGCCACACGGGAGGGAGAGGCCACGGGACATCGTCCGGCCACTCCTGTGGTGACTCAGGCCAAGGTTCTTCATCCGGCCACCAAGAAGGTTCAGTGCCTGGCTCCAGTTCAGGCCACGGAACTTCAATCGGCCATTCCGAAGGAGATTCAGGCCAAGGAAGTTCTGTTGGATACGTTTCTGGCCAAGAAGGGGGGTAGGTTGGCCAGTAGTCAGGTTTCGGATCATCTTCGCCCGGCTTTGTCTCAGGAAGAGGCCACGGAATATATGGAGTATCTGGAGAGGGTTCCGTTCCAGGTTCAGTCCACGGAGCTGGAATTACAGTAGGCCACGGTTCCTCTTCTGGCCATTCCTCAGGAGGCTCTTCTGGAGTAGGGTCTGGAACATGTTCGGGAAGAGGGAGAGGAGGCTCATAAGGAGGAAGCATAGGTACAACGGGAGTAACAGGAATGGGCTGATAATCAGGACCGAGAGGGTCAGGAACGACAATAATAGGAGTGTCAGGCCATACTATAGGCTCGACTGGAACTGTTGGTGCAGAAACACCAGCCGTAGGAGGAACCTCCTCAGGAACTGCATTTAATATCTCTAAAGCCTCAGCGCGAGTATATGGGACCGAAGGCAAATATGACCACCACCTGGGCGGAGTAGTTGATGGTTGGCGCCAGCCTCTTCCTTTATCAATATAAGACCCGCCATAATACAATGACTTCCATTCAACATGCTCGGTGCTATACGCATATCCATCTGACGTGGTAAATCCAACTGCATCAAAACCCATTATCATATGATACGGATACTCTGGGTGTGTCGGGAATGGAAGGGTTTCAGGATAAGGGCCACCTACGATAGTCCCATGGCTGTTTGACCACTTCAAAGAGGGACGGGTAATAACATGCTCTTTATCAAATAGATCCTTTAGAGCGTCTATAATAGCTGTTGCAATAAGAACCACCGGCTTAACTAAACCAGTTTCGGCATCTACAACAAAATCACAAAACGCTTCAACTTTTCCTTCTTCATAGCAAAAAGGTAGCAAGGTCTGAGATATGCTCGTCCAGAGCTTTGGATTCTCTTTATAAAGCTGCTCACCAAGAACTACGCCAGCAAGTGGAGCTGCAACCGCCGCAACCTCTGGCAATGTCATTGTTAATTTACCAGCGAGTTTTACAACTCCCGTTGATGTGTTCCTTAGAGCTGTACCTGCGGCTGTATATACAGCAGCCGCAGACGCGCCTAACGCCTCTGCCGCTTTTGCAACTTGAAGTGCATCGTCATATGAAATTACAGGCATGCCTTTGCCGCCTGCTATTGAGCTAAAAGCAGTTATTACAGCATTTCCTGATTGATAAACAGCTCCAGATTGAATAGCCGACGCTACGGAATCGAATGTTCCAGTCGCCTGAACTGCTTCATAGAGCTGTATATAGTCCATAATATTATATGTTACTGACACAACTTCACCCCGCAGTAATTAAAATATATTCTCCAGTGTCGTTGAATCCACCGAGAAACTCGTAGACTGTTTGGAACATGACATTCTCCGATACAAGACTGCCATCATCTATGTACTCGTTTCCATTTTGAGGCATGGACTGCTTATCTACAACTACATAAAGAGCGTTTATGTCTCTCCTGAAAGACATTAATACATCAACGGCAAATGTTATATCCCACACTCCCTGTCTATATGCGGTTCTATCGGTGATACTATAGTACCTTTGAAACTCAGGAATATAGGCATAATTATAACGAAGAATTTCTTCGCTCTCAAACCTTATAATCGGATTCATGATGCTCACGTCTCCGCGAGGAACGCCTTCGAAAATATTTTTGTCATCTGTGATTATTAAGCGCTTATTGATGACCCTGTTATCACTGGCGTTATAATAAAATTGTACTTCCATAGTCGCCTCCTCAAAGAAAATCCGGATGGAGCCGAAGCCCCACCCGGTTCAGTGGACTCAACTCACGCCACGTAGAACACAACCATGTTCTCGTTGAAGTCGTTGAAGTAGCGGGCGTCCCGCTTGTACCAGTAGTTGGTGAACTCAGCGGGCTCGTTCCAGTGGGTGTCTACGCGGCTGTTGTAGCCATTTACGCCCAGGGCATCATGATCGAACACGGTGCAGATGATGCCAGAGGCTTCAACGCTGTGACCCTCGCTGTTGATGAGCTTGATCGCGGACGTGTCGGCAAAGTCGAAGCTCGTACCGGAGCCCTGCCAGAACGGAACCTCCTCGGCCTGCTGGAGGCGAGTGTACTCGTCATGGAACGTGTTGGACTGGAGGAAAATGTCCGCGGCGGCGCGGAAATCGGCGTGCATGATCACATGCTGAAGATCGCGCGGGCTGAACCTCTCCATGCCGCCGATATTGAACAGAGTGGACATTCTGGTCATACGACGGATGGTGACGGCCATCTGGTATGCGGCATAGCGAATGAAGTCGGGATCGAAGATTGCATCTGCGGCCGTGATGGACTTGCTGTACTGCTGGTTGTAGCGATACAGCAGGTTGATGCACCGAGAGTCCCCAGCACCGGAATAAGAGCCGCCGCTGTCCATAGTGTAGAAAGTCTCGGCCATCATATTGTTGATGGTACGCATGATGAGGTTGTCGAAGGCAACCGTCATGGCTTTCTCAACCTCATTGAGAAGCATGGACAGGAAGCCGTTGAGCTGAGTAGCGCTGGAGAAAGACTGATAAAGGGACTTCTCCTGCACAGAGCGTTCAACCTGGAACGTGGTCATCTTGTTAAAGAACTTGACATACACGTCAGGCTTGTGGAACACGTTGGGATCGTAGGAAGTACCGTCGGTGAGATTCCAGCTCTCATTCTCAGTGGCGGTGGGGAGGCGGGAACCGATCTTCTCCAGAATGGAGCCGTACCTCCAATCGTCCATCATGACAGACGGGACGGAACCGGAATAGGGGCGGTTGACGAACACAACCTTACCGATATGGTTGATGAGCGAACGGACGAAACGATCGAACGCGTTGGCATTAAAAATCTCATTGCCGGCGTCCACGATGCCATCGAGGTTCTCGGTGATCAGATCGTCCTTACCGAGAGTCTCGGTGAGGGAGCTGTTGACGATTTCGTAGATCTGTTTTACTTCCATTGTTATTCTCCTTTCATTTTAGTGGACTGATCTTAGCCAGCCACAAGATTGGTGACAGTCACCTTGTCGGCGCTGGAGATGGACACGCGCAGAACGTGACCAGTAGCGACGATCGTCGTACCCTCCATCCAAGCAATCACCGAGCAGGGAGTGCAGGGCATGCCGGACATATTGCAGTTTGCGACAATGCAGGGCTTGCCAGTGTCAAGGGCGGCTTTTGCTTTGGCGTAGATGCCGGAGATAGTCTGCTCGGAAGAAGTGTTCAGATTCAACCCAGTGCAGTCTACCATTGCATAACCAGTGTGAGTCATTGATTTATTCCTCCTCATTAATAAAAATTGTTGCGTTTGAATTTGTGACAAAAATGTTGTCAATCAGTGAGATGAGGGTTGCAAAGCTCAAATTTGATACTTTGTTTGCAATCCTAAAAAATTTGGCAGTCGCAGCGATAGATGCCGCATAGCTTCTATATCCTGTATACTGCCTTATATAGCCTACATGTGTTGTGCGATCTTCAGCGTAAAAGGCTACGCCAACATAGTAGCTACTATAATCATCTCTGGCGAGATCTATGAACCACTGGCCAGTTCCTTTTGTTATTGGAACTAAATCACTATAGCAATACACCTCACTCTCGGTAATTTCACCAGTATCTATTTGTAATCTACCTAAGTGAAAAGTAAGAGGAGTATTGCCCCCAGTGACATTCACAGAAACAGAGTTGAAGCCATCAGCATCATACTGGCCTGGCAAATAGGTTCCGTTTGAGTCGACTGAAATACCTACAAGCGTAGGTGGATCATATTCAACATCCACTTCTACAGAACTAAAACCATCGGCATCATAATCATGAGGCGAGTATATGCCGTTTTCCTCGGCAAGAAGCTGAACGAGAACAGGCTGATCAGGATTTATCCCAGGAACGGTAACAACATCCTGTTCAGTTACCAGAATTGCTCCGTTTATTATGATGGGATCTCCGAGCAAAATAGTAGTGTGTTGTGGAGCGATTTCGATGCCGGCAAACTTCCAGTTATACAGAACAACATCCCCGCACGCATTGACAGCTTCAAAGATCTTTGCATAAAGTCCAACAACGACGGTGCCATTAGCTTCAGCAAGGTCAATTCCGCCCATATCGACCATATTATATGGATAAGGAATCATAATCTCACCTCAAATCCTACAAGGATCATAGAACGGGAGCGCAAGAACGCTGTCAATATCTTTGTACACCTGATCGAAAAAATTCCACATCCATACCTCACGCTCAGCAATAAGCATTGCCTGAGTGGTTGTCACGCCGATGTTACCGGAACGGATAGTTGTTTCAACCTCATTACTGGCCCTAACTGAATCGTCTTTGCGATTATCAGTTCCGTTAACTGAAGTCTCACCGGATTCCTGAGACACGTTTCGATTCGAGAGCTTTCCTGATTCGTCAGTGTTATTGATGCCAGCAACGTACTCTTTCGATTCAGTCCCTCTCCCGTGCTCAGTTGTGTCAACTGAACTGCCCTGACCTACTTTTGTCTCGGACTCTCCTTTAGCCATCTCGCGCCTGTCAGTCATGTTGTAGTTGTGGATGGGGTTATATGCAACTACGTTTGTATCCCACAGGTGCTTCCACGGCTCACCGAACTTCGTCCAGATGATGCGGGCAAGCAATTGCCTGTCGGTCTCTGTCAACTCGATTTCGTTGCCAAGAAGATTCATTATCACAGGAGCAACGAACTTGCCCCCTGAACGATTCCCAAAATACTCTATGTCGAGTACAGTTGACTCCACTGAATCGGACCAAGGAAGCTCTACGCCTATCGAATAAAGCGCCTCGAAAATGCCATAGCCGATCTTCCAATCGACAAATGCCTCTCTGAGAAGAGGAACTTCAAGCGCTGGGTCGGTGAACGGATTAATCAGAGGCCAATACCTATTCATCTGTAGAGCCTCCTTCCTCAATAGCGTCCTTTTCCGCTTCTTTGGTTTCCTGCTCAACGTCACGCTCCTGCTGTTTGTTCTCCCAAGAGCTATTCTTGTCGACTGAAATGGATGTTCCGTACTTCTTGTTGACCGCCTCTATTGCATTTTGCCTACATTCGAGCATGTTATCAACAAGGGGGAGGAGCACGTCGGTGTTCGCCTGCAATTCCTCCTCGGACTGATACTCGCGCTTCATATTGAAGTTAGCGTTGAGTCCGATTTCATTGTACCAAGATGCCTTGAGATACTGCTGGAGCTCAATGAGCTGTATAATGACGTTTGCGGAGTTGAGAGAGATGTTCTGCACGTTGAGGGAGTCCATCATGGCCTTTCCCATTATGATCTCAAGCTTGCCAGCCTCCAAGGCCGCGAGATAGGCGCGGGCGGAGACCGCTTCGGAGTCAGTTTCGGCTGTGATATTGACGTGAGCGCGAGCGTTGATCTGCGCTGATCGGATTGAAATATCGTTCTCTGTGAGCTGGGTGGCATACCGAGCCAGCATGTAGAGCATACCCTCCATCAGCGTGTCATTCTTCACCAGTATACACTCACCATTGTAGTGGACTGGACTGAACGGATCAAGATGGTTGGCTATCTTCATGGACTTCGAGAACGAATGGTCGCCGTCTCGCAAACCGGGAATTGCCGCGATGTACAGCGTCTGGCGAAAATAAGGATCAGGAGGGCCGCCGAGCCCACCCGGAAGTGCAAAAAGATCCCCTCCCACCTCAGTAATGCAGCACTGACCATTGATCTGGAGATAGAGTTCAAGTATCTCCTTCGGAATAGTATCCGGGAGCCCGGTATACTCGAACATCTGATTAGTGCGATTAAGCATCGTCCAGACATACTTGCGAACCGACAATGTCTTATTCAGAATGTCGCAAGTGCAGTCGACTGCACCCCAATCCCCTTTGTACAGAGGCTCGCGATACAGTTGCTGATTAGCCATGCCTTGTCAACTCCTTTACGAGATCGAAGAACCCATTGACCATTTTTGTGTTTTCCTCGATGGTCTTTTTGAGTTCTTCCATAACTTTGCGTGTCGCGCGCTGCTCTGTGACAATGTACCAGAAGAGCGCCCCGCACGCGACGATGGGGAACCCATACTGTCCGATGATGTTGGTGATAGTCGGAAGGTTTTCCATAGCGTCCTCCTTTCCAGAATAGTGGACTGAACTGAGTTCAGGCGACTGAACTGCCCCAGTCTATAGGATATACTATATCCTACGATACCATATTAGCACAAAAAGCACGCTTTGTCAATAGGCAATTTGCACAAAGTTTTGACTGAACTACTCCGACTGAAC
>JAEIGA010015558.1_pt1 | contig 11576 bp, 8 predicted proteins | sample 9270691 | NCBI WGS metagenome assembly JAEIGA01 (sample SAMN17057246, study PRJNA624740) | gut metagenome | biome: biome; isolation source: fecal sample | host: Bos grunniens | place: China: Xizang | collected 2019
AGGCAGTTATGCATTTTCGACTATCGGAAATTCAATGGGAGCAGCTGTCAATATACACCTTCCAGGCCTGACTCTGTATGCCGGTGTAGACTCATTCCTTCCTTTGATGAACGTAACTCCGAGCTATATTCCGATCGATGCGTTAAACACAAACGTGTCCGTCGGATTGAATATCGCCTTCGGCAAGTACAAAGGAAGATATCCGAGACGCAAATAAGAACAGCGAGGGTCAGATTGATCCTCGCTTTATCGTTTATCCAAGTATTGCCTTAGCTTTTTTCCAATTGCCGAACTTCAGATCGGAATCCTTCATGATGATGTCAATTGATTTTCCATCCATCTGTATTCCTCCTGCTATGTCAGTCACTATCTGAAGCAAGCCGGTATGCTCGGGATATTTCTCATCGGAAACATTCGCAAGCATCTTGATGCATTCTTCAGAGTCCTCACATTCGCTGAATGTGATTGTCAGCTCAGGTTCAGTAAGCTGCTCGTCTTCGTCGCCGACAAGCATGCAGGTCTGGAATGTCTCGAAATTGATGGACTTGGCGTATTTCACCATAATCCTGCCCTTAGGCCATTCCCCTATCGGATTCTCTACAGGAGACTCATATCCGATATAATCATCGATTGCCGCAAAGAAATATAACATACCTTCGTGAGGGAGCTTGCCTTCCTTGTCATAAGGTGCTATGTCTTCACAATTGATCTGGCAGATGAAGGTAAGAGGATAATCGTATGTCTCCCCGTCTTCATTAACCTCCATGGTCGGATACTGCATGTTTTCGGGCATATCCGGATCGCCCCACCATTTGCTTCCGCAGAATAGAATTCTTTCGGTCTTTTCAAGTGTTAGTTTGATTGCCATATTTATTTGATTTTCAAAAAGTTAATCCTAATCCGCACGAAATGGCGCTTACATAAGCATTATTCCTTCTTACCATGTCATGCGATATGATCATCTTGTCATATATGATCTGAGGATGTGTATATGTCATCCTGGCAGAAAGGATGAAGTCAAGCTTCGTATCCCTGCTAAGGGATAACCTGTAGCCTCCTCCGATCTTTCCGCAAAGAATCTCCTGGACAGGTCTTTTCAGACATATTCCGGATCCAAGGTCTGTGAATGCAAACCATCTGTCTGCAAGATGATTCCTGCCGAAGAATCTCGTGGTACGGATCGATACGGGTATGACCTTATGTATGTCCGAGACGCCGGCATATCCTATATAAAGGGATATATTCCAATTCTCATTGAGATTAATTCCTCCGTGCATGTACATATCCGCATTTGAATGGAGGCCGAAACTGTTGTCACGTACATCTACCCTGTATCCTTCCGGTGGGAAGAAAATGCATCTGTATCCAGACTGGACTGTGGCAACATATCCCCACTCTGCACCGAAGGTGAATCTCGGAAATTCACTGTTCTGTGCCTTAACACAAATGTTAAATGAGCAGATTATCAATAATATGGATATAATTCGCCTCATCTTAGAAAGAATACTTGATTCCGACCTCAGGCATTATGCTGCACATCAGTCCATTAATATATAATCCCATGCATGGCATGCCGTCTATCATCGTAACATGAGCTCCGAGCACGGGAGAAAGAGAGGCCGACAAGGCCACATTCCTGCTGAATACACACTCACCTCCAATCCTGCCTTTCAAACCGAAAAGAAGTCCTTTCCTGAATGGAATCCCATCGGTTATTCCTGCAATGACTCCAGGGCCAGCGAAAAAACTTATCGAGTTTCCGTTTCGGGACACAGATTCAGCGAAGATCATATTCCAGGTAAAGGAACCGGTAATACCCGGACTTGATGCAAGCGAACTGAACATGTGTGCCGTTTCCGCTCTCAGCTGGACTTCGTAGAAAGTCTCGTCGTTTACTTGTCTTTCATATGCAATACCGCATCCTGCATAGCTGAATGTAGCGCCTAAAGTTCTCTTCTGGGCGTGGATTTCGCTCAGGAAAAAGAACGTCATCAGCATGACGCAGGATATGGCATATCTATACATATTTAAATTCCATGTATGTAGCTCCAACTTCGTCATTGAAGCTTCCTCCTATGAAGCCGACCAGATCTCCCTTGGAAATCTTTCCGTCTTCAAGAAGTATCTTAAGCGAATTCTGTACGAATCCCTCTTTTGTGCCTGTGATCTCGAACGGATATCCATAGATATCGTATGTTAAAGACAATTCCCTCATTGTAAATGAGTTATAGCACATGGCATAAATAGGAACTTTAGGTCTGAACTCTGCCAGATAACGTCCTGTTCGTCCTGTCCAGGTATCAAAAATCAAAGCCTTCACAGGGAGCGTCATGGTAGCCGCTACAAGTGATCTGGCCAAGACAGCAGCGATAGGCTTTGTGATCTTTTCCAGATTCAGATCCAGGCTGGTATCGATGGTCTCTTCAGCTTCAAGGGCGATGGAACACATGGTCTTAACCGCTTCGATCGGGTATTTGCCGGAAGCTGTCTCTCCACTTAGCATGATGGCATCCGTACTCTGGAATATCGCGTTCGCGACATCAGTAACTTCTGCCCTTGTAGGACGTGGGTTCTCGATCATGCTGTGCAGCATCTGGGTAGCAACGATCACCGGCTTCTTTCTCGCCCTGCACTTCTGCACTATCTGCTTCTGTATCAATGGGATCTTCTCTGCGGCAATCTCTACTCCAAGGTCTCCTCTGGCGATCATCACTCCATAGCAATATGTAAGGATGTCGTCAAGATTGTCGATTCCCTGCTGATTCTCTATCTTGGATATGATCTTCAGATGGCTTCCCTCTGCGTCCAGTATGTTCTGGATCTCGATAAGGTCTTCTTTATTTCTCACAAACGAATGAGCGATGAAGTCGATGTCTGCATCAATAGCCCATTTTACGAAAATCTTGTCCTTTTCCGTGAGGGCAGGAAGAGATATGTGGACACCAGGGACGTTTACGCTCTTCTTTCCTTTGATAAGTCCGTCATTCTGGACGATACACTCGAGCTTTTCCTCGTCTTTTGAAACTACGAGAAGATCAATGCTTCCGTCATCTATCAGGATATGGGCACCTTCAGGTACATCATCGACAAATGAACTGCAGTTTGTGTAAAGGACGCGTGAATTGCAATATGCATCCGTTCCTCTTCTGATCTCGATTCTGTCACCGTATTTCGCAACAAAGCCTACAGAACTTTCCATTGCTGTAAGTCTTACCTCAGGACCCTTTGTGTCTATGAGGATCGCGATCTTGTCCGATACTGCCCTGACGTTGTCTACAATCTTCTGTGCTCCATCCACAGTCGCGTGCGCCGAATTTATTCGCGCCACATTCATACCGTTTTCATATAGATCCCTGATGAAATCCACTTCGCATCTCATATCGGATATCGTACAGATGATCTTTGTCTTTTTCATATTCATAAAAAATACACCTTTAAAACACTACATTCTGCGAATTTAGCAAAAATACGGGAAATACGGGGAATTTTTCCTACATTTGTAAAATGTACTAAATAAAACCTGACATACTTATGGCTATTCAGATTAGAAAGGTTTCTAATAGAAAGGAACTTAAGGTTTTTGCTCGTTTCGGTAACAAGCTATACAAAGGAAACAAATATTATGTGCCGTCCATGCCGATGGATGATATGAATACCCTCGACCCTGAGAAGAACGGTGCGTTTGAATTCAGTGAAGCGGAGCTTTATCTTGCTTATAAGGATGGAGAGGTTGCAGGAAGAGTCGCTGCAATCATAAATCATAAGGCAAATGAGGCTTGGAAGGTAAAGCAGGTACGATTCGGCTGGATAGACTTCATTGATGATCTTGAAGTTTCCGCTGCTCTCCTGGATGCAGTTGCAGCATTTGGAAAGTCTCGTGGAATGGACCAGATTGTCGGTCCTCTCGGATTTACAGATTTCGACCCTGAGGGTATGCTTGTAGAAGGCTTTGACCGTCTCAGCACAATGGCTCTCATCTACAATTATCCATACTATCCTGAACATATGAAGAAGCATGGATATGTCAAGGAGACAGGTTGGGTCGAATATAGGATCACACTTCCTGAAGTGATGCCGGAAAACCATGTCAGATTTTCAGAAATCATAAAGGAACGATATGGCCTGAAGGTACGTAAAATGAGCCGCAGGCAGATCAGGAAAGAGGATTATGGCCGCAAGCTGTTCAAGCTCATCAATGAGACATATTGTGTGCTTTATGGCTATTCGCTTCTGTCTGACAGGCAGATAGATCAGTATGTTGACCTGTATCTCAGCCTGGTTGATACAGACATGCTTACATTCGTTGAAGATAAGAATGGCGATCTCATCGGCGCCGGTATTTCCATCCCGTCGCTTTCTGAAGCACTCCAGAAATGTAATGGAGAGATTTTCCCGTTCGGATGGTGGCATCTTCTGAAGACTATGTTCTTCAAGAAGCCTGATACTCTTGATCTTCTCCTCATCGGTGTAAGGCCTGATTATCAGAGCAAGGGAGTCAACTCGCTGATTTTCTGCGACTTGTTCCAGAATTATAAGAGGCTTGGCTTCAAGTACGCGGAAACAAATGCCAATCTTGAGACAAATGCAAAGGTACAGGCGATGTGGCATCCTTTTGAAAAGGAACTTCATAAACGTCGCTGGGTATTCGGTAAGGAAATCTGATGATATATGATGAATGATGACAATATAGGAAGAAGCAGGATGCTTCCGCCGCTTCCCGAGAGGATGAGGCCGCATGATCTGGACGGTTATGTCGGTCAACGTCATCTTGTCGGCAAGGGCTGCATATTGCGTAACATGATCGAAAGCGGAAACCTGTCATCATTCATTCTCTGGGGCCCTCCGGGTGTGGGCAAGACTACCCTGTCACGTATCGTGGCAAAGTCCCTTGGCAGAGAGTTCTACACTCTTTCTGCTGTCAGTGCCGGAGTGAAGGATGTCAGGGATGTCATTGATAAGGCTCGTTCCAACTCGCTTTTTTCAAACGGACTTTCCCCTATCCTTTTTATAGATGAGATCCATCGCTTCAATAAGTCGCAGCAGGATGCTCTTCTTGGAGCAGTGGAAGATGGAACCATTGTTCTCATTGGTGCCACTACCGAGAATCCTTCATTCGAAGTCATCACTCCACTTCTTTCGCGATGCCAGGTCTTTGTCCTGAAGTCTTTGGAAAAGGTTGACCTTCAGCTTCTTCTCGATCGTGCCCTTAAAGAAGACGAGATACTTAAATACAAAAAAATAAGGGTTCAGGAAACAGATGCCCTTTTCCGTCATTCGGCCGGTGATGCCCGCAAGCTTTTGAACATCCTTGAAATCGTGGTCGGTGCATATGCTTCCAATAAAGAAATCATTATAGACAACAAGGCCGTGACTTCCTGTCTTCAGGAGAACATGGCGATCTATGATAAGGGTGGCGAGATGCATTATGACATCATTTCCGCATTCATCAAGAGTGTGCGAGGTTCTGATCCTAATGCAGCGATTTATTATCTGGCGAGGATGCTTGCAGGCGGGGAAGATCCGCTTTTCATTGCCAGGAGACTTTGTATACTGGCTGCCGAGGATGTAGGACTCGCCAATCCGAATGCTCTTCTGCTCGCCAATTCGACATTCCAGATCGTTCATACCATAGGAATGCCGGAAGCAAGGATCCCTTTGGCGGAATGTACGATATATCTGGCATCATCAGCGAAGAGTAATTCTGCCTATATGGCTATTGATGAGGCACTTACGGCAGCAAAAGATACTCAGATGGCCTCTGTCCCACTCTATCTCAGAAATGCTCCCACTCAGCTTATGCAGGAGCTTGGATACAAGGATGGATATAAATATGCCCATGATTATCCGGGGCATTTTGTTGATCTTGAATTCATGCCTGCCGAGCTTGTCGGACATAAGTTCTACGAACCTGCAGACAATAAGCAGGAAGACGGACTGCGCTCCCGTCTGGAAAATCTCTGGCCGAAATATTACAAGAAATAGATTGCTTCAGTTCTGTTGAATCTGCGTCGTCTAGAAAGGATAACCTACACCGAAATGTAAGGCGAAGTTGTTCCTTTTAAGCCATTGCGTAGGGAGTACCCATTTGTTCACTCGAGCAGGGTCATGTATCTTCATACCCATGTCGACACGGAGCAGCAGGAAGCCGAAATTCAATCTGACGCCGACACCCCAGTTAGCGGCAATACTTTGTCCCAGATCGTCCCATCTGAAAATTGCCGGGTCATCTGCAGGAGTATCCTTGTGTTTGAGAGTCCATACGTTTCCAGCATCCACGAATAGAGCACCATCTACTTTCCAGGCGATGTCGAAACGGTATTCTATATTTGCCTCAAGCTTCATGTCACCGGTCTGGTTAGGGATTACGAATGATGTGTCCCTTGGAGATGTTCCCGGGCCGACGGTTCTTGCCTGCCATCCTCTGAGGCTGTTTGCGCCGCCCCCATAGAAGTGCTTCTCAAATGGGAGAGCCGTAGAGTTTCCGTATGCATAACCGGCGCCTGCAAGCAATCGTGTTGCGACTGACTGGCCATTGTTCTTACCCCATACCCATGTGCGTCCGAGAGTGACTTCCGTCCTGACATACTGAGAATATGGAGTGTTCCATATCATTCCCGATCCATTGGCATCTTTCGCCATCATCGGCTTGAATGCGCTGAGGAGGTTGCCGGCGATATCGAACTGAAGCCTGCTGTAGAAATAAGTCTCCTCCGGTATGCTTGCCGGACTTGTCGTGTAATATAATGTTGCTCCAGATCCCAAGTCAAAGTGGTCCTGGTACGCGTTACGAAGGAACGGGTCGTTTGCAAGAGTCTTGTAGAAGTTCTCGTCCAGGTCGAAAAGGCGTACTATGTTAAGCTGGAGAGGGTATGCCTGGTAGAAGAACCTGTTACGGTAGTTTCCGTTATATCCGTAAGAGGTTGATATTATGTTTCTTGTGTATTCAGGACGATTCTGATAATTGTATGAAATGTTGACGTCTGTCCTTGGTATTGCTCCTTTGAAATATCTGTATGGAAGAGGGAAGAACTTAGGGAAGCTAAGTCCTGCAGATACTCCGAATTCGTTTGATCTGATCGCATCGTTGAGCTTGAACTGGAAATTACCCATGAAGCTCAGGTTCAGCCATTCTCCTCCGTGGAAAATATTCTTATGGTAATATGACAACTGTGGGGAAACTCCCAACAGGCCGGATGAATTGGTTGAAGCTTCGAGGTTGACCTTGAAACCTTGAAGCTTTGACTGTGTCAGAGCGATTGAACAGTCGACAAGGTTAGTGTCTGTTTGGGTCAGACCTACATTCACACTGCTGAATACCCTGAGGGAAGAGAGTCTTGAATAGGTACTGTTTACCACGTCGGCGCTATATGGACTTCCAGGCCTTACGGTATTCAGGTCTATCAGGACCTTTTCCTTGATTTTAAGGGATTTAGGCGATGTGATGGTGACGTTGTCGATATAGAATCTGCTTATCGGTTTTGCATCTTTTGCACTTGCATTTCTGGTGTATTCCCTGATGCTCATGTTCAGGATTGCAGAACCAGGATCGGTGAGTGTATCGGCTTCAAAGAAGAAGTTGTTCTTGCTGAATGTAAAGAAGCCCTGATTTCTTAGCTGCGTCGCCGATCTTTCGCTTTCTTTCTCAAGCGCTTCCTCAGAAAGGAAATCACCCTTTCTTATGGTGACGGACGATGTGTCAGCGAGATATGCTTGTCTGAACTCTCCTTTTTCAGGAAGACTTAGCTTTATCTCTTTGATGGGATATCTCTTTCCCAAAGTCACCTTGTATGTGACGTCTACTTTTCTTTTGTTGAGATTGATGACGCTCTCGGCCTTCGAGCCGTAGTATCCGAGATACTCAAGATGGTCGATGATGCCTTCGATGGATTCATCAACCATGGACGCGTCATATACTACAGGCGCAACGCCAATCTTCTGCACAAGCTTGTCCCAGGCCTTTCCTTTGCCATTGGTCCAGTTGTATACGGGCATGAAGGGAGTCCATCCCATGCTCTTCTGCTTCAGGTACGGGGTCAGGACATTGGTGTTGAATTCCTTGTCATTCATTACCTCTATCTTGTTCTTGCGCAGACGGAACTCTCCATCCTGCAATACACGTGTCGTGCTGCAGGAAGAAATGCCAATAATGGCAGCCAGAGTGAGTATGATAGAAGTAAATCGTTTCATGCCTATAAACATGCAAATTTATCTTAATATCCTCTTTTCTCAAAATTTTGGCCGAAAAAAATATTAACTTTGTATTCTATGAATTTTAACCGAAATGGCATCTATATCAAATAACGAAATCAAAAAGGTCAAGTCTCTGCAGCAGAAGAAGTTCCGTGATGAAACCGGGCTTTTCATCGTCGAGGGTGAAAAGATGGTCGAAGAGGCTCTTCGCTCCCCTTTCAAGGTTGAGAACATATATAAGAAGGATGAGATAGGTGACGACGCGATGAAAAGGATCACCGCTCTGGCATCTCCGTCTCCGGTACTGGCTGTAGTAAGGAAGCCTTCGGACATCTATGTAGATGAGGCTGAGGATCTTTCCGGCCTGTTCGCTTCCGGAGGATTGTTTCTTGCCTTGGACACTATCCGCGATCCCGGCAACCTTGGTACTATCCTCAGAATAGCAGATTGGTTTGGCGTTGATGCCGTACTTGCGGCCAAAGATACTGTGGATGTATTCAATCCAAAGGTGGTGCAGGCAACGATGGGTGCTGTCTTCCGTGTGAAGATGCACTATGTGGACCTTCCATCAGTCTCTGAAATCATATTGGATAAGGGTGGAAAGGTGTATGGAACCTTCCTTGACGGACGGAATATGTATTCGACATCATTGGACACCGGTCTCGAAAAACCTGTCATGATCGTTATCGGAAATGAATCTGAAGGAATCTCGCCAGCAATGGAGAAACTGGTTTCCGACAGGCTGTACATACCTCCATACCCTGCAGACGATCCGGGCTCCGAGTCGCTTAATGCGGCAGTAGCGACAGCTATCACAGTAGCAGAATTCCGTAGAAGAACATATTGATCCCCGACATATGAACACACTTGAACCAAAACTCCTGAAAGAACTGATAAATGCTGATTATGACTCACTTATGGGATATCGCGTAAGGCGAATACTCATGATATGCAGTAACTATGACGCTTTTATCCTCGAGGAAGACGGACAGATCGAATCACGTATCTATAAGGAATACATCGATCTTAATCTCAGTACTCCTCCTACTTTCTTATGGGTACAGACATCAGCGGAAGCACGTGAAATGCTTCAGACCACTGTGGGTATCGACATGATCATATGCATGTACAACACGGGAGACAACGACGTGTTCACGCTTGCTTCAGACCTCAAGAAGGAAGGACGAAGTCTGCCTTTCGTGCTTCTTACTCATTTTTCCAAGGAGGTATATCGCAGGCTTGCTTCGCTCGATACATCTGCCATTGATTATATGTTCAGCTGGCATGGCAATGCTGATCTCATCGTGGCTATCATCAAGCTGTTTGAGGACTTGAAGAATGCAGACAACGATATCTTGAGAGTCGGCGTGCAGAGCATCCTCCTTGTGGAAGATTCCGTGAGATATTACTCGACCTATCTTCCCGAGCTCTATCGTATGGTACTGAAGCAGAGTTCCGAATTCCTCAAGGAAACGCTTAACGAGCAGCAGAAGAAACATATGAAGCGTTCGCGTCCGAAGATTCTTCTGGCGACGAATCTGGACGACGCCATGGCAATGTACGAGAAATACAAGTCGAATCTGCTTGGAGTCATTTCCGATGTGGGTTTCTGTGTGCATAGGGATGAAACACCGGAGCAGGAGAAGCTTGATGCCGGACTTGATCTTGTAAGACATATAAAGGCTGATGACCCTATGATGCCTGTCCTGCTTCAGTCATCACAGGAAAGCATATCTTCTGTCGCAGAAGAGCTTGGAGTCGGTTTCCTGAGAAAGTATTCCAAGACACTCATGATACAGCTTTATGAGTATATCAAGGAAGAGTTTGCATTTGGAGAGTTCGTGTTCAGAGATTCTTCACGTATGGAATACGGACGTGCCGCAAATCTTAAGGAACTTGAAATACTTATGAGAGAGGTTCCCGACGAAGTCCTTCTGGCAAACACGTCAAAGAACATGCTTTCGAAATGGTTCATGGCAAGAGGACTTTTCACGCTCGGAGGAACATTCAAGAAAGTATTGGAAAGCCAATTCTCAAATATTACCGAACTTAGAGCATATATTTCACAGCAGATCCATGATTATCATGCACTTACAGGACGAGGAGTCATAGCGCATTTCGAAGCCGATACATATGGCAGGCATATTTGGTTCTCGCGTATGGGTGAAGGCTCTCTCGGAGGTAAAGCCCGTGGACTTGCTTTCCTGAACAGCTTGGTCTATAAGCACCATCTTGCCGACAAGTACGACAATGTCAAGATATCGATACCTCGTACAGTCGTGATCGCAACTGATTATTTCGATCAGTTCATCATAGAAAACGACCTTCAGTATGTGATCGATTCGGATGTTTCTGATGAAGAGATCCTCTCGGAGTTCGTGTCGTCGCGACTGCCGGAACCACTTGTCGAAGAGCTCAGGGCATTCCTTGAAACCACCCGCTCCCCTCTTGCAGTGCGTTCAAGCTCAAAGCTTGAAGACAGCAGCTATCAGCCGTTTGCAGGCGTGTATTCTACATATATGATCCCTCTTGTTGAGAACCGCGATCAGATGCTGCGAATGCTTGGCAAGGCCATAAAGAGCGTTTATGCGTCTGTATTCTACAGCGGAAGCAGGACTTACATTCAGACGACAGGAAATCTTCTCAGCGAAGAAAAGATGGCAGTCGTGGTGCAGAGCATCTGCGGATCCGAGCATGACGGACTTTACTATCCGATGCTTTCCGGAGTAGCTCGTTCTGTGAACTTCTACCCTATCGGAAACGAGAAGGCAGAAGATGGTATCGTTGATCTTGCGTTCGGTTTGGGAAAGACTGTCGTGGATGGAGGTAATTCATTGAGATTCAGCCCTAAATACCCTAAGAAGATTCTACAGCTTTCAGAAGTGAAGCTTGCTTTGAGGGATACTCAGAAAATGATGTATGCCCTTGATTTAAGGCCTGGAGCATTCAAGATTTCAAAGAATGAGGGTGTCAATCTTGCTCATTCGCAGGTTGCTGACATACTTCCGCACTTCGCTCATCCTGAACTTGTCGCTTCGACCTTCAGCATCGAGAATAACAGAATGCTTCCGGGCATTTCCGCAAAGGGCCCTCGCGTCATTTCTTTCGATGCCATTCTAAAGTATGGCCGCTACCCTCTTGCCCAGATCATCAAGGACATTCTTGAAATCTGCAAGAAAGAACTTATGTGTGACATCGAGATGGAGTTTGCCGCTGATATCGAGCAGAAGGAAACCGGTTTGAGGCTCAATGTGAAGCTTCTTCAGGTGCGTCCTGTAGGTGAATATAGTTCCGACAACAGTGTATCGATCGATAAGGTCAGCGAAGAAATGGATCATGTGCTTGTCAGATCTTCAAAAGCACTGGGCTCGGGACGTGTAGATGGC
>JAEIGA010015559.1_pt1 | contig 11576 bp, 11 predicted proteins | sample 9270691 | NCBI WGS metagenome assembly JAEIGA01 (sample SAMN17057246, study PRJNA624740) | gut metagenome | biome: biome; isolation source: fecal sample | host: Bos grunniens | place: China: Xizang | collected 2019
GAATTACAGGAGGGCGCACTATATCCGGAACGGATCCTGGTGGGACATCCTTACAATCCGTCCTATATCCTCCCGCTGGTTGAGATCGTGGCGGGCAAACAGACCTCGGAGATGGCGGTTGCCTATGCAAAAGACATCTATGCTTCGTGGGGGAAAGTACCGGTCATCTGCTTAAAAGAAGTATACGGATATATCGCGCAGCATATCAACTGGGGCATCCGGGATATTGCGATCAAAGTGGTGCAGGACGGGATCTGCACGCCGGAAGACATGGACAAAGCCATCATGTACGGTCCGGGAATGCGTCTGCCGATCACCGGCCAGCTTCTCACACTTTCCATGGGCGTGGAAGGCGGCTGGAAAAACTTCCAGAAAAAGTACTACGGGAAAGAAGCAACCCCGTTTGACTACTGGCTGGATTATGAATTGCAGCGCGAACTGGAAAGACGGCCGGCGGAAATCGGAAACACACTGGAGAGTGCTTTGAAATTCCGTGATAAGATGCTGGTAGCAGAATTGAAAGTTCAGAATTTAATGTAGGGTATGACGATAACGAATAAATATTCATACAGGGCAGATCGCAAGATCTGCCCTGTATTTAGGTTCTTAAGGTGTCGGAACAGGTAAGCCCTTCCGGATATCCGGGAAATCCTACGGGTCAGTTCTTCGTAGAGCGCATCTGCCGTGCAGAACCTGGTATTGGACTGATAACTGTTATTCAATCGGAAATATGATAAAATGTCGACTATAAACGACAAAAATGAAATATATCAAAAAATGAAGGATATAAATACAACTTGAAAATCTCGCAGCCCGTACTTCTGGCAGAAGAGCATCAGCTGCCCCTTATCCTTTCCGAACAAATGGATTCTCATAAACCATCGTGCGCTGCAGATGCACGATCTCTTCCACGCTTATATCATTATTTAAAAGCCAGTCCTGATTTGTCTTTAGTATCCCGCCGGTCACATATTTCAGCACATAAGGGTTTTCCTTTTCGTTATAACCTAAAAGCTCCAGTGCCGGGAGTGTATTGATCCGAATGATCTTTTCATACTGTATGATGAAATACGGATCTCCATATGCCCCGAGAAGCGGATTCAGATAATCTCTCATCGAAAACTGCCAGTAGTAGAAGTCAATCATGATCTGCTCGTTTTTCTTGTAGATTTCTTCGAGAGATTTTCCTTTTTCCGGTTTTTCAAACATATTCATACGATCAGAGTATTTTTGAATCTCGTTTAGAATATCATGTTCGATCTCCCGGAGAAGTTCATCTGTATTGCTGTAATAAAAATAAAAAGTACTTCGATGAAGACCTGCCTTGCGGCAGAGCATCGTAACAGTGATTTTTTGAAAATCATATTCCTGAAACAACTGCATCAGCGCATCTTTCAACTGTCGTACGGTTGCGGCCCGTTTTTTATCATTAACCATAAGAATCCCCTCATCAAACAAATTTCGTCAATCTGTCGGAATCCGACACAAAATCGGATTTTATTCTATTATTATAGATTGCTGATTTGTAAAATGTAAATAGAGAAGATGGATAGAAACGTATCATCTGCGTTGTAAACAGCAGCATCATTTAAGAAAACCGTCAGGTAGAAAGGAGCAGAAAATGAATGAGCAAATGCCAATCCGTGGTGGAGTGCCCGTGTATCCGGATGTCGTATTGTACAGCGACACGATTATGGATCTGAGAGTCTGGGAAGGAGATGGCTGGAAGGAAGAAAGCGTATCCTGGAAAGAGACCTGTTATATTCATTCGGGATTAAGCGGAACTGCCCTGAAGGTCAGCGGACCGGAAGCAACAGACTTTCTGTCGAAAATCAGCACGAATGATGTTTATCATTGGAAGATCGGAACCATGAAACATCTGGTGCAGCTTTCCGAAGATGGGTATGTCGCAAATCACACACTTGCCGCCAAAGACGCGGAGGACAGCTACCGGCTGATGGCCTGCCCGCCCTGGCCGCTTTATATGCAGAGCAAACTTCGGATGAATGTAAAAGTTGAGTTTATTCCATTCTTTATTCATCAGATTTCCGGCCCAAATGCAAAAGCGGTGATCGAGAAAGTGACTGGAGATGATATTGCAGACGTCAGGTTTATGGATTTCAGACCGATTCGAATTCCGGGTATTGATGCGGAGCTGGAGGTGGCCAGAATCGGAATGAGCGGAACGATTGCCTATGAGATCCGTGGCGATATGCGGTTCTCGGCAGAGTCGTACGACGCAATTTATCAGGCAGGCAAAGAATTCGGAATAAAGCGTCTGGGAATCCGCACTTATTGTGTAAACCATGCCGAAGGAGGTTTTCCGCAAGGCAACTGTTCTTTCATGTATTCCCTGAACTTTGATGAAGGCTACTGGAAGATGCTCGGTGTGGATACGACCCATCATCTGCATGACGGTCTGATAGGAAGCTTCCCAAAAGAGAATATAGAAGCCCGTCTTCGTACGCCTTATGATGTCGGTTGGGGATTCTGCGTGAAATTTGATCATGATTTTATAGGAAGAGAAGCCCTTGAAAAAATCGCGGCAGATCCGCCGCATGACATTGTAACGCTGGAATGGAACGAAGAAGACTGCATGGATGTGATGCGATCCATGTTCGGCGCACGGGAAGAAGAGTATAAATTCTTTGAATTCCCGTCCCTTGTTCCGGCAATGGCCGGAGGCCTCGCTGATATGGTGACAAAAGACGGAAAGACGGTCGGAATATCTTCCTTCCCAACCTACAGCTATTATTACAGAAAGATTATTTCCCATTGCACGATCGATATCGACCAAAAAGCGATCGGAAACGAGGTGGTCGTTCATTGGGGCGATGCCGGAAAGAAGATCAAAGAAATCCGTGCGAAAGTGAGCCGCTATCCGTATATCGATAAAAAGCGAAACCAGGATTATTATGAAGGCTGAGAACACGTCGATGGGGTCAGACCCCTGTATATTGTATACAGGGGTCTGACCCCATTAAATTTTTATAAAATCTGACGTTTCAATTTTTCAATTTCCGCTTTTAGCGCAGCAATCTCAGCGTCTCGATCCGCAAGAGCTTTTTCGGCAGAGTCGGCCCGCTGTTTTTCGCGTTCCGTATTATGCTGTTCTTCCGCGCGACCCTCAGCGAGGCCTTTCGCGCGACCTTCAGCACGCCCTCTGGCCCGACCTTCCTCAAGACCTTCCTTGATACCGATCTCACGGCCTCTTTCGAGACCCTCCTCAAGGCCTTCTTTGACGCCGAGTTCACGGCCCCTTTCGAGACCCTCCTCGCGTCCTTCTTTGATGCCGATCTCACGGCCTCTTTCGAGACCCTCCTCGCGACCTTCCTTGATACCGATCTCACGGCCCCTTTCGAGCCCCTCCTTAATACCAATCTCGTGGCCTTCTTCCATAAATTCGCGATATTTCTCTTCTAATGTCATATACTCACCCCGCCATCTGTTGTGTTGTCTGGCAGTTTCCACTTTTGTCGCGAGGCGTTTCGTGAAGTCAGAAGTCGTTTCCTGCGTCGCAAGATAGCGCAGAAAAGCTGACAATTCCGGTGACACATCGTCCGCGTTCCCGTTTGCAGAGAGAATCATCTTGATCGCATCATCCTTTAGGATCAGACCGGGGCTTTCCCGGCACGTATATGCAAAGGTATATTTATGTAAACCCACTGCAGGATAAGGATTCTCCAGACAGATAAAAATGATGTAGCTCTGTTTCAGTTCTTCGTATTGTGCCCCGCGCTCGATCAGGTTTAAATCAAGCATACCCTGATAGTATCGCATTCGCTTGGGCAGGTGTTTCTTTGTCGTTGTCTGCATCTCGATATCGTAGACATGATCTTCATCGTCATCAAGATATACGTCAAAACGAACGCCCTTTGCGTCAGCGGTGATTTCAATCGTCTTCTGCGATTCCACAGAAAGTGCCATGCTGACCTTTCGTTCCAGAATAAGTTCCAACAGCTCCCGGCATAGCCCGGGATCATTCTGCAGGATTTTGCAAAACATAAAATCATCTGCAAAGGTTAGATCTTCATAACATTTGATGCGATGTTTTCCGGTGTAGTCATTCCCCATAGATGTCTCCTTCCATACTTCCGCAGAACGCGGTTCCCGGTATTGCAGAATGCAATCCAGACTGCATGGGAACGGCGGCCCATGCCTTGTTTGAGTCATGTTTGGAAGGACTATAGCATAAATAGATCCAGAGTCAATGGGGTATGAAATAATGACCGGAAAACTGAAAAAAATACATGTCTGATACTATAGTCATCGTATCACGCAGGACTTATTTTGACAATCAAGTCTTCCTTTGTGGCCGGCTGTCAGGCTTCCCTATATGGCCGGGCGGCTGTCAGGCTTCCCTTTGTGGCGGCTGCCAGGCTCCCCTTTGCGGCCGGGCGGCTGTCAGGCTCTTTTTGCGATGGCTGTCATACCGGGACGCCGGGCGACGGCGTTTGAGCTACCGTGAGCGGGGCAAATGTCATACCAAATGTCGCCCCGACGGCATTTGGCCTGCCACGCCCGGGAAAAAGCCGAAAGCCGCCACATCTACCGCACCCGGAAAAAAGCAAAAACTGCAAAATTGTCAAAAATCCCCATTTGAAAACCCGAAACCCATCCGGATATAATTTCAGTAAGCAGCGAAAGCAACAAAGGGGGGAGCGTTTAAGAAAAAGCTTCGCTGCTTCGTATTATAAGTTTTCTCTATCCGTACAATCAGTGGATAAGACCTGCAAGCACGCCGCATGCTAATAAGCATACCGCAAGCTTATATGCACACCGCAAGAGCATGTTTACTAGCACACCGCATACTTATCCTTGACTGAATGAGGAGGGAGAACCACACATGAACAACAGGACATACGGTTATATCAGAGTCAGCAGCAGAGACCAAAACATAGACAGACAACTGATTGCCATGCAAAGATGTCATGTCCCGCGAAAGAATATATATGTAGACAAAATGTCAGGCAAAGACTCTGACCGTCCCGGCTATCAGAGTCTGTTGAAACAGCTGCAGGAGGACGACCTCGTGTATATCAAAAGCATTGACCGGCTGGGAAGAAACTACGCAGATATCCAGGAGCAGTGGCAGCTCCTGACCAAGAAAATGGGCGTCGATATCTGCGTGATCGACATGCCTTTGCTCGACACCAGAAACGGCAAGGATCTGATGGGGACCTTTCTGGCGGACCTGGTACTGCAGATCCTTTCGTTCGTCTCGCAGAACGAGCGGAATATGATTCGGCAGAGACAGGCAGAAGGAATCGCCGCAGCAAAAGCAAGGGGTGTGAAACTGGGTCGTCCGTCAAAACCGTTGCCTGGGAATTTCATGGAAGTCTATCAATCATGGAAGAAGGGGAGGATCAATAAGACACAGGCGGCGAAACTGCTGAAAATGCCACTATCTACTTTTTGCTACAAAGAAAAGATGATTGATAGGATGAAAGAATAGAATTGAATAGAATCGGCTTTGCGGCCGGTTCTTTTTTTCTCCAAAAACTGGGAAATAAGGGGATTCAATTCCCGGATAAAATGGTGTTGCCGGATGAGATAGTCAGTTATATTTATATCATCAAATACACGAGAAAGGGGGTGCGATAAACAGCAACAAGAAAGGATAAAAATTATGATGAATATCGATGTGACGAATGTAGCTCAGGCACTGGTTGATTTCTGGAAAGACTATAAGAAGGTAATTGGATTTGGATTCGGATTTGGTATTGGTATTGGTGCCACGCATGCTTGTGTAACAGCTATTAAAAATGACTATGTGGTAGAAGCCGGATCTAATGACAAATACATCAAGCTAGCTCCAGCGAAGACAGTTGAAAAACTAAATTCTGAAGATAAGTAATCATAAAAAATCCTCCTTTCTGAGTAAATCATTAACATGTTTCTCCGTAAGCCTCAAACGATAAGAGGGCAAACCTTTCTCGTGTATGGGTACAACAAAAAAACGCTACGTTGGGTGTGATCCCGGCGTAGCGTTTTGATTTTGATATTAGTTATCCCATTCGTCGAATGTTTTTTCTCCCTGTTATTAAAGAAGACTCTGCCAACTTTTTTTCCAATTTAGTATATATATACTTAAATAGAATTTTGAGAGGCAAGAATCCAATACTTTTTTCCATAGTACGGATTCGGTTCGTCGTTAGGCAGTTTTCGGTTCCAGTCTTTGTGGCTTTCGAAACGTGGGGAGTAATCTCTACACTTTTGATCCATTACCCCATTGATGGTCTGGATGTTAGGACTATCGCCTTTTATTTTCAATCCCACATGTGGGTCTTCTCTAAACAGCTGCTGTATAGACTTGTGTTGGCCGTTGCACACATATAACTTCTTTCCTTCATATTTCCGTAACTTTTCTAAAAATAATTCTCCGGCAGGACAATTCTTTTCTGAAAGATTGGTGGTGATTGGTGCGAAATATTTGGTATCTAAAGCAGTAATGACCGTCTGAATGTAACCAAGGTTTTCTATTCTGGCATAATATATACGCTCCATTTGATATTTGATATACTTCATGCGGTTAAGCATGATTAGATATTTGTCATCCGTGATATATCCAGGGTAGCCCGGACGAAAAACACGGAATTGATTGTATAGCTGTCGATTATAACAATTGGTGCTGACAAATGCATCCGGATCCTCTAAGTATTCGCCTGCTTTGGTGGCGTTGCGATCGGCAGTTTTTTTCTTGCCAGAGATACCCTGTGGTGTCATTTTGCGTACATAAAAGATACAATGGTCATTTTCTCCAAGCGGTCTTTTGCGCCCGAGTGATTGCACTAATGCATCGATATCTGTCAATTCGGAGAACACATGTCTGATACGATCGTCTTTTAAATCGATACCGTTGTCTGCTACAGATGTTGTGAAGAGTATCCGCGTTTCGAAAGTCTCGTTCTGTATTGAATTTGTGTCGCAGATTCGTAGCAAGTCTTTTTTTGCGTTCTGAGAGCAATTGAAACTTGCTTGGTCTCGATACAGTTTGTGCATTTCTTTCATACGATTTGTATCGTTTACAAATACCAGTATTTTACTGTCTTTTTCGGTTTCAAGTATGTTATCTATTAGGTTTGGCAATATGCCTTTGGTATAGAATACGAGTTTGTCTACATAACTGTAGTCTGGCTGAATCCGATAGACATTTTTTGTTGATACCTTTCCGTTATCCTCTAAAGATCGAAACATCATATCGGCAGTTGCGGACATGAGGATGACGACTTTCTGTTCCTTGGCTGCCATGATGTAGTCGTAGCTTAAATCCGTATACTCGTTAAACTGTGCATCTGTAGTAAAATAGTGCACTTCATCGGCGGCGATGTAATCTGTGTCTGGCGGAGCCTCGCCACTCCGTAGCAAGTCCTCTATCTTTTGGTAGGTCGCTACGGTGACAATGTCTGATACTCCAGCTTCCTCTACGGCCATCTTTACCTTGTTTGACAGCATGCTGCGATTGCATAGATATAATATGGACTTATCTCTGCTCCCGGCGTATGGTGCTAATATCTTCGTTATGAATGTGGTTTTTCCGGAATTCATGGCTGCAGCAAATAAAACAAGCCCTGCTTGCCAATGTTTGTAGTCTTCATTGATGATATCGGTTATGTATTGCTTGGTCGTGTTCATTCCTTGTTCTCCTAGCTACTCTTTTTGTAATTATGAATTGCTTCGTGTAGTGCCGGCGTGTTACTGAAGAAGAATACGTTTCTGCCAGAGTCGTCTTTTGCAACCGCTATGTCAATTAATACGAATCCTCGTTGCATTAGCCATCCTGCGAGACGCTGATTAAAAATAGTAAATGTTTTGCTCATTAAGATAGATCTCCTTTTAGTCTTTTTTTGTTTTAATGTGCACTTTAAATTGGGATTTAGAAGAAAAAATTGTCGATAGCTTGTCCGCTTATGTACTTGTAATTTTTTACAAGTAACAAGTTTTGTACAAGTTTTTTGTAGTAAAACAGAGTGTTTTTTAGAGTTTTCAGTAAGAAATAAACTGTAATAATACTAGAAAATAAGCGTTAATAGCAGTTAAAATGTACGACCGTCTCTTCGGGACGCAGAGGCCGCAGGTTCAAATCCTGTCGCATCGACGCAAAGGATCATCCGAAAGGATGGTCCTTTTTATGTCTGAAGAAAGAAGTGCCTGATTTGGAAAGTATATGGTTGAAATCAGATAACTATTATGCTAACATAACTCTAAAATAATTTGGCACATGTGCCTGAAATTGAAAGTGAGGAAATCTGTGGAGATTAAGAGAGATCAGTATTTAGATGCGCTTATCAATCGAATGCATAATGGGATGATCAAAGTAGTTACCGGAATCCGCAGGAGCGGAAAGTCCTATCTCATTTTCAAGCTTTTCTATGAGTATCTAAGATCGCAAAACATATCGGATGATCATATTATCCGGATAGAACTGGATCAACGGAAAAATCGTCAATATCGCAATCCGGATATCATTTTAGAATTTATTGAGTCTTGTATCACGGATGGACAGGACTATTATATTCTGCTTGATGAAGTGCAGATGCTTGAAGATTTCGAAGAAGTGCTGAATTCGCTTTTACATATAAAAAATGCAGATATTTATGTTACCGGAAGTAATTCCAAATTTTTGTCGAGAGATGTCATTACTGAATTCAGAGGCAGAGGCGACGAGATCCATATCTATCCGCTTTCGTTCTCTGAATACATGTCTGTCTATAAGGGTGATATCTATCAGGGTTGGTCTGATTATGTAACTTATGGAGGACTGCCTCTCTGTGTTACTATGAAAACCGAAGAGCAGAAGATACAATATCTGACGAATCTGTTCTCTGAAGTGTACCTGAGGGATATTATTGAACGAAATCGTATTGAAAAGACACAGGAACTGGAGGATTTGATCAATATCCTTGCTTCAGCGATAGGGTCCTTGACCAATCCTTCAAAAATCGAAGCTACTTTCCGATCAGTAGCGCACTCTTCGCTGTCACTGGTGACCATTCGTCAGTATATTGAATGTCTGGAAGAGGCATATATGATTTCATCGGCTCAGAGATACGATGTGAAAGGAAGAAAGTATATCGGGACACCGACCAAATATTATTTTGAAGATGTGGGCTTAAGGAATGCCAGGCTGGGTTTTCGGCAAGTGGAAGAAACACATCTGATGGAAAATGTTATATATAATGAATTACGCTGCCGAGGTTATCTTGTAGATGTCGGTGTGGTAGATATAAGGCCGCGTACAAAAGATGGCACTCAGTTAAGAAAGAAACTGGAAATTGACTTCGTGGCGAATCAGGGCAGCAAAAGATATTATCTCCAATCAGCGTTTGCTTTGCCTGATGAAGAGAAAGTGAAACAGGAGAAAGCTTCTCTGGTTCGCGTGAATGATTCTTTTAAAAAGATTATTCTTGTAAAGGATGTTATGAATGTCCGGAGAGATGAAGACGGAATTACAACAATGAGCGTTTATGATTTCCTGCTAAACAAAGATAGTCTTGATATGTAAGAAGTATTGTGATGTTTAAAGAGCGTAGATGCTTTGATCTAACGCTATAATTGTATGTACCCTGTATGTACATACATGTCAGAGGCTCCGGAAGTCCCTTTCTATCAGCATTTGCAAGTTTTAAAATCGTTCAAATCCTGTCGCATCGACTAAAAAGGATCATCCGAAAGGACAATGTCATTAAGTTAAGATGACATTGGGCTGCAGTGCGGTCCTTCATCAGCTTAAGCATGTATTGTAATTGGGCGTCTGATCCTGAGGTGACAAAGTTTTTGACGTGGCCTGCACACAGTAGTGCCGATGTAAGTAAAGCAGTGTTGGAAGCGTGGGTTTCATCTTACCGGCAGGAAAACTATTACCAGTGGGCGATTGTACTGAAAGAGCACGGCAGCGTTCCGATTGGAAGCATCACTGCGGTGGATATGGATGGAGATTATGACATCAGAAATAACTGCAATACCATTCACATGGATGCAATCATTTTAAGAGAGGACCCTCGGTAAATAAACCGAGGGCCCTTTTCCGTTTATCGTCTAGTCCGTGTCATCCGGGTCATACTCCAGGATATCGCCGGGCTGGCAGTTAAGTGCTTCACATATGGCTTCGAGCGTCGAGAAGCGGATCGCACTTATTTTTCCGGTTTTCATTTTTGACAGATTGACATTTGATACACCGACCATTTCAGATAGTTCTTTCAGGCTGATTTTTCTGTCTGCCATGACCCGGTCAAGTCTTAAAACTATTTTACCCATAATGCACCTCACAATGTTTCATCGGATTCTCTCTGCAGCTCTTCACCATAATGAAAGACATAGGAGAGAAAGAAGAGGATTAATGCTACAATGATAAACCACAAGCTGAAATTGTAATCGTATGTGGTGTGGTCAATGGCAGCGTTGTTGAACAGAGTGGCGAGGTCGTATGCTTTGATCGAAACTACCTGGGCGATTGCTCCTCCGACTTCCGCTATTCCACCGCCAACAAGGATGATCAGAGCGAGTTGACGGATTTTCTTCGAGATTCCTTCTTCAAATGGTCTGCCTTCTTTCATGGGGGATAATATCTCACGAATCTTTCTAAGGCAAAGCCATGCGACTGCACAGGTGATTATCGCAATGATCAGAACTATGATGATGCTCATCTTGATGCCTGACAAATCAAGGTAGTTATGATAATCGCCTGCCAGAGCGATATTCAGGCCACCCAATTCCACGGTTGAAGCATCGGCGATGACCTTCGTTCCAAAAACAGCGGTCAGTGGGATAAAGATTGCACTTACGATGACGCCTGCCACAAGAAAGCCCTGCACGATTTTTAATATCCTGTCAATGATTTTTGAGGTTTTCATAAACTTGGCATTCATGATTGTCCTTCCTTTCGTTTTGCGTAAATTAATTAATGTTAAACGTTAACTTCTTTCTGATTGTATTATATAAAGTGGTTTTATGTTTGTCAAGTATAATTTAATGATAAACGATAAAATATTATCGATTTGATAAAAGCGCCGTTTTTGAAACACAGCATTTCAAAAATAGAAACAAAAGAAACAGCACTGTCAATACACGAATCGGATTAAGACAAAAAACGCCCGTGTACATAAAAACAAGATAATGATAGAATAATTTAAACCTACGCAAAAGCAGATAGAGCAATTCTTTAAGGATACTTCTGTCGAAAAATACGACAGAAGTATAGAATCAGCGTCAAGATCTCCTCATTATTATAATTTAGATGTAATCATTTCAGTGTGATTATGAATTACAATACCATTTGTCGTCATCTGCAGGGTACGGCAGATATCATAGTGGATGGTCTTATCATACATGATCTGCATGTGGTGGAATGGGAAGGATCACTCTTTGTCACTATGCCGAAATATGCAGAAGATGGCATTGGAACCATGAAGCAGATCAGTTCCCTCAAAGAGGAAGGTCAGGAACGCATACTTGATGCTGCGCTGGAGATGTTTTCTCAAAACGGCTATGCAGGAACAAATATCCGTGAACTGAGCGCATCTCTCGGGCTTGTCAAGTCCGGGGTCTATAAGCACTATGAGAGCAAGGAAGCAATC
>JAEIGA010015560.1_pt1 | contig 11576 bp, 6 predicted proteins | sample 9270691 | NCBI WGS metagenome assembly JAEIGA01 (sample SAMN17057246, study PRJNA624740) | gut metagenome | biome: biome; isolation source: fecal sample | host: Bos grunniens | place: China: Xizang | collected 2019
CGATGTAGAAGTATTGGTTCCATCTGAACGTATGGGTGATGTAATGTCTGACCTCCAAGGTCGCCGCGCTATCATCATGGGTATGGAATCAGTGAAAGGTTTCGAAAAACTTATGGCTAAAGTACCTTTGAAAGAGCTTTCTAACTATTCAACTGCTTTGAGCTCACTCTCTGGTGGTCGTGCTTCATTATCAATGAAAGTTGCTTCTTACGAACTCTGCCCAGGTGATGTTCAAGACAAACTTCTCAAAGAATACGAAGCTACTCAAAACGAAGACTAATCATAAAAAACTTCAAAATAAAACCTCCCAATCATTCGATTGGGAGGTTTTATTTTGATAGTTTTTTATAGTGACTATAGTAGCCATAGTAGCTATAGCCATTATAGACACTATAGCAGCTATAGTCACTATAGAGACTATAGCCACTATAGCAGCTATAAAAAAAACGAGATGCTAATTAATTTAGCATCTCGTTTTTTTTATCTTATATCTATAAAATTATTTCACAATAATTTTGCTTGTTGCAATAGTGTTGCCATTGTAGATTTTTACTACATAGATACCATTGCGGAGGTCAGCTTTGATAGTGTTGTTTTCTACTGCTTGGCTCATAATTTTAGCACCTGTGATGCTATATACATCAATCATATCGGCATTGCCAGAAAGTGTAATCATACCATTTGCATAATTTGCAGCAAGGTTGTCGTATGTTACATTTTCTGTATTAGTTTCAATATCAAGGATATCATAAGGAGAGCAACTCAATTTAGCGCACCATATGTTGCCTTTGAGAGCATCACCAGCTCCGATAAGAGTTTTACCATCAGCAGATACGCACCAAACAATACCTAAATCATCAGCATCAGAGCCTACGACTTCTTCTGCAATTGCATCAATTTGTTCTGCTGTGATGCCATCGTAAGCTAAGAGACATTGTTCTAATTCGATGAACTTATTGTTTTTGTAGATATAAGGCTTTCCTAGAGGGTCTGCACCATTGATACTTTTGAAATATACATGCCCTTGGTTATCTACGCATGAAGCACCTACATAGCGACCAGTTGATTCAATGTATCCATAATCAGTTAATTTGTCGTTGTCAACATCATAAGAGAATGCAACTGCAGGTGATTCTGCAGCATCTACGCCATCGCGAGGTACACCATATATACGACCACAGACATATTTTCCATTGAAGCTCATTGTTGCATCTTCAACGAAAGAAACTAAGTCGTAAATGCTAAATTCACGTTCAATAACTTGTGTTGTATAATTTTCGTCATCGCCTAATTGTACGAATGTAGTTGGTAAATTAGTACTTCCAACAGATGGTAGAAGACTGTGGTCTAATGATATAAGATAGCGTTCTCCATCAGTAGACATTCCTCTTAATAATTGCATTTCGCCTTCAATTTCATCACCTGTAATTTCTTTGTAGCGTGTATAGTCGCGATATTTAAAATTATTATCAACTTCGCCATTTATCCAACGTACAATTCTACCTTTAGTATTACTTTCGTATATAAAACCAGCCATGATGGTATCTCCTCCCACTATGGTCATTGCATATACATCACCTGCTCCAGAGGCGCCACGTGGCAAAGGTAAAACGTGCCATAAACCATCACTTTCTAACCAATATGCAGGTTGGTTCATATAAGAACCGCAAACTAAAGTACCATCGTTGCTGATACCTAAAGCATCACTTATATCTCCGTCTCCAACTAAATAGATACGTTCGCCTGTTTCAAGATTCCATTTAGAAGCATTGATTGCTCCCACTTGATTTTCATTACCGCTCCAAAAAGCAGAGCCACACGCCCACATACCATTCTCAGATATGCCTTTTGGTTGTGCCATATCGTTGGCATAAAGATTCAAAAATACACCTGTTGGTTTGTTTTGTGCGTTTAGTGTGCTTACTATGTATAAAGCAATACACAAAAGAGTTGCAAGTTTTTTCATTAATTGATAATAGTTAATTAGTTAATAAAATATTATTTTTTTTTAGAAAAAAAATCTAGTGCAAAGTTACGAAAAAAAGTACAAAGAGCAATCAAATTCTTTGTACTTTTTTTGAAAAGTTATAAAATTATTTTGCAATAATTATTTAATTATAATTTTATTTGTTGTGTAGGTGTTTGTTTTATAATTATAAAGTCTGACAATATACATACCATTATTAAGAGTTGCTGGTATAAATGCAGAAGATATATTTTTTTGCATAATTAGTTGACCATTTAAATCGAAAATTTCGATTTTATCAACTACACCTGATAAAATAATAGTTCCATTTGCATATAAAGCAGAAAGATTATTATCTGAAATAGGAGATGTTTTCACAGGGTCATTTTCAGCATAGTCATATACGCTATGAGAAAGATGAGCTACCCAATTGTATTTTTTTGCAGGACCACCGCATCCTAAAATTGTACGTCCATCAGCCGATACATCGTATAGTGTGCCTAAGTCGTCTTCGCCAGCTTCTTCTACTTCATCAGTCATCATAGCATCTATTTCTTCTGCTGTGATGCCTTCGTATTTTACTAAAATATCTTCTAATGGAATGAATTCATTTCCACTTTTCACAAAAGGTTTGCGAAGAGGTGTACCTCCACCGCCTCTGCAATACAAAACTCGGCCATAGTCATCGACAGTCATTGCAGACATGCCATGTTCTCTACCTTCTAGTATTTGCATTCTATCATTTTCAACATCGTATAAAAAAGATAAAGATCCTTCACCGTCTTCTGGAGTTAGACCTACAGCATAGAATGATCCGACAACCCATTTGCCATTTCGACTAAGTTCGGCTCCGCTAATAAAAGAAACACGGTCATATCCTTCGAGTTTATTATCTAGTATGATGGTAGTGTCCTTTGTCATGATGTAAGTAGTTGGTAAATTTCCACCATAGTTTACTGGTAATAAACAGTGATCAAGAGAAATAAGATAAACGTTTGCATCTTTTGATAAGCCTCTAGTGCGTTCCATTTCCGCTTTTGTTTCCCATTCTCGTACAGTATTTCGATATTCAAAATCATTATCTAATTTACCATTTATCCAACGAATGATTGTTCCACGAGTGGCTGCGGTATAAGCCCATCCGATCATGATAGTGTCGCCATTGTCGTTGAAACCAACAGCGCTAACTTCTCCTACAGCGTTATTATAACCTCGTGGCATTTCTAAAGGTTGCCACAATCCATTTATGTAATAAGCAGGTTGGTCGTAATATGCTCCGGCTGCAAATGTACCTTCATTGTTTACCCAATATGTTGCACATGGTATTGTTGGATCTTCTTCAAGATAAATACGTTCGCCTGTTTGAGTATTCCAAATAGAGCCATAAACGTAAAAAGCTTGATTCATATCGCCACTGGCGAAATGAGCACCACAAGCCCATTGACCATTTTCGGATAGTGCATACACTTCAGCCGCATCAGAGGCAGTCATATTTACAAATTTGCCTGTGTATTTTTCTTCTGCATATAATCCTATACAGAATAAGCAACTTACAATGTATAGTAATAAAATTAATGTTTTTTTCATAATTATAATCCATTATAAAAACGAGAGTGAAAAATCAATGATTTAATATTAATTTTTCACTCTCAATATTAAAATCTCATTTATTATTTAATAGCAATTTTGTTAGTTGTAATTTCACCATTGTTGAATAAGCGAACGATATAAATTCCTTTTGCAAGGTTAACAGATATATTATTTGAATTTACAACTTCTTTCATAACTAATGTGCCATTTGTGTTATATATTTCTATTGCATTAACTTTAGATGATAAGAAAATTATATTATTGTTGTATGCAAAAGAAATATTTTCTGAAATTATTTGATTTGTGTTAGTTGCATCTGGGTTAGAGGCATCAGTGATATGAGATGCACTGAGAGGTATTATAGTAAAGCCTTCATTGTCGCATCCTTCATCAAATATACCTATGATGTTATTTTTTTCATAGAGAGGGTATTTCCAAGAAGAATAGAACATGCGTTCAGAGCAACCTTCTTGGTATAAGTAATATTCAGTTATAGGATAACCAGATGCCCACCAAGGTGTGTGTGTAGTGTCTCCATGTAGCACATTTGTAAGTTTCACAACGCGACTTGAATATTTATTGCGGTTATTTGCTAATTCAGCAATAGTTACCTCGTCTGGATTTGCATCAACTTGGTTGCCACTAGAAATTATTTTGTATGAATCATCTTCTAAATTGTATGTATCAGAGAAATCGAGCATTACGGCACTACCAGTTGTTACATATAGACCTTTGAAATTGGTTACAGAATCGCCTGCATTTATTTCAAATTGTTCGTTATCATTGATTTGTTTTTTTATATATATGCCGCCAGTTGCATCTTGTACATGAACACCGATAAGATCTACATCATCAACAGAATATGAGCGTTTGAATGTTACCAATACAGGATTTACTAATTCGTAAGTTACGCCAGAAGCAAGTGGTTTGCCTGCAGCTCTTAATTCGCTAATGCTGTTGAATTGATAGTTGTCTTTTACGATGTCATTTATTGAACGTAGGACAAATGTTGTGTAACCAGGATTTATAATTCCAGCATCGACTACGCCAATTACGGCATGTTGTTTCCCGATTAGAGAAGAAAAATCAGCACCATCGATATATACAGAGTCAATTTCATTGGTATTTGTGTGTGTAACTCGTAAGAAGTATTTATTTCCATGTTTTACTATTATGCCTGTAGGCGAAGAGCATAATGTTGATTCGTAGTTTAGAGCGGCTTCGCCTTTTATGTATTCAAGTTCTTGTACGGATTGGGCATTAAGTGTATTATTGCTGCTTAGAATTTGTATGTTAGCACCTAAATCGCCTTTTTGTTCTATCTTTGAACCATATATTTTCCCTTCTACAACAGAGAATGGTGTTACATATCCACGTATTCCAATAATGGAGTCGCCTTCTTGTACGTTGGCATCAAGGTTTTCAACAATAACAGTTGTTCCGTAACTCCCCCACCAACTGAAATCTTCTTGAATGTAGAGAGTTGTAGAACCATCTGTGTTTTTAACGACACGGTTTACCAATACAGGGTCTAAAATACCTAATTCAATACCTGTTTTTCTTGAGTTTTTAATGTCATAGATACTTTTATAAGCTGTAGGAGTGATGTATTTTGAATCTGGGATAATGAATCCTTGAGTTCCATTATTTCCATAGTATCCTACAAAAGTTCCTTCTGTAGGGATATCCATAGCTTCTCCCATTTGTCCTGTTGAAATGATTAATTCTTTGCCGTCAAGTTCAAAATATTTTGTATATTCTTTAATTGTTGCAGTTACTTGAGTTAGACGAATTGGTTGACACTCATATTTCATTGGGTCTTCTATTAAATCTTTGAGGGCAACATCGGTAATTGTAAAATCTACATTTTCTTCCAATATTTCAATATCGTATGCATCTGTGTCATATTCAATTTGAATATGAGTCATTTCCATATCAGTCGCTTTATGAAAAATGCCAGCAATAGCCGTAATTTTTAAGTTAGGGTAGCCTGCATTTGCAGGAGCAGAACATGCTTTTGATAGGTCATAACTTTTTACATAAATAGAGCCAGTTTCGTCTTGAATTAAAATACCACCAGAACCATAAAAAGTTGTAATTGCTTCTCCAACATAAAAAATGTATGTACCGTCTTCTTGAGTTCTAATGTCACTAATTTTGTCAAGTTCGACGTAGTTTTGTGCAAATACGTTTGTTGTTGCAAGAATAAGATTAATAATAACTACTAATCCATAGGATAATAACTTTTTCATAATTTTATTTTATTATAAGTTTGTTTGTCGTTTTGTGATTGTTTTTATATAGTGTTATAATATACACACCTTGTTTAAGTGAAGTTGGTATTATTGGTGTTGTTACTTGTTGAGATAACATCATTTGGCCATTCGTGGTATATATTTCAATATAATCAGCATTACCTAATATATTGATATGGCCATTAGTATAAAATGATGTAATATTTTTGTGATTACTATTATCTACTGTTACGGCATGCAAAGTTTCATCGTGTAGATTATTGTCTAATTTTAGCACCCAATTATAGCCACCAGTGCCGTATCCAGCAGAGCCAATTATAGTTTTTCCATCTGCAGCAACATCATAAATAAATCTAATGCTACCAGTTAAATCTGGATCTGTGCATGTTGCGTCAATTTGTTCTTGAGTTATGCCAAATTTTTCAAGCAAAATATTATCAACTTGTATTGCTTTCCCGTTTATGGTAACGTATGATTTGCGGTCAACCCCAGTAGTCATAGGTCCGGCATAGTAAACGTTGCCTATGTTGTCAATAGCTTTGCCTCCAGTTTCGGCAGGCGCTTCAGTAAGAATTCTGAATTCGTCTTTCTCTACGTCATAAACGCAAGGAATATGTATGTTATGTCCAAAGAAAGAGAATGTGATATATTTACCATTGTGGCTCATTTTTTCTTCTTTGAAGAAGTCGGCTCCATAACGATAATTTGAAAATTCTGGTCTATTGTTGATTGACAATAATTTAAATTCTCCGTCTTTTATTATGAAAGGGGTACGCGCTGGCCAACACATAGGATCGGTTGCACCTAACAAGATTCTACCATCGGTAGATATTCCTGTGATTTGATTAGCCATTAGTTTGTCTTCGTTGTATTGATATTCACGAGGGATGATATCTGTGAATGATTCAAATTTGCCATTTACCCATTTGGCAGATTGAACTTTTTGATAACCTAATCCATCGAATATGCGACCAACGAATATGGTGTCATTGTCGATAATTGTGATTCCGCGAGCTTCACCTATTGTGTATCCTTGAGTTAATTCGAGGATATGCCATTGACCATTTACGTGATATGCAGGTTGATGTAGGTATTGACCTACAACAAGTGAACCATCATTTGTTATTGCGAAAGCATCTGATTGAGCGACATCTAACTCTTCGTCAGATACGAGGTATATGCGTTCGCCTGTTTTGAGATTCCATTTAGATGCATTGCTTTGATATCCTGCGTTGTCGCTATTGTTAAATGCAGAGCCACAAGCCCATTCGCCATTTTCTGAAATTGATGTAATTGCAGCATTGTCGAATTCAAATAAAGGTGTTAATTCAGCAGTTTGTCCTATGCAAATTGCTGAATTCATGCAAAGTAATGCGCTGAATAGTAGTGATTTAAGTAGATTTTTTTTCATGATTTTAAAATTTGTGTGTTTTTTTTATTATTTGGCAAAGTTAATTATTATTATTTAAATTGCCAAATGTTTTTTGAGGTTTAAATTTTTTTAAATAAAAATCTCGACTTGACAATTATCAAGCCGAGATAGTATCGGTATATAGAGCTTTTATTTTACGATAATTTTGCTTGTACAAATACTATTAGTTTTGTTATTGTACATTTTAACAACGTATATGCCATTTTTCAAATTAGCTGGAATAAATGCAGATTCTATCGTTTGGTTTATAATTAAAGCACCATTGATGTCATAAACTTCGATAGCATCAACAATTCCAGATAGAATTATATTACCATTGTTGTAAAATGCAGAAAGATTGTTGTTAGAAATAGGGTTGTTGTTTACAGTTTCGTCAGAGAGTTTTACAACCCAGTTGTAAGCTGTGGTTTTGCCTGCACAACCAATAATTGTTTTGCCATCGCGAGAAACTGCTATAATAGTACCGAGTTTGTTGTCGTACTCTTCGTAGGCAGGAGCAGAAGCTGCGTTGATTTGTTCTTCAGTTACGCCTTTTTCGATGAGCATTTGTTCTAATTCTACGGCATTGCCATTTGTGATGATGTAGCCTTGACGTATAGGGTGTTCATTTGCAGGTGAGTTAGCATAAAGGACACCATTGTTATCAACGTCCCAACCAGCCCATTGAACACCTTCTTTTTCGAATATTTGCAATCGTTTGTTTTCTACACTATAGAGGAAAGGTTGTAGGATGTCGGTAGATGGAAATTCTGTACCTTCGTTATAAATAACATGTCTGTACCATCCTGTTATATATTTTCCGTTTGCACTCATTTTAGGGAAGAAGATGTAACTTTCATTTTTGTTAGTTTCATTTTCTGTATTGATTGTGCATGCATTGTCAGCTGTAACAACGAAGGGAAGAGCATTTGTTGGGCTATTGAATTCGAGGCTGCCTAATATTGTATTGCCATCTTCTGAGATGTCAAAGCAAGTGTTTACATTAGCAGCTTCACCGAGACGGTCGCGACGAATAGTATTTGGGTTTGCTCGTTCGTATTTTTTGTTAACCCATTTTGCAGCAGCGTAAGTATTACCATCTGCACTATATACGTTTCCTACACAAATAGTGTCTCCATTTACTATTGTCATATTTGATACAGTTCCTCCAACATATCCTTCTGGTATTTCAAGAGTGTGCCATATACCATCTTTGTGAAATGCAGGTTGGAATAGATAAGCACCACCAATAACAGTACCTTCATCGTTTATGCAGTTAGCTTCTGACATCCCGTCTTCTGCTTCGGTGAGTATTGTTCTTTCGCCAGTTTCGAGGTTCCATTTTGAAGCTGCTATACTGAAAGCAGTTTCACCACTGTTGTCGAAAGCATAACCTACAGCCCATTTTCCGTTGTTAGAGATACCTTGTAGAGTTGCTTCGTCTGATGTTTCAACGATAGGTAAAACCGTTGCTTTGGAGTTTTGTCCAAAACAAGGGATTGTCATGAGAGCAATTGCCATAGCAAAAGCCGATTTGAAAAGATTCTTTTTCATAGATATCATATTTTAATTGTTAATATTGTTTTATTTATAAAATAATTTTTGTTGTTTTTATTTCATTGTTGATTTTGCTCTTTATTATATACAAGCCTTTAGGTAAATTGGTAATATTTATAGCGTTGTTGTTTGTTTGTTTAATGAATTGGCCATTGATGTTGTAGATTTCTATGTTGTCGGTTTGAGGAATTAGAATATTTCCGTTTTGTACAATTATTTTATACTCTTCAGTATATTCTAAGCTTGTAATATCAGTTGCTGATTCAGAGATATATTCTTGTCCGAGAGGTATGAAACTGAATGGTAAATAGCTACCATAATCAAATACACCAATCATGTCGTTGCTTGTGTATAGATTGTAGTTCCATATTTCGTAAACCATTGTATCTTTGCCTTGATAGAGATATTTTTCTTGTTGGATGTTACCTTGGTTATTTACTTGTCTTTGACCGTGTCCTACGCCTACCATTTTTACTACTGTGTTTGCATATTTTTCAGGGTCGGCGGCAAGTGTTTGCATTGTAACTTCTTCAGCTATAATATTTTCGAGGTTGTTTTGAGATAGAGTGTTGAGGGATTTTGTGTTTTGTAATACAATGTATCCGTGATAAGAACCTGAAATTCCGTTAATTGAATCGCCTGCGCTAACATTAATTTTGCTTTGTGATTCTATGTACATACCACCAGTTTCGTCTTGTACAATCATTGCGTATATGGTCATTTTTAGGTCTTCGATTATCCAAGAGTGTGTATGTGTAACTAATACGTTGTTGTTTAATGTATATGTAACACCTGTAGCTAATGGTTCGCCAGCGGTTTTCATTTCGGCTATGTTGTTAAATGTTAAGTTTGTAGCAATGATGTCTTTTTCGTTGCTAACAATTATTGTTGTCTCACCTGGGTTTATGATACCTGCATCAATGATACCAGCTACAGCAACTGTTTCGTTCTCATATTTGCTGAAGTCGATACCTTCTAATACCACGTATTGTGATTCTTTTTGGAATATATATTTTTCTTCATTTTTTACTATTTTGCCTTTAGGAGATATAGAGAATATAGCTTCGTAGTTTTTAGCTCCATAGCTGATGATGTATTCGAGGTCGTCTATTTTGTTTGTTGCTCTTTCGTTGCCTTTGTTTATTACTTCAATTAGTTTTCCTTCCTCTTCTGTTATGGTAATAGTTGAACCTTTTACTATTTTGCCATAGTCATCGGCTTGGAATGCTGAGTATAAGCCTTTTACACCTTTAATGCTGTCGCCTATTTCGATAGTGCCTGTGTATGAAGCAATTTGGAGAACTAAGCCAGCTGTCGTTTGTTGTTTGTCGGTTTGTTGTACATAAACATCTAATGAATTGTCAGAGTTTGTTCTAACATAATTCACCACCATTGGCTCAATAATTTCTAATGAGTTAGGAGCTACAGTTTCGTATGCATTTTTTATATCATTTAAAGTGCCATAGGCTGTAGCAGTTACACATTCGGCTGATGGAATTACAAATCCTTTTGTTCCATTGTTGCCGTAGTAGCCTTCAAAAGTGCCACGAGTAGGAATAGTAACTCCAAATTCAGGCACAAGGGCAATTTCTTGATTGCCAGTGCCAATATAATAAGACCATCCAGTGCTTGTAACATCGATATTAGTTAGTCTTATAGGTTGGCATTCGTAAGATTCTGGGTTAGATAATAGGTCGTTGAGTGCAACATCAGTTATGTTGAATGTAGCATTTTCTTCTTTGATTTGTATTGCGTTTATATCTTCGTCAAATTCTACGTGTATTTGCGACATTTCTTCGTTGGTTGCAGTCTTGTAAATACCATAGATGTTGCTAATTTTCATATTGTTCTTTACTTTTGCTGAACCCCATTCACCTAAATTTCTTCCTTTGACGAATAAATAACCAGTTTCGTCTTCTATTAAGATGCCTCCTGTAGCGTAGAATGTAGTTGTCGCAGTACCAGTGTATAGTACTTCTGTGTTGTTTTTTTGTGCACGTACACTTGCTATAGTAGAGCAATTTACTTGTGCGTAAGTACAATTAATGATTGCAAATAGTGCAAAGAAAGTTAATAGTTTTTTCATTTAGTTTTGTTTTTGAATATTATTTGGGAATTTAATTAAAATATTTTGCAAAGGTACGAAAAAAATATTGATAAATTTATTTTTACGTTGTTTTTTTTGTTTTTTATTGTGTTACCATTCAGTGGTCTTATGTTGCCATTCAGTAAGGTGCTTATTATATAATGTAGAACGAATGAGCCTTTTTTTGTAAATTTGCATTTTGTAGTATTTTGCCATTTTATGGCGTTATTTGTTTGAAATAGAAAAATATAATTAAGTAGAATAATATGAAAAAAAGATTTTTATTTGTAATTGGATTACTATTTTTGTTAATTCTCAATTCTCAATTCTCAATTCTCAATTCTCAACAATTGCCAAATTCAAGTTTCGAAAATTGGGAGCATGATGCTTTGAATAACTTTGAGGATGGTCAACGTCCAGTTACTTGGAATACATCGAATATTAAAAAAACGGTGCTAGGTATTACTGCAGGGGCAAATATGGTTTTTCCTGATGGAAATGCCCATAGTGGAACATATTGTGCTAAAGCAATAAACACCGAAGTTGGTGCAGCAGGTATTAATGAGACTAGTCCAGCTTGGTTTACTTTGGGTAAACCTTGGAGTTTTATTGATGGGTTGAATACGGGTTCGGCTACTGCTGGTACCGATGGAGGTATTCAGTTTACTCACCGTCCTGATACTATTGCTGTATGGATTAAGCGTACATCAA
>JAEIGA010015561.1_pt1 | contig 11575 bp, 10 predicted proteins | sample 9270691 | NCBI WGS metagenome assembly JAEIGA01 (sample SAMN17057246, study PRJNA624740) | gut metagenome | biome: biome; isolation source: fecal sample | host: Bos grunniens | place: China: Xizang | collected 2019
ATTATGTTTTTCTAACCATTTCAATAAGAACAACTTCTCTACTATGATTAGAATACCATAATAAACACCCCATAACACAAAGTTCCAAGCAGCACCATGCCAAAAACCTGTTAAGAACCATACTATTGCTAAATTCAATATTTGTCGCTTAAATCCCTTCTGATTACCACCTAAGGGAATATACACATTATCCCTAAACCAACTGCCTAAACTTATATGCCAACGACGCCAAAATTCTGTAATACTTCTGGATATATACGGATAATTAAAGTTCTCCAAGAAATTAAAACCCATTATCTTACCTAAGCCTATTGCCATATCACTATAACCACTAAAATCAAAATAAATCTGTAAAGCAAAACACACAATACCCAACCACATTGTCAATACAGAACTACTTTGATAATTACTTAATATTTCACTCCAAAGAAAACCTATATTATTTGCTAAAAAAACCTTTTTACAAAAACCTATAATAAATCTACGAATACCTATATAGGTATTATCCATTGAATGAATACGCTCATTTAATTCTTTTGCAACAGTCTTAAACTGAACAATAGGACCTGCTATTAACTGAGGAAACATAGCAACATATGCACCAAAACTAATAATATTATGTTCTGCAGGTACAGTTCCTCTATACACATCTATTGTGTAAGATAATGTTTGGAATGTATAAAATGATATACCAATAGGTAAGGCTAACCCTACCATATCAAAATTACAATTCAATAAACCATTCACACTACTAATAAAGAAATCCGTGTATTTAAATACACCCAAAAGACCTAAATTACCTATTAACGAGACAATTAGCACTATCTTTGATTTTTTTGTCTTTGCACCAAACTTTTCAATTAATAAACCATTTACATAATCAAATATCGTTGAAAACAACATTAAACAAATATAAACAGGTTCACCCCAAGCATAGAACACCAAACTAAACAAAAACAGAACTAAATTACGCCATTTTATATATTTCTCAGGAATTATAAAATAACACATCAAAAATATAGGTAAAAATCTAAATAAAAAAACTAAACTACTAAATACCATATGTGTATCTCCTTGCTGTTAATTTTTTAACCTATAAAAAATATACCTATATACTTTACCATAAATTTCAAAAAAATTCAATACCTATACATAAAATAAATGGGTTTATCATAAAGATAAACCCATTTCATATATTATTCAGTTGTTACAGTTGTTTCTGTATTTTCTACTGTTTCAGTTGCCTCAGCATTTTCGACTGTCTCAGTAGTTTCAGCATTTTCTACTGTTTCAGTAGATTCAGTTGTTTCTGTAGTATCAGTATTCTCAGTTGTAGACTCTACCTTTACACCCTCTGTTATTTCTACCTTAGTATTTTCCTCTACTACATTGGAAATAGGAGCAGGGATTTCACCTGTTTCAAACAAAGTTGTCATTGCAGTATGACCTTTTTCATTCATAGAATTATAATAAGCTACATTTATTGCTTCTTGTTCTGTTTCAATTTGTTCAGGTGTTTTAGTACCATCGTTTGTAGGTACTTCACTTGTATAACCACCTAAAATAGCCAATACAACATACTCTCCATAAACATTCAAACTATAATTCTGCAATTTAGAAACATTCATAGGATACTGCATTGTATCTGCAATCTGAGCGTCCATATAAGACTTAAATACATTTTCCATCTTTGCAGTATCATTTGTTTTAACCACAAATAACTTATCTACATGAGTACCCATCATTGGCACAGCAGCATAAAACTCACTATAAAATTCTGATGCCTTAGCACTATCAATACCTAACAGCATATTAAAAGACTCTGCATCTAATACCATAGAAGGTAAATACATATCACCATAAGTATTACGCATAGTTTCAACCATCATATTCATTGTAATCTCTGGTATTTCTGGTGTTACAATAGGTTCTTCAACCTCAGGTGTTTCAATAGGCTCTTGTACTTCAGGTGTTTCAATAGGAGCTTCTACAACAGGAGGAGTTTCTACAACAGGGGGTACTTCCTCTTTTTTACCGCAACCAACAAGCATTACACTAACCAATGATAACATCAGTACACTACTAATTACTTTATTCATATAATTATCTCCTTTACATAAAATATGTATATAACAGTTTGGACTACTTTATTATTTTAACACATCATATCTAAAATTACAATACCCATGAAATAAGAATTATATCAATAAAAAAATCAGAGGGGGTTATCCCTCTGATTTTAATATCTGTCTTATTACTGATTATTCAAAATCAGTAGCAGTTTCAGTTGTTTCAGTAGCTTCACCCTCAGCAGGTTCAGTTACTTCTGTTGCTTCACCTTCAACAGCAGGTTCTGCTGTTTCAGTAGCTTCGCCTTCAACAGGCTCTGTTACTTCACCTTCAACAGGCTCAGTTACTTCTGTTGCTTCACCTTCTACAGCCTCAGTAGCTTCACCTTCAATAGGTTCTGTTACTTCACCCTCAACAGGCTCAGTTACTTCTTCCATAGCAGCCATCATTTCACCATAGAAGTCAGTAATTGTATCGTCATAACCTGCTGTAAACAGACCTACTAACAAACCATTAACTTCTTCATTAGCCTTTGTAATCCAATCCAATTCAGCCTGAGCCTGAGCTTCAGCATCCTCTAAAGTTTCATTAGTATAACCACCTAAGATGTAGTAGAATACGAAGTCCTCATGAACAGCTACAACAGCATTTTCAACCTTAACTTTGTTCATAGGATACTGCATAGCATCCTCAATCTGAGCAGTTTTATAAGCATTAAAAGCGGCTTCAACAGCGGCTACATCTGTTGCTCTTACAACAAACAGCTTATCAGCCTGAGCACCAATCATAGGCATTTCAGCATAAAACTCTTCATACATATCGGAAGTCAAACCTGTCATCATATTGAAATCTTCCTCAGAAATTACAAAGTTAGGCAGATAATTTTCACCCAAATTGTACTTCAGAGTATTAACGATTTCAGCTAAACCAATCTGATGAGGCTGTTCACCTGTATCTTCCAAAACCTCAGGTTCGTCAGTAACAACAGGCTGTTCAACAACAGGAGGCTGCTCAACAGGGGGCTGCTCTTTCTGACCACAACCTACTAAACCAAACAACATAACACTTACCAAAGATAACATTACTGCACTACTTACAAATTTCTTCATTTTTAAAATCTCCTTTGCTTAAATAAAAATTAACTTGCTATTACGCTGATGGTAATATATCTTTTATACCAACAACCATATCAAAAAATTTGCTATCCATAAGAATAGACAAATGTTCTGAACCTGTAACTGATAAGACAATAAAGAATAAAGAGTACAGAACAAAAAAGAATAAACAACCCTTTATCAAACCTAAACCTGCACCCAATAACTTATCAGTAGCTCCAACAATTTTTATGGAGTTCATACCTCTTATCATTATATTAATGATAATAGTTGAAATTAAAAGTAAAACAAAAAACAGAGCAACAAAACAGCCAATACCAACAACATCGTGAGCAATAGGCTCAATAGTTTCCATTATATTATTAACTAAATCTGTACGCATTGTGGCACTACCCTTTTGATAGATATTAGTAATATCCCAGTTATTTTCTGTTAAACCCTTTAATAAAGGACCTACCAAAGAAACTGATTCTAATTCTCTTTCTAAAGTATTTCTCAAAGTTTCAATACTGGTAAAGTCTACTTTATCTATTACTTTGTTCAAATTAAGTAATAATTCATTCTTTATATCCAAAAACCCATATATCTTTGGTTCGACTACGCCAACCAATATTTTTGCACATAACAAACTTATTACCCATGAAATGATTTTCTTCAACTCATTCATAAAACCACGAGACATACCCATAAAGACAAAAATCAATAGAAAAACTATTGCGCCTATATCGAAATATGTCAAACCTAACTCAGTCATCATAATAACTCCCTTCTTTACCTGTAATTAGGCTACTCTCATAAAGAAATCCCCCAAAATGATTTGTGCATTTTGACTGCACTGTAAAGTTATCGTATCTATTGGATAACTTTCATTTATATCGAAAAAGAATTGTTCAAGTGGTATAGCTCTACTCCAATAAACTTCAAAGTCATCTACTTTTATCAACTCACCCTCTACAACATACGGAGTAAAAGTAAAAATGTCTTTCACTTTATTAGAATATTCTACAATCACTTCTACTTTAATATCTTTTGAATTAGTTTTAGTGGAATCTAGTGCGAGCTCTAACATTAAATCACTATAATTACCATTCAAAAAATCAAATTTTATAGAACTTTTTTCACCATAAAATGTCATAATATCATAGTAATTTGACTCAAAACCAGGCTCTAAGAACCAACTATAATCAGATACTACCATATCATCTTCTTCGACATAAATTGTATTTAACATCGCATTATTGCTTAAAACTTCAACATTTCTCAAACTCTGTCGCTTGAAATCTGAGGAATATTCTCTACAATTATGCGCTGTTTTTAACATTATACCATAGTTTTCTTCATTTGTCATAAACCGCAGTATAAATTCTTTTAAAAAATTTTCTTGTTCTGTTCTACCCAGCCTATATTTATCATAAATATCCAATAATTTCAAGTATTCTGTATCATCATTCTGCATTTCTGTACTGAAAAAATTATGATTTCCACCGTATAAATATACACAGCGTAAAACGGATTTCCTTTGCAATTTTGCCCCTTCGTCATATAATTTATAACCATCTAAATCATCAACGTCCCCATCAAATTCTGGAACTATAATTGTAGTTTCTATATCAGGAAAAGAGATATTATCCCAATCCATAACATAAGGAGCAATACTTAATATACTCTCTATTTGATAATTTTTCTTTATCAAATCTTCAGAAATCTTAAAAACATGAAAACCTGCACGGCTATGACCCACAAAAGATAGATTTTTAATATTTCCAAAATCTTTCTTTTCTGATTTTATATATTTTAATGTTTTATTCACAGCAGAAACTACAGCATTTATCTCACCATCTATATCCTCAGGAGAATGATAAATACTAGAAATATTTAAACTTATAACCCTATACCCTTCATAATTTAATCTTTCTATTACATAATCAAAACCATGATGAGCAAAAGGATTATATCTCATTCTACCATGAATAAAAAAGAAAACTTTATCATATTTTTGAACCTCTGGATAATGAATAGACCCTGTTATCTCTAACTTTCCGTCATATTCTAATTTCTCCTTTGGTCTTCTTAAATTTTTTAAGTCACTTTGAATATTAAACTTAAACTCGTCAACTCTATACTTTTTTTCACTTAATATAAGTTCAATATCTTCTTCAGTAACTTCTTTTTTGACTTCTACTTCATTAATATCATCAAGTACAATAACATCCTCATTCTGAATCACATTAGAATGATTTTTTCTCAGACTCTCTGCAAGAACTTCTTCATTTTGAACTACAACCTCCTCTCCTTCTACCGCAAAAACAGACGGACAAACGGATAACAAAAGTGTAATCCCCAACAAAAAAGACACTAACTTACGAAACATCTTTGATTGTACTCCTTAATTCAATTTTTTTATTCTGTTATAATACCTAAGTTAAAATTATCAGGCATTTCTAATGATAACTTATTAGGTTTACCATTATAACCCTTAAATATCATATTATATCTGACCATATAATTATGTAACTCTTTTTGGAATGTTGTAGTACCTATTGCAAATCTACCATCAACAAAAACCATTATCTCTGAACGCATTTCAAATATAGACTTGTCATTCGGATTTTCATTCATCAATGTTTGATAAATCATACCTATAACATCCTTATTATGTACTGCTTCTACAACAGCCTTAAATGTAGGAATTATACTACTAAAATCAACATCAATATAACTATCATCAAAAGAATCGACAACTTCAATACTTGTTATACGGCTAAGATTTAAGGCTCGTAAACCTGTTTCATCATATTTAGAACAACCTAATTCAGGTACTTTCATATAACCTCTATCTATCTTCATTTCACATTGTTTAATGACATTCTCAGCATACTCGTCACCATAATACTTTGCAAAAATATCCTTTGATAAAGTTGTTACAAGTTCACGCTCTTGACCATTATCTTTTATATACTTAAACTTTACTATATTATCTTTCATAGTAGGAGTTATACCTTGAACAAAAGCACTGATAAAAAATAATGGAGTAACTTTTACAGCCTTATTAAAATTGATTGCAGAACGAGGTTGAGTTATCTTAAACCCCTTCTTTTGTCTATTCAACTTTAATACCCTTAAACTACTCATTTTATAATCTGCCAAAACAGGAGTCAAATAATTCACATACTTACTTGTTTCATTTTCTGAAATATTTGCAACACCTGCGGCTATAAACCTATTACGAGTAGCATAAAACTTATCTACATTATTAGTCTTTTTACCTGCGCTACTACCATTCTCATACACTTCTACATAACAAAGGCAAGAAGAAAGTATATAATCTAAGAAAAGCAATGTACTACGCTCTTTCCAATAATTTTTATCAAAATCGAAAGATAATTTATCCCAACGATATTTTGCAATATCTTCTACAATATTACTACAATTATCTTTATCCACCAAAGGAGAAAGTTGACAAATATTTAAAACACTTGAACTTGACCCAAAAGTATTGGATAAATCACCACGAGATGATAAAAAGTTTTCAGTTACAATACCCACCATTTTTTTATTCTTTGCAGTATTTAAGGCAAGCATATATAACTGACGAATAAATTGATTATCCACACTATTTAATTGTGGTATATACTTATTTCCAACTAAACTATATATATCCATAAATCTTCTAAAACCCCTTTTTTGGATTTAATTCTCTTAGAATATCTACATGTCCCCTAAGATATGTCCAAAGAGATTAGTTATGTCCCTACTCTTAATTTTTATTTTCTCTTGACAAGAAAAGCATTAGGTAAATACCTACCTGTTTCCATAGGAGTAGAAGGACTATTTATAATTTTACCATCATATGCTAATACACTTGAACTTCCACCATCACAAGCTGCAGCAGTAACAGCGTCATATTTCAATAATAACTCAGCGGCTTCACCCATAGTCATACCTATAGAATAACCAGGCTGTCTACCATCTGCAACTAAAAAGATTACAACACCATCTGCTCTTTGTGCAACAATAGTACGAGGTTGCAAACCCCAACCACTTGAACCTTTCATCAAGTTCTCACCATTAATAATTAAAGCTGGCTTAAATTGAGCTGCATCTCGCAAATTATAGTCCTCAGGGTTCTTCAATTTACCTACAATCAAACGATTTTCATTGTCAAAACCGATTGTTGTATAAGAAGAAAAGTCATATTTTCCCCAAAAATCACCTTGACTAATAGAACAACCTATGATTTCTCCACCATGACCTTTTCCTTCATAATCCTCAAAACCATTTGCATTTATACCAATAATAGCGTCATTGTCTTTTAAGTAATTTAAGATTAACTTACCCCTTGTTCCTTTTGTATCGGTATCTGCTACAAAAACACGAGATGGGTCATCAATAAATACCAATTTTGCCGTATAACTTACAGTCTTTACTTCAACTATCTTTATACCTTGTTCTTTATCATTTACAACAACTTTATTACCATACTTATCCGTATCAGAAAAAATGCCTTCTTCCTTTGGAATTTCTTTCACTTCTTCTTTAACTTCAACTTTTTCTTTCTCATTCACTAATTTTTCGATATTTTCATTCATATCTGAAAAATCATAAACTACACCTGAAGATTCTGTAAGTGTTTTCTGCATTTTTATTTCAGTTATGCCTACTTCACCTGAATCTTCTATTTTATTACTCATTACTTTATCTATTACAGATTTTGGAAATAATTTTGTTGCTAACCATTGATGGTCTGCCGTTGTCATAGCAGTTTCTATCCAAATATTACGCATATCACTTAGAATAGGAACATTTGTAAAAGCAACAATCAAATACATAACAACTATAAAAATAATAGTACCTAAAAATATTGTCAAACCCAATTTTTTTCTACCCTTCATATAATACCGTCTTTAACCTTTACCAAAAGTAATTACTTCAGAACAGGTATAGATATTACCCAAATCAGTCTGTTCCATTGAACCCTTAAATAAAACCTTATCTTTTAACTGTAATAAGCCTTTATTTTCAAGAGGCATACCTGTAAAACCATTTATAGCTGTAGTATCTTTACTTACTACTAATTTATCCATACCACCATCTAAAGTCCAAATATACGAGCCATCATTACCTGAGTTTATTGCTGTCAATTTACCATAATTATAACTTGTATCATCACCAATAGCAATAACCTCTGCCTCTAAATTTCCAACAGTATATTTACCTGTTGCATAAATAACAATAGTATCTCCAACTTTTATATCACCTGGATTTATCATTTTATCTTTATAAAAGTCATAAAACACAGTCACACCCGTTGCTTTAACTATGGAAGGAGTTTTATTTTCACCTAAACCTACTTCTATATCATATTCTATACGAGTACTTAAATCTCTAATATTTTTAACTGTTGCTATCAATTTACCTACTGTTTTCTTTTGTTCTACTACTTCTATTTCAGTATCAATAGGAGTATTATCAACTACAAGGTCTCGGTTAGGTAATGGTTCTACAACAGGCTCTTCAATACTACGAGAGTTTATATAGACAAAAATACCTACGACTAAACACAATAAAATGATACCGACTGTTATTACAGTTTTCTTAAAATCAAAATTAAATCTTGAATTAAAGTCCATTTTACTCCCTACTTTCTTCAATTATTTTATCTCTGACCCTCATTAATGTAAATCCTAACAAATTTAAGCCTCTCCAATTATGAGGATTACAAACAAACCTTAAATCACTACTATCATATCCAATACCCCAAATTCTATCATAAGGAGATGCCTCCACTAAAATCTTATCCTTATGCTTTAATAAATAAGATTTTAATGTCGGATTTTGAGTAAACTTAGCATAATTACCCTCAAAAACAATTCTTTCTCTATTTTTAACCCAAATTTCTTCATTAAAACCCATTACTCCACGACCTAAGGCTTTTATTTCTTTTTGAGAATTTGATGCCATAATATATCGAAAAGAATTATAATCATTAAACAACTTTGCTTTTTTAGCCATCATATACTGTTCTACACACCAATATACAATACCATCTACTTCAAAATCAGAGGGATACCAATTACTAAAATATGAATTAGATTTCCAAAAGAAACAAAATTCTAATTTTTCTTTATTATCAAATTTTACTTTCAATTCTTCCAATGTCATACTATTTTCACCTCATTTTAAAAAAATGGCTTCCTATTTAGGAAGCCATTTATAGATACATTAATTAGCATTTTCATCAGCAGGGGCTGCAACTTCTTCCTCTACAACCTCTACAACTGGCTTTTCAACTGTAATTACAAGGCTTTCTACTATTTCATTAAATATAACAGACTTATCCACATCAATCTCACGACCATCTGTTACTGCTGTAATCAAAATAGCATTTTTACCCACAGGAATTGTGCATTGAATTACATCAACAACGCCTGTACTTGTTGTTACCTCAGTAGGACCTGAATAAACACGACTTGTAAAAATACCCTTCAGTCTCTTTTCTTCTGAACCCTCGGCTAATTCACTACCTACGCCTTGAACGACACTCTTATCATAAGTAATTACTTCACAACCAGACTGTTCCAAAGTTTCTCTAATTTGTAAATCATATTTAGTTACAAGTTCTTCATCTGTTAAATCATCTGCTTCAATAGACTCATTAGTTGTTTCAGTAGAACCATCAATTTTTAAAGTTGTAGTTTCCTTTTCAATCTCAAAAGGAAGAATACTAATTGAAATATACAAACCATCTGAATTACCAGTTGTTAATTTTGCTACATTCAAATTAGTAGGTAATTTATCTCTAAAAATATTAAATGTAGACTCACCCTCAGGTATAGCTAATTTAACAGTATTAAAGATTTCTTCTACATTTTCTTTAATATACAAGTTCAAATCATAATTAAACTTAATACCTAAAATATCCTGCTCATAGGCATACTTCGGAATTTCAGGTTCATCTACTACGGGCTCATCAACAACAGGATTTTCTTCCACTGGAGGAACTTCCTCAACGGGTGGAGTTTCCACAACAGGAGTCTCTACAACAGGGGGAGTTTCCACAACAGGAGGAGTCTTTTGACTACCCTTCAAAGCAAACACACCCACAACTATCAATACCAAAATTAAAACCACAGGAATAAGAATAATTAAAGGATTAAACTTCTTCTTAGAAGGTCCAAAATTATTCTGAGGAGGCATACCTTGCATATTCTGTCTCTGCTTAGGTTGCTTTGGCTGTTTAGGCTGCTTAGGGGGTTTAGGTGCCTTCTGTTTCTTTTGCTTCTTGCCATTCATATTATTCCCCATAGGCATTCCTTGCTGAGGATATCCTTGCTGAGGGTATCCCTGTTGAGGATAACCTTGCTGATTATTATAATTCTGCTGAGGATAACCCTGCTGATTACCATAATTCTGCTGAGGATATCCTTGACTACCATTTCCCATAAAATCTTCCTGACTAGGGAAATTACTAAAATCATTCATATCTGAATTAAAAAAATTTGAATTAGGGTTATTACCCCTATTATTTTGATTATTCATAAAAAACTTCCTCTCTAAGATTTTTTAACCCACTAAGGATTTCTCTGTAAGTACATTATTTAAGAAAAACTGTAAATAAGGGTCTACCGTTTCATCATTTATCAAAGAACCATAAGTTATAATACCTATGTTTTTACCAATAGGCTTTACATACTGAGTATAATAGGTCTCCTCAAAAGAGCCCTCCTCTGTTGCCTGCATAACAAGCATTTTCATTAAAACACCATTATATTCATCTTGTTCAGTTGAAAATAAGTTATAATTATCTATATTTCCACTTTCTTCAATACTCTTTTCAAATAAAGCCTTACAGTATTCTACAAATTCCTCATCCTTATAACCCATATCTGGCATAAAGGTAAAAGACATAAACTCTCGAATACCGCCTACATTTTCAACAGACTCCCCTGATTCCGTAGTACCTGGATTTGTTTCATTGACACCCAACATTGAGATAACTTCTTTAGTCAAAACATCGTCATCCATACTAAAATAATTGTCATCACCCATTGATTCTTTAATTGTAGCTTCAATCTCACTCTTATCAAACTCTACAAAAGACCAACTACCACCTGGAATAGGGTAATGTATATTCAACAAATCGTCCTGATAATAAGAAATCAAATTTGTATCAATAACCTTACTATTTTGAATTGCCGTCTTTGTAATTCCTGATACTAAAAGTGCCACAAATAAACCTAATGCTATCACTAAAACACTTACGAAAAAATAATTTACAAAAGTCTCTTTATGTATAACAATATAATCACCCTTAGTATCTAATGTTTTCTTTTCCTCATTATTCTTCACAAAAAAGTCCTCCTATACACAAAAACAAATTGTATCTTACC
>JAEIGA010015562.1_pt1 | contig 11575 bp, 17 predicted proteins | sample 9270691 | NCBI WGS metagenome assembly JAEIGA01 (sample SAMN17057246, study PRJNA624740) | gut metagenome | biome: biome; isolation source: fecal sample | host: Bos grunniens | place: China: Xizang | collected 2019
ATTTCGGAATCTAAAAGGCTTTGTAATAAAAACGGATAGCCCAGGTTCATAAGGTCGGGTCGTCATCACCCTTTGGGGTCACGAAGCGTTGCATCAGGTTGTCAGCCCATCGGTCTTGCCTTGCCTCGGCACGCTGGCGCACTATCTTCGCCGTGTTGCTGCCCAGCTCCTTATGGATGCGGGCATGGCAGGCGAAGCACAGACTTTTGAGCCCTTGAAGTCCGCAGTCGATAGCCAGTCGCTTCATCTCGTCTTTGGTTCGGGCGGTCTCGATGGGCACCACATGATGCACACAGCGGGCACTCGTCACGATGCCCTCCTTCAGGCATTCTTCGCACAGTCCCTTGGTGCTCCGCAGCTTGGCGGCTCGCAGCTCGTGCCACTCGCGGCTGTTGTAGATTTCGCTCTTGTCCTTGGCTACCTTGTCGCTGACCCCTCGCCAGTTTCGTTTCTTGCTCATGTCTCTACTCCGAATGGTTTGCCGCCTATTGCTCGCTCTATCTGCTCGACCTCGTGGAAGGATATGCGTTGCTGTCGGTCGTACATATCTACTGACTTGTGGTGCTTGGCCTTGGTTCTCTTGCCATAGGCATACTCCTTGCCGTAGTCGGTGTAGTTGCCAGGGCCTTGCATCTCCTGTTGGTTCTGCTTGTCTATCTCCTCGTTGCTCTGTCTCTCTATGAGTGTAAGCAATACGTCGCTCAGGTTGTTGCAATCCATCTGACCACCCAGCAGTCGCACCCTTCTGTATATGCCGGGCATGGTAACCTCGGTCACTCGCTCCAATATCTCGTCAGTGCACTCGGTCATCTGTGCCTCGCCCATCATGGGCTTGTCTATCATCACAGCTCCGAAGCCCTTACGACCCTTCTGCTCCAGTATGAGCACCACCTGAGCCACTTGGGTGTCGGCGTTGGGCGCACAGAGGTTGAACGCCTTTTGCCACCCTGCGTCAGTGTCGAGCATGGTGAGTATCTTCTGTATGTCGGGGTTCAGGGCGTGGAAGTCTGCCGCTGCCCTTATCATCGTGTAGATGAAGTTCTGTAGCATGTGGTAGGTGTCAGTCTTGCGGGCCTCGCATATTGCGTCCCATACCTCAGCGGCGGCGGGGCTTATCTTTGTGCCCATTGCCACGAACTTCTTGTTGTCGTCGTTGTTGTTCATCGTATTACGTGTAAGTCTAATTTATCGATAAATTCTTGTAGTATAGGGTGAGCCTTGATAAGCTCTCCCAGTATGTAGGTTGCACCGTTGCGGTTGCCCTCGTCTATCAGTCTGAGTATCACGTCAGCAGGATCAGCCTTCAGTCCGTCTTCCTCTCGCCAGTATGCGTTGACATATTGGTCGTTGATTTGTAGTCGGTCATAGCCTATTGCCCTTACCTTCTCCTTCCATCGCTCTGTGCCGTCATGGTCAGGGTAGAGCACTATGTCCATTTCCCTGTCTATGAGTGGCTGGAGCGTGTCGCGCTTGAGGAATTGCATTCCGCCTGTTGCCATCCACAAGCCATTGCGTGAGCCGAGGGCAGTTGCACAGATGATTGCCGTCTTCTCACTCTCCACTATGTTGACCGTCGTAGGGTGTACGTCCTGAGCATTCAGAAGGTGGAGCCCGAACAGGCACACCTTCATCTTTTGCTTCTCAGGGTCAAAGTAGTGTAACATCCTGTGTCGGCTTATCTCTGAGTGTATCCATGTGTTGCTGAATGGCGTCACCTTGTCTCTGTGGCCGTCGGGCAGATAGCGCATCATCTTGCCTGTCCTTACCCGTCCTTGCTCGTCTATCTGCCAGAAGATTGTGTGTCCTGTCTTTGCATGGCCTACGGCGTATGCCCTGAGCACCTTGTCAAGTCTTGCCCGTTGGTTGTCGTCCCATGGCAATGAGCGCAGCCAGCAGCAGAATGTGTCGGTGCTTGTGTCCATCCTCTTTGTCACCATGTCGAAGGGCAGCACCAGCATGGGCAGGTCTGGCTGTATGTCGCGGCGCACAGGCTTGGAGTGGATGACCTTCTGGAATCGTTCACTCTTCTGTTCCTCGTCCACCTCTATGCCGTACTTCTGACCGAGCCACCGCAGTGCGTCTGGGTAGTTCATGCCCTGGTACTTCATCAGGAAGTCTATAGCGTCGCCGCTCGCCCCACATACGAAGCAGTGGAAGATGTTCTTCCGTGGGTTGACCTTGAAGTGGTTAAGGTGCTTGCCGCCATGTATCGGGCAGGGGCAAGTCAGCTCTGAGCCACTCTTCCGTAGGTCGCAGAAGTCGCGCACTACATCGTACACGCTCATCACCTCCTTAATTCGGATAATTGTCAAGTCATTAATCTTGCCCATATTGTTATTCAGTTAGCCGGCGGCGCAAGCCGCCTGTGAAGGCCCTCAATTTTGAGGTTCGTGGAAATTCCGTGGACTTCGTGGAAACCTTTCCACGAGCTATATCTTATATCTACGTGTTTCCATTTTTCCATGGAAATGAGGGTATATAGATATATATCCCCCCCTAAAGGGGGGTATATCTATATAACCCCATGGAAAAATACATGGAAACACAGATATAACGTGCGCGTGCGCGTGGGATTTCCGTGGAAAAGGCCGTGGAAATGGAAATCAGGCTAAAAAATCAGAACGGACATTCAGGTTCATTCGGTAGGTCAAGGCCGTTGTAATGGAAGCAGTATGTCACTGCATCAAGACTGATTATGCCGCATGCTTCAGCGTCATTCTTGTATTGATATGCCTTTGACTTCTTCACGCCTCCCACTTCAATAATCTTTTCTATCAAGTCAGGCGAACGGAGCGGCCGTTCACTCAGTGCCCGTTGCATGATGTCATTAATCAGTTCCTTGTCCTTTACATTGATATACGTTGCAACCGGCATTGCGATGTATTCGCCACCTTCGCCACGTCTGTCCTCGATTGCGAAGGAGAACTTGTTGATGTCCTTGTTACGCGTGTCTGTCTGTTCTACGGTGAATATCACTGAGCCGTCAGGCTGCTTCTCCTTCATACATTGAAGCACGTCTGACACCTTCTGCGACATGATGGTGCCGAGGTGTCCGCGCATTTTCTCTGTGCCTGGGTTGACGTGGAGTACTGACCATATTGAGCAGTTATGCCGCAGGGCTATGCCTGAGAGCTCTGTGATGTATGCCTTACTCTCTGCCTGGTCGTTTGGGTCTGTCACGCAATCGACAAGGCCGTCCAGATACACCACATCGGGCTTATAGAACACTATCTCTTGCAATAGTGCCTGCCGTATCACCGGCACCTGAGCACCACGCATGTGCAAGACTCGTATCTGCTCATGTCGTTGGTGTCCGCTGATGCCCGCTATCTGGCATATACGCCGATATACCAACTGGGTGTTGCGTGGGTGTTGCTCAGTGTCGATGAACAGCAGCTTCGGATGTTCTATCTCGCAGTGCAGGCCTAAGTACTCGCCCTTGAGCATCGCACCCATCATCAGCGTCAGCAGGAAGGTCTTGCCATTCTTCTGTGGGGCCTTGACCACGTGGATGTCGCCGCGTGGTGCCATGCCTATGCCGTTCTGTGAGAACGTGTATTGCACCGGCTCCCACTCCTTCGTGGGGTCCAGCTCATACTGCGATAGGTCCACCACCTGACCGCCCACCTCCTTCAGCTCTTCACCTGTCGGCGAGTAGGGTAGGTTGTTTGTTTCTGTCATAGTTCCTTTTTTTACAAAAAAAACTTGCTATTCTCACGAACCGCAAGGAAAATAATGAGTTTGAAAATGTTGAATGTATATAGTGGGGTGCCAGGGAGTCGAACCCAGGGTGTAAAATAATACCAAGCAATATTAGTTTTGTTTTTTAGTTGTTGTGAAATCCGTTGCCGAACGGATGAATGCACCCCCGATATGCCTACTATCTTCACAGACTGTAGGCAAAAACAAGTATATAAATGAAAATGTATGAGCTCATATCAGATCTGCTCTATATTCTTCTATCTCCTTTTGTGCTTTTTTCAGTTCGCCCTTCGTGCGGAATATCTCGCTGTAGTCGTCCGTTGATTTGCGTATGCCGTCGATGGTGTTTTCAAGCGTATAGATGATGTCATAGAGTTGTGCAATGCTCTTCTCTATATTCTTACTCTCAATATCTCCGAGAGGGAAGTTACCCACCAGCATCTCCATTGCCTTTTCCCACTTGTTCCATACGGGTGTGAGGTCGAAGCACTTGAAGAAGATGTTTAGGAACTTCGGAGGCAGTGCTGTGTCCTTCTGTATCTCCTTTATCAGTTCCTCATATCTTGCCGACGCAATGTGTAGTATTTGCTCGGCTGTCAGCCCTTGGCAGAGTAGTTCTGCGTGTGGCACGCCGTGAGATTGCAGTGATAGCTTGAACTTGTTGTCAAGGCAAGTCACGAAATCGCGGTGCTTGGAATATACCGACCATCCTACATTCTGCCAGAACTCGTAGTACTCTCTGTCTGTGATATTGCCGTACTTCTTGCGTATCACTTCCGGCATATTGTCTACATGAAAAAATCCCGCACCCGTTGGGGTGAGCAATATACGCTCGTACTTGTCGAAGGCGGCAAAGGCATCGTTGAATGCCTTTTTAACCTGTTGCCTATAGCGTGGGTGCTTCTTCAGCTGGTCGCGTGCGTTCATCATGGCTACCTGCGCCATGTTGTTTGGCACTCCGATTACCTGTTTAACCACTCCAGCAAGATGTGCAAGTATGCTCTCGAGTTGCTCACGGGTATATTGCCGTGGGTTAGCTACGTTTATGTTCATTTCGTTCATAAATCCTTTAAAATAAAAACACGCCTATCTTCGCAGACCGGCGTGAACATGAATATCGAATATATAACAGTTGTGGAGGTGCGGGAATCGAACCCGTGTAAATTATAAACATACTAATACTATGACAGCGCACCCAGTGCGACACCTCCGTAACTCCTGCGGTCTTCCCAGATGGCAGAAGAAATCAATGGTTCTCAAAAAATATATATAGATAAATTAACGATAATCTGTTAAAATTGCCAGGGCCTAATCAACAGGGCGACGCACTACTAAGACATCGGTAACAGTATTTCTTTTTATGTCTTCCATTCGTGCGAGGGCAATTCCCTGTGAATAGGCCCCGGCGGGTTGAGAGAGAGAGAAAAATCAACTAAAACGGTTCAACGTCTGTTGTGGTGGATGGTGCCGCCTGAGCCTCTTGTGCTGATTGCGTGGTCTTGCTGACTTTCTCCAGCTTATAGACGCGCAGCTCGTTAAACCAGCGGCCGTTCCATTCTCTTACTGAGTGCCCGAAGCCAATCCTTACCTCGTCACCTTCGTGCAGGTCTGCCTCCTTGATACGGTCGCCCATGAGTGTGAGCACCACCTTGTCACTCCATCTGTCACTATCGCGCTCGTAGTACTCGAACACGAACTCCTGACTCTGCCACTCAGAGCCATCTTGCTTCTTGCCTGTCCTTATCGGCAAGAGCTTCTGTATTCTTCCTGTATATTCCATATTTTTACTAAATTGTTGGTTCTATTAACTCGGCGAGGCCACACAGCAGTATCAGTGCCAGTGGTGCGCACACGCCGTATATTATCCACTCTTTGCGTGTGAAGTTCTCCTCTTGGAAGTCCTTCATCATGATGTCGTACAGTTCCTTCATAGTTCTATCTTGTTTTTGATTAAGTTGCAAAAAAAACGGGTGGAAGTGCGAGAATTGTACCCGGCGTTATCGCTGGGGGCTTCCACCCGTGTGGAGATGTCCGTAGGTTCTTGAAGTATCCGCCGTATGGCGGGGTGTGCATTCTCCTGCGCCTCACGGTCGCAGGCATCTCCTATGTTGATATTGAGAAGATTTCAAAAAAAACGGAGAAGTGCCAGATTTTCAGGAAGCCACCCTTCTGGGTGTTCGCTTATCATGTCGGCCTCACGGTTGCGACCTTCTCCGTTGCCCATGTAGGTGTCCGAGGCTCTTTATCCCATCCATGTTCTTTCGTTCATGGCACCATGTGGGCAGGCTTGGCGTTGCCTCACTTGCTCAAATAATATAGTCCTCTGTGTTATCAGGGGCTTGGAACCCTCGTTGCTACTGTTCCTTGCGATTTCGTCGCAAGGCAGACAACGGCCGCATTACTATCTTGTCACGCTGCTGTCTCGGCTCATGTCATCGCCTGTCAGATTGCTTACACGCTACCTCTTGCACCTCAGCTATGATTGGAGCTTATGCCTTGCGCAGCTCACTCCTGCCTATGGTGTGACTTCGTTCCGTTTCATCCAGGCTGCCACCGCCCTTCCTATCATCAGCATTCTGTCGCTCTGTTGCCTCTGCTGGCTATGGGTACGCGTCATTCTTTGTTGCTTACTGTCTTTTTTCTTCCTCGTTCCCTCAACCATTGTGCTTCAGCATGTCATAGTTCCATCAACTGACTCTCCGGCCTTCATTCTGTCTTTTAACTGCTGTGCCCAACAGTGCGCTGTTTTCAGACCTCCTCGCTCGTCATTGTAGGTGGTGCAGGATTCGAACCTGCGGCGTTCCTCACATTCCAGACACTTGCGTTCCTGCCTTCGTCCACTCGGCCAACCACCTCTCCGTTTATCTCATTGTCAGCCCTCGCAGGTCGCCATCGTGCACCATGCGCAGTAGCTTCATCTTAGGATAGCACCAGCCTGTGCGGTGTTCTATGCCTTGGGCATCTGTCACTCTTACACACTCACGAGGCAATGTCTGTCCATATCTCTTCAGCCACTCCTTCGTAAAGAAGGGTATCGCCTGGCATAGCTGGTCTGCCGTCAACCACTGCTCGTGATACATCTCTTGCATCTCGATGGTCGCCTTCTTCACCGTTGCCATGATCGCCTCGCGTGTTATCTTGTCAAGTGCTACCATCTCTTACGCCTTTTTGTTGTTCGTCACTACCAGCGCACCGTCCATGTATGTGGTGCTCAGGTTATAGCCCTCACTGACATTCAGCCTTGACACCAGCATCCTCTTAGATATGATGTCGTAGGCATCCATGGGGAATTTCTTTGTCTCCCCAGGCTTAATGTCGCGTAACATATCGGTGAATGTAATTTTTTTCATTTTGTTAAACTATTATAATTTTGTTTATAAAACTTTTTAGGTTATAAAAAAAGCCGTATCTTTGCAATCCTTCACCTTCGCAAAGTGGCGATGTCCGCTTTTTGTGAAAAGACGTACAAAACGCCTGACGGCTATTTTTATGCCCCAAAATAATACCTTTCGGTTTATCGAGTACAAAAGTAATACTTTTTTATTTATAAACAAAATGTTTAATAATAATTTAAGATTTATTAACCAAATAAAATAGTACCTTATGGATTACTCAGGACACAGACTTGACCAGTTCTTCTCGCAGAATAGCATCGCACAGAAGGACGTAGCGACGCAACTTGACCTTGCGCCGCAATATATCAATGCAATATGCAGAGGGAGGAAAAATGTTAGCAAGACACTGGCTATGCGCTTGCAAGAAACTATCGGAGTCAGTGCCGCCTGGCTTCTGACTGGAACAGGCAACATGTATGCAGACAGTCAGGAGGATGACGGCATGGCGCATGATGAGGTGCCGGAATACGGACAGCCACGCACATCGCTGTCCGTCGGTCGCCCATATTACAATGTGGACTTCGCCTTAGGTTTCGACATCATGGAGAACGACCAGACGCGCACGCCTGATTATCTCATAGACTTCCCTCCATATAACGACTGCGACTGCTACTGCAATGCACACGGCAATAGCATGTACCCCACCATCGCCTCCGGCGACATCGTAGCACTGAAGCACATCACCGACATCTCAGTACTCATCAACGGCGAGATATACGCCATTGTCACCACTAACGGCCTGCGCACAATCAAGCGCATCAGAGACAACGGACCCACCGTCACCCTGATTGCAGACAACGCCGCCGTCGCTGAGCAGACAATAGACAAGTCCATCATCCGTCACGTCTTCCACGTCCGCGGCACAATAAAAACTTTCTGAAATCGCAAAATTGTTTCCCCAAATGAAAATTAAAAAATCCCCCTAACCCCCGAAAATACACAAGAACCCCCAATATTGCATCCACTCCCCGCGGGATCACTTTCTGAATAAGCGGAGTTTATGCTTAATTGCTGAGACTCCGCTTTAATTCTAAGATTAGCGGAGGGAAACAAAATGTTTTCCGAAGGGGTATTCTTTATTATATCGGGGTATTTTAACCCAATGTTTTACCAAATGTTTCCCCACGACTTTCAAAATGGGGAAACAAAAACAAAAAACAATATGATAACTACCTCTATAGTATATGACCATCGTGGACGGGCAGACAAGAATACACCCGGTCCTGTTGAGATACGCGTAACGGTTGAGCGCAAGTCTTATTACATCAATAGTGGCATACGAGTGCTCAAGAGTAACTTCGCGGCTGGCTGTGTAGTCAATCAGTGCGATGCTAATGAGCTGAATGCACGGCTACGCATCATCTATGCACGAGTGCAAGAGCTCTGCAACAGATACATCGAGCTGGGCCGGCCTATTGACGTGAAGGCTATCAAGACGAAGGCATGGCAGACGGTGGAAGATAATGACGTGACTCTGCTTGACTTCATTGAGCAACAAGAAAAGGTGATGAACCTCACGCCTGGTACTATCCAACATTATGCGACGCTGCGCCTCCGGTTGACTGAATACGGCAAGTTGCTCAGATGGAGTGACCTCACGGCTGAGAATATCTGTCTGTGGGATGCTTGGCTCCATGAACTGAAGGTGCCACAGAGTGCAGCAGAGAAGAAGGCTGGAGAGCCTGTCAGGTGTGTAGGTGACGGCACTGTGTATAACTACCACAAGTGTCTGAAGGCGATACTTAACAGGGCGGTGATGTTCGACAAGATAGACGTCAACCCCTACGACAAGTTGCGTGGCAGGTTCAAGAAGGGGGATGTCAAGTCACTGGAGTTCCTGACGAGCGAGGAGATGCAGGCCGTAGAGTCGTTGCACCCGGTCAAGGGCTCCACGATGGCTGTGGCTCGTGACTTGTTCGTGTTCCAGATGCACACGGGGCTGTCTTACGCTGACACTCAGGAGTTCGATTTCAGCGAATACACGAAAAAGAACGGCAAGTGGGTGAATATCGGCCACAGAGTAAAGACAGGCGTTGAGTATATGGCAATGCTGACGGAGGAGTGTGTGCACATCCTTGAGTCTTACGGCTGGACCTTGCCAAAGATTACTAACTCCGAATATAACCATTGCCTGAAGGCTCTCGGTGTGGCAGCAGGTGTCAAGACTCCGTTACACTCGCACCTTGCCCGTCACTCGTTCGCTACGAGGGCGAGGGCTATGGGTGCCCATCTTGACGACATCGCAAAGATGCTCGGGCACACCAACACGGTGCAGACGCAGCGTTATGCGAAGATAATGCCTGAGCAGGTTTTTGCCCAGCTTGAAAAAATCGAAAAACTTACTAAAATAAACAATGATGATTAGGACATTTATTTTTGTTTTCACAGCTCTGCTCCTTGCAAGTTGTGAGAAACCATCGCTCATCGACTTCCTCAATGCTGAGCAGTCAGAGTCTTACGACGAACACGGCAAGAAGTTCTCCTTCACCGTTAAGGGTGACTTCTCGGCACCTACCTTCACCCGTGGCTATCTCTCGGCAGATGGCAAGGACATGACAGACTTGTGGGTGTTTGACTATGTGGAAGATGAGTGCGTGCAGATGATGCACCAGACTGCCGCCGATGATGATTGGGGCAAACCGTCCATGGTACTGTCGTACGGCAGTCATCACATCTATTTCGTCGCCAGCCGCGGCGAGGGTGCCACGCTTGACACTGACTCTCACGTGATAGAGTGGGAACTGCCACGTGGCACTTACTGGAAGGACTACACCGTGGATGTGGTGAGCACCAGCAACGGCAATAGGGCGGTGACGCTTGACCGCGTGGCTACGAAGTTGAAGGTGACAATTAATGACGAGGTGCCTGCATCGTGTGCAACTATATCCTTCACTCCGTCGCAGTGGTATTACGGCTGGGACTATGTGGCAGGCACTCCTACCTTGTCTCGCAACACTGAGAGGCTGGTGACTGTGCCTACATCATACGTCGGCACTGCCGGACAACTGACCGCCAGCATCTTCGGCCTAAGCGGCAGGAGCGAGTGGACCACCGACGTAGTGCTGAGCAGTAAGGATGCCTCTAATCAAGTCATCGGCTCTGTTACTATAATAGGCGCACCCTTCATTAGTAATAGATGCACTGAGTATTCTGGTAATCTATTCGGGAGCTCCAATGGCATAGATGTGACACTCTCTACAGACTGGCTCACGCCGGTGGTTGCAACGTGGTAAAAACAACAAGGACACTGAGTCTGTTACTCGGTGCCCTTGTTGTTTATGTTCTTCATTAACTCCTGGAGTTCGTTCACCTCCTCGTCGGTAAGTGCCGGTTCATACTCTATGTCATCGTCATCCTCAAAGAGTGACGGGAACATATCCTTGACCGTCTTGCCCTCGCTGCCACGCATACAGAAGGTGGCGGCAAACACGCACTCTGCTATGAGCTGGTGCTTCAACTTATCTCTGTTCCTGTAGCCACGGATGATGCGGCGAACCTGCCAGTAGTTCAAGTCGTACAGAAAAGTGTGATGTTCGATGCCAATCTCGCCAACGACCAGTTGATAGATGTCGTTGGCTGTTATTAGTTTTTTCCCCTTCTGGCATTTTTTTTATCCTTTGGCTCGCCTTCTGGAAGGGCGTAGAACTCAGAACGTAGGTTGAGCACTGCGCCGATGGCTGCACCCATCTCCAGCGGAGTGGCTTCAGTCATTATCTGTGCGTCGCTGATTGGTGCGTCTTCATTCTTTGTCTCATAATATGACATGATGGCTGCCACGAGCAGGAAGATGCTCTTCTTAGCGTCGGGCATCTTTTGGGCTGCTAATGCTTCGCCAACCTCGCCCATGAAGTCGGCGATGTCCTGACCGCTGAGGTCTTTGTATGCTATCTCGGTAGCATAGCAATATGCTACCATTACTTGCTTGCCTGCAAGTGTAATTTCTTTCTTTTTCATAGTTCCTTTTTTTATTAAAATGGGCGACGGGCTGCGAAAGGATGCTGCCCGTCGCACTGTTATTAAATAGTGCCGGGCACCAGCGGACCGTAGCCGTTGATGGTGCCGCTGTAGGTGGCCTGCTGAGAGACTTGGCCGGTGGCCTGCACGTTAGTCATCTTACCCTGGCCGGAACAGATGACGGTGCCCATCGTGCGGTTCTGCTCGCCGCTGGCGAAGGCAATCTTCCAGTTGATAATGTCGTCGTTGACCTTGCCTTCCATGTCGGCGAAGGTCTTGCCGGTGTCCGTGCCACTGGCAAGGAGGGCAGAGAAGTTGATGCCGTAGGTGCGGCCCACCACATCGTTTTCATCCCACACGGCTCCTGTGGAGTCTGTGGTGTCCTTGGTCGTCGAGTTCTCGACTTGTGCCGAACCGTGAAGGCTCAGCTCGGTACTCATGGCGATAACCTTGTCACTGTTGCTCTCCGTGATAAATAGTCTGAGATGTTGTCCTTTATCCATAGTCGTAATGTTTTAGAAAGG
>JAEIGA010015563.1_pt1 | contig 11575 bp, 21 predicted proteins | sample 9270691 | NCBI WGS metagenome assembly JAEIGA01 (sample SAMN17057246, study PRJNA624740) | gut metagenome | biome: biome; isolation source: fecal sample | host: Bos grunniens | place: China: Xizang | collected 2019
ACGACCTGGACGCCTAAAACGTCCACGATTGTAAAATGGGGTGTTGTCTTGGGGCTTGGCTTTTTTGCCGTCAAGTTCCTGGAAAAACGGTTAAGCAAAATTTTTTAACAGGAGAACAAAAAAATGGCAAAGAGAATTAAGGCCCGCAAGGCCCCGAAAAAGTCCCGCACCGTTACAAAGACGGTTACTAAAACCCGCGTTGTCAAGGTCAAGGCAAAGCGCGCCGGCCGCAAGTTCCGCCGCGCCGCCTCCAGCCCGGTATCATTCAAGGACGCCGCTTTTGCCGTTGCCGGTGCCGGTGCCGGTGGCATTGGCGGCGCTTTTGTGGTGAGCAAGATCCCGGCAACCGTGCCGGTTGCTGCCTCTAATGGTATTGTGGCCGCGCTTGGCGCTGTTGTTGCCGCGATTGGCATGAAAAAGCGCAACCGCGTTATTATGGGCGCCGGTCTTGGCATGGGCGCCGTGGGTGTTCGCGGCCTGGTTGCCTCCGCCGTGCCTAACATGGCCGGTTACGACAGCCTCCCGACTTACGTGCCCCAGCTCGCCGCACCGTTTGACGGTTGCCTAGCGGCTCCGATCGCCGCCCCGGCTGGTGAGGTCATGGCCGCCCCGTTCGACGGAGACGACGAAACGATTTAGTACTGTAATACTGCAACAACCGCGCGCCGTCGGTTGGTACAAAAAAACGGCGTGAATTTAAACCAAATCACAAAACAAACAACCTATTAACAATTAAAAAGAGGTAAAAAAATGTCTAATATTCTTTCACCCGTCCAGGTCCAGGACGCCGTCGAAGTTGAGAGCTTTGGGGCTGGTGGACAACAGTATATCGCCGATATTTGGGGCGGTATCAACGTGAGCGCCGAACAGGTTAACCCGCTGTTCAGTTTCCGCGCGACCGACAGCAACGTGGCAAACGCCGCACAGCTTACCAACCTTACCGAGGCACAGAAAATTGGCTCCACGATGGCGTTTAAGGTTATACAGCTTGGCCTCCGCGTGGTTTCGTTTAAGGGCGAAACCTTGACCCTGGACGAGATTGCCGCCATGAAGGATCTTTTAGCCTCCGCCGTGGTTACCCTTAATTACGGGTCTAATGAAACCAAGATTGGCGAATTTACCGGCCTCCACCTCCAGGCCCCTGTAGACGTTGTTGGCGGTGACGCTACCAACACTTGCGCGGTCGAAAACGGCGCTATCAATAGCACCGCCTGGATCAAGCTCCGCCAGCCTATTGGCATTATGCCCAATTTGAACATTGGCGGTACGGTCAAGTTTACGCGCCCGGTCCCGGCCGGCCTGTACTCCAACGCTAACAGCTTTGGATTCATTGTCATTATGTCCGGCTTGAAGATTGTCAAGTCCTAACGGGCTTACCCTCGATCACGGGGCGCCCCCCCGTCCCGTGATCAATGGTTTTTATTAACTTGTGTACTCATGCAAGAGAGGGGAACACGTCGCGCGGCCGCGACGTAAAACCACGGCCGCAAAGTTTTAAACAAATTAACGCGAGGATAAAGCATTATGGCAAGTATGGCCGAAATTAACGCAAAGGTTGCCGGGCTCAAGCAAACCCAGGCATACGAAAAAACATTTGATTTTACCCGTAGTTTCGTCGCAAAGGCGAACACGGCCGGTGAATTTGCCGTTCCTATCACGAATGAGGGCCCGTTCCTCCAGGAAAGCTACAATATCCGCTGTACGTCTAACAGTAAGGTTGATTTTGGCGGCGGGTCCGTGGACTATTGCGGCGTCAAGCTCAAATTTAAGTCCCAGGCGGATAATGCGGCCATGAGTAACGACTTTATCCCGGTCCAGCTTATTGGCACCCCCGGCAGCGTTGACGGTGTACGCTATGGCGCGCGCCCGTTCATGCACATTTACCCCAAGGGCGACGTTTTGATTATCGAATACGACAACAGGGCCCCGGCGCCTGTTGCTGGCGAAACGTACACCATGGCCGACGAGCGCGTAGATATTTGCTTTAATGGCAAGCTTTACCCCATGGCTTAACAGCGGGGGCGGCCATGCTTAAAAGCTTTACCGAAAAAATTTTCCAGGGCTTGACCGAAATCAAGCCCGGACGCCTGGTATTGAGCGAGGCGGAACGGAACGAAATTATTTACAAAGCAAAGCGCGTACGCGCAAAAGACTATGTATTTAATTTCGACGTTACCGGCTCCAGCTCCCAGGAACTTACCGTAACGACTACAGCGCGCTGGAAATTTATTTGCACCGGTTTGGCGTTTTATGCTCATAACCTGGACACAAATCACCCCCCCACAATAGGGGTAAAATTTGAGAGCCTCGCGAGCTTGACGCCGTTCCGCAACGACGACCCGGCGCAAATGAACCGCGTTTTAGCGGAAATGGTGATCCCGCTGGAGGGCAAAAGTGCGACCTATTGGAAAAACGCCCATTTTGAAGAATACAAAAATTTGCTCCAGGTCCTCGACCAACGTGTAAATATTACGGTATCTATTAAACCGGGCACGACGACGGATTACAGGGCGGCCGTAATTATTACGGGCGTCGAGGTGTTCGAAGGGGGAGACGATGAGTAGTGCAACAATACAAAGCCTTTTTCCATATACGCAAAACCGCGCCGAGGATTTTACCGTGGTGCCGTGCTATTGCGAATTTCGCGCGCCGGTCCAGGCGGGTAAATACGTGTTTAGCCACGACTTGACGCCGCCTGTAGAATTTTCCAAACTACTCCAGGGACAAAAGGGAATTATCGCGGGAGTAATGATTAGCGCGAACTGTACGGACGCGGAATTTGCGGCCGCCGTCGATAGTCCGCTGTTGCTCCAGGTTTTGCACGGTGAAAACGGTACGCCTATCAATTTGGCGCCGTTCCCGTTTACACAGTTTAGCCAGGGCGGGGAATTTCAACTCCAATGGAAAATCACGGGCGCGACCATGCTACAGGAGGAGCCCGTAAAATTGGCGATCCAGGGAACTGTAAACCAAATTGGCGGCCTGTTGTCTAACGAGCTCATACTTAAAATTGGCTTTAACTATTTCCGCGTAGGCGAGAAGAATTTAAAGGGGTAGATTATGGCTGTTAAAATCGAGCTTGAAAAAAGCGAAATTGCGGACGTTACAACCGCTTTAAACATGATGGCCGACTATTGCCGGCGCGTCGCGGACACGGGCCGCATGAACGGTAAAAAGATTAGCAACGCCGCCGGTATGGATTGGCGACGCCGCCAAAAACGTGTAGAAAAATTGAGCGAATTTTTTAACGGACTTTTGGGCTAATGATTATCCAGGTAAAAAGGGAACTACCGAAAAACGGCGCTATCCGCGGCCGTGTTTACCTGGATAAAGATTTTTTCGCCTATTCCCTGGAAAACGACGAATATGAAATCCCGGACGGCAAATACAGCCTAATGGGCCGCACGTCACCCAGCTTTAAAACAAATAAAGTTTATATCGACGTGCCGGGGCGCTCCGGGATCATGTTCCACGGAGGCAACACAAAAGACGCCTCTAAAGGGTGTATTTTGATTGCTTATAACCGCGATGGCGACACGATCCAGGGAGACGCCTCCAACGATCTTTTTAAGGCCGTGGACGGTGCATACAGGGACGGCCATGGAGTGCGCGTTGACGTATCGACCCCGGCGCGGACCTGGTGGAAAATTGGGGGGACGGCCGCCGCGCTGGTGGCTGCCTGGTATCTTTTGAAACACTAACGAGGGTAAACCATGAAAAAGGACGAAACACCAAATAACGAAATAATTGACGACTTCGCGGACCTGGAAAACCAAAAAGAGGTTTACGGCCGTATTTACCGCATTATTAGCCCGCTGGAGAGCGTAGGACGTCCGGCGCGTGAATTTGTGGGAAAGGTCGAGGAACGTGTAGACGAGGACTATATAGGCCGTATATTTGGCCCCGGTCGCTATAATATCCATTACCGTGTTACGCGGTCCGACGGAACCAAATTTGAGCGCGACGAAACATTTAATATAGGCCAGGAATACGCAAAAAAGGACGCGACCCAGCAGCCTGTAAAACAGGCGGCGGCGCCGACGTTTGGCGGCCTCGATCTTGGGGCCGTATTGGGCAACCTAACCGTCGAAAAGATCACGGCCATAGGCGCGGCGGTCAAGATGTTCCGCGACTTTATAGCGCCTCCGCAACAGCCGCAAATCGACGTAACTAAATTGCTGGAGATTATCGCGGCAAACAACAGGCCGCAAAGCATAAGCGACGCCGTACTAATCCAGGCCATGCAAAGCTTACAAAAGCAAAACACACAGCCAAGTTTACTACAGCAAATGCGGGAACTAAAAGAAATCAAGGAAACACTAAAAGACGAAACCGCCGACGAAACCGAAGGCGAGGGGGGGCAAATGTCGTTTTTAATAGAACAGGCTTTTAAATATTTGCCGGCATTGTTGGCGGCCAACAAAAACAATTTCCAGGCGACGGGCGCCCAGGCGCGTGAATTGCCTATGGTTGCCGGCATAATCCGTAGTGACCCGGATTTGGCACAGGAATTTATAGAGCGCGCGGCGCGCACGTACGGACGCGAGAACGCGGAAAGCTTGGCCCGTGGTTTTGGGCTCCAGCTTACCCCGGCGCCTATACAGCAACAGGAAAACGGCCAGGGCGACGCCCTGGAAAGTGAGGCGGTTTAAATGGCTAATATCCAGGCTAAATATAATTGCGTCGCGGGGTTGCCCGACGTGTACACCTTGACGGGAAACAACCGCGCGGCCGTGTTGTCGCTTGCACAAAATACGGTTCTTTCGTTTTTCGTCGTCGGCAACAAGGCCGGCGGGACGGCGTTTTTTAACGGTGACACGTTTATAAATATTAAGCGTATGCGGGTGAGATCGCCAAAGGCTCCGGGCGTGAACGCCGGGACGTCAACGGCCGGCGTTATTACTTTGTCTTTTTGCGCCATGCTTGGCTTTACCGCCGATAGCGAGCTGGACGCCGCGCGCGTCAACGTGCCAAAGTGGGGCGAATGGTTTGACGCTAATATAAAGATCGAGCCATACAAAACGGCGTACGCCTGGAATGATACCCAGCTAACGCAACACAAGCCCGTCGGCGCCGTTATTGGATATAATAGCTACATGAACGTAGACGACTATAACATCCAGGCCGATTACATAGGCCAGGACGTTGACGCGGCCATCGACCTGGAAATAGAGACGGCCGGCGTGATTAGCTCCAGCACTTATGCAATTTTCTAGGGGGCGGCCATGATCGAAAAGACGGGCCCGACAATTTACAAGGGCGAGAGCATTTACAATACGGGAGCCGGCGGCGGTGGCGGTGGCGGTGTAATTTTCTATGAAGAGATAGGTAGTAAAAATTACCCGTGTATCAAAATTGGAGATAAAATTTACTCATGTGAAAATTTAGATTTTTTAAACTCCAATATAGATTTTAATCCGGTCGGAGAGGTCGCAACGCCGGCGGCCTGGTACTATGGAGGTGGTAACGCTCCAATATCCGAGGGAGACGGTTTATTGTATAACTGGTACGCTGTAAAATATATAGAAGATAATAAAAATACTTTGTTGGGTAATGGATGGAGAATTTTGTCAAGATCCGATAGAAGTTACTTTGTTGATAGGCTTTATTCTAGCTCAAATGGAAATTCTATAAAAGCAAGAGAAGGTTGGCAAAACGGTTATGAGGGTATAGATTTACTTTATTTAAAATATAAATCTAATGGACGTAGGGCAGTCGAAGGTACTTTCGATAGCCGTTTATATTGGGGGGATTATTGGCTATCAGACGAATATAATAGCACGATGGGTTATGACTTCATAATACCGGGTAACTCGTCTACTTTAAATAATCCAGCCGGCAGTAGTAAAAAAATGGGATTTAGTGTAAGATGTTGCCGTGACGCATAAATTAAAAACCCACGGACGCGATTGCGTCCGTGGGTAACGGATACAGCTGGATAGCTGTAAAAAATATAGCCCTGTTTGTCGAACCGTTAAGACGATGGGGCCGGACCGAAAAAAAGGATAACCTTTTATCCGGTATTTTTCTATATTCAAATATAATTCCTTGTACTTTCGAAATCAATACTAACAACCGGCAAACGGTTGTTTTTTTTTGTAAAAAAGCCTAATTTTTGGCTATCCCGCGGGGGGTAACGGTCCCGCGGGGGTTAGTCAGCTGGATAGCGGTCGCCCTAAAAACTGAATGAAACGGGCTGGACCGCCTGGAACATGACGGGGCGAGAAATTCCCAGGCACCCAGGCGAGTGACACCGGGACCCAGCTTGACGCGCGCACGATCCGCGACCGGACAAACTCCGGCGAACAGGTCGAGAGGCCAGCGGACAACGTACGCGGGGGGGCTTTAGCTCGCTCAACACTATACGGACAAGTTTCCGGGGGGTTGGGGGGCCTGTATCAATTTCAACTATCCACCGTTCCCGCACCCGCGCCGAGAGGCGCCACAATAGGCCGGCGCCGTCCTCCCGATCACCATACACGGCGACGGCCGCGCCCGGACCTGGACGCGAGGACGGGCCCCAAATCACGCGGCGGACCGGCGGCCAAGGTCCGGGCCGCCCCCAAATCCCTATATATCCAAATCAAGCGCCAGCGCGGCCAATAAATCCGCCTCCGCAAGTTTATACGAAAGCGCCCCGGACACGTCCGGTAATTCCCGCGACGTATGGCCGGGGCGTGCGGAATTTCGACGGCCGCGCCGGTGTTGGCGGATTTATGGCCGATGGAATAGGCAGCAGCGGCCGCAAAGCTTGCCCGTGGCAAAAAAAAGTTTGGGGAACCTATTGACAAATAGTATATCTTTGTATATCTTTGGATATATAAGCGCTCGGCGATGTTGCCGCCGCAAAAAACGAGGGTAAGCAAATGGAAAAAACAAGTATTGAAAAAGTCCTTGAACATAAAGGACTATTTAACGCCGTTTTTTTGTGTGAAAAAAACGGGGAACCTTTTTATATTGACGTCTTTTTAAAAAAAGGAACTCCGCTAATATCATTTGTACTAAATGAATGTCGCGAAAGACAGCGCGGCGCAAATGCGTTAAGAAAAATGTACGGTTTAAAATGCGACGTTAAAATAAACTTTATCCGTATTATTAGGGGGTGTTAAAATGATAGTCCCAGAAGATAAAACGGAGGTAAATAAAAAATAATGTATTACTGTGTGATGTGTAAGCGACCTATGTATATAGCTACTTTGTTAGGAATTTGCCCGGAGTGCGCTATAAAAATGACTTCAACAATAAGGAATAAAAAAAATGAACAAGAAAAAACTAGTAACACTTAACCCGTTGATCCTTGACGCCGCGAAGGCGCTATATAAGGGCGGCGTGTTCAAATACTCCAGCGATAGCGCATTCTTGCGCGATGTCCTTGAGACCATGGCAAACAAATTAAAAAAGAGGGTAGGCAAATGATAATGTACACAATAGAAGTTTATTCAAAATGGCGTGAAAATTCGGATCATGACAATTTAGAAAGCGATAGATATAACTTTGAAGATGCATTAAAATTTATAAAAATGTTGAGATATTATCCTTTTGAAATTAAGGAGGTGACGTTAAAACAATACGCCCACAACTATAATAATGGTCGTTTTAGGGTTACTTTATTAAATTGTTTCAAAGTCGTTTGGCCCTGTAATAACATGATATTTGAGCCTAAATTTGAATTAGAAAACGTATCTAATATTTTATAGGGGGTAAGCCATGATTAAGATAAACAACATTTTAATAAACAAATATCAAATTGACTTTATAGAGGTCCGCGAAAAGGAAAACACGGTTTACATACACCTACAGGGCGGAACGTCGTTTTTATTTTGCCGTGACGACTGCAAAAGTATCGACTTGGGCGAACTGAAAAATATTAACTTGGGACTACTGTTATAAAGGGGGCAATAATGTATTATAGCATAGAATGTTACAAAGGCAACGGAGAAAATAAACCTTATCCAAGTGATCATATTTGTATTATGGACGAAAATCTACACGAACTTATAAATAAGTTTATTTTCGCTCATAAACATTTTGATTTTACAAAATGGAAAGAGTGTTATCTTATAAAATGGAATTATGAAGGCTGGGGAGATTATGACCCTAGCGAACCAATACAAATTAAATTTAAATATAGACGTATTGAAATAGAGGGGATAGGTATATATGAAACTTGACGTTTATCAATGCCCTGTATGTTTTTTCACCGAAACCGAACCGGCCGGCCAGGTCCGCGTATTCTTGCAAACGTGCCCCAGGTGCGGGGCCGGGAGCATGGAGCGCGCGGAAACGTCCGTAAGCTCGACGGAATACAGCGAGAGGACACGGCGCAAAATGAAAGATCTAAAAAAACAGATTTGGAAATTTTAGCCGAAAAATATATATTACGGTCATGATACAAAAGACTTGGCCGCTAGACAATGTAAACCAAACGGGCGCGAAAATGTCCCGTTTGGTTTGTTTGTATTGGGCGGACTTGGGGCCGTGGTTGGACCGGCCGTTTATCGACTTTTACAGGTATGTGTGTTCGCTCCCGTACATACCGGACCCCCCAGGCGTCGAAACAGTGAGCCGGCCGGCCTATACGCTAAACGGGGCTTACGGTCCGCGAGATTGCGACGACAAGGCCGTTTTGTGCGCCGCGTGGTGGCATGGACACGGGAGGCCCGTCCGTTTCGTCGCCTCCAGCACGAAACCGGACAAAAAACTACATCATGTTTTTTTACAGCTGGATAACGGGGTATTTGTGGACGCGACCTACAAAAAAAACGCCCGATATTTGGGCAAATACCCGTATTTTTCGAAACTTACGAAAATAATACCGTTGACAACGTGGTTTTGATAATATAGTTTATATCCAGGAGAACAAAAAAATGGCGTATTTGACAACATTTGAGGGAGAGGACACGGCAACGGCCGCGCCGTTGACTATCCAGGATCTTTTTAACGTCAATGACTATTACGGTGTAAAGCTTTTTGGGAACGCCTGGAACGACGTCAAGCGCGCCGCCGCGATTATCGCCCAGCGCGCTGTAAATGCGCCTATACTGTTTTATATCCGCGCCCAGGGCAACACAAAGGCAGCTCCCGGAACGTCCAGCGAAATGGGCCGCAAGCTTTGGGGCTATAACGACCGCGCCGGCGTCGAGCTGTTGGGCGCCCCGACGTGGGGAGCCGTCAAGAGTGAATTTGACGAGCTTTTGGGCTGGTCCTTTAATCCTTTTTCCGCCGTAAAAACAGCTTTTGATTATGTACGAATGCCGTTTGATTGGGCCGCCAATAAAATCGAAGGTTGGGATATTCCCGTAATTAGCGACACAGCGACAGTGTATAAAAAAATTGTTGGTGTTGGTGACGAGGTTAACCCGTGGACGCCGGCCGAAAAGGCTTACAACAAAGTTGTATTAGATAAAGAATATGCCACGGACAAGCAAATCGAGGCAAAGCGCGAGGCGGAAAAACAGGCGCAAATACAACAAATGTTACTAGACCAGAGCGCGCGCGCCTCGAAGGCCGCAAGCGAGGCGGCAAAAGCACAAAAGGCGTACGAGGAGCGATCCGCCGAACTTGAAAACGTATTACAGCGGTATGGCGACAGCCTCCAGCCTGTAGTCCAGGAATACGCGAGAGTCGAAGAGGAAAAAAGCGCAAAACTAAATACATTTATTTGGGTTGGTGGCGGTTTGGCAGCTATCTATTTGCTTACAAGAAATAAGAGGTAAATAAATGGCTGATTTTGCTACACAGGCGCAACAGATACGCAACATTTGGGCGGGTGATTGGAAATCCAGGCTTGACCAATACGAAAAAAGTTTGAGAAAAACTTTTACGGAACGTGAAATTGGAGAATTTGGACGGCTTGTTTCTGTTGGCGAGGGGGTATATAAATCCTATATAGATCCTAACGCTTTGCCGTTTGATTACCAACCGGCCGGCCGTCTTTACGCCTATTTGCAAATTTTGAGGGCTAGGGCCGACAAATCACAGTCCACAGCGGCCAGCTCGAAGGCGGCGGGATCCGCGGCGGCGGCGGCGGCGCGCGCACAAATGGAGGCTGAAAAGGCAGCCCGGGCCGCGACGGTCGCGAAACAAAGCGGGGAAAAGGCCGCACAAAGCGCCGCTATCGCGGAACGTGCTAAAGCCGATTATGAGCGCCAAAAATCCGCCGTTGCGGCGGAGGCCGTAAAACAAAGTTCCGCAAGCGCTGGAAAAGGCGCCTCTATTGCGGCGAGATCGGCGCAAGAATACGAGGATATGAAGGCGGCGCTAAAGGAAAAACAGGTTAGATATTTAGACGCCGACGTCCAGGCAAAACACGATCAAGAACAGGCCGAAATCGACCTCGCAAAGCTTGAAGCGCGTTTAGAACAGGAAAAGGCCGCGAGAGAGGCCGCCGAGGAACGCGCCGCAAATGCGGAGGCCAACCAAACTATTTACACCTACAGCGACACGAATACACCGTATTATAGCAGCGGGGACTATATGGACAATAATGTAACTTTGGAGCCGGTTGCCGTACAGGGCACCAATTTGAGAAACTCCCTTTTGCTGGTGGGCGGCGTCGCCCTGGTTTGGTGGCTTTTGAAAAAGAAAAAGAAAAAGAAAAGGGGCTAACGATGGATCCTAAATTTTATACACAGCTTTATGGCAACACGCCGCGCGCCGCACTGTTGCGTAATGATTACGCGGCACAGCTTGGCGACTTGTCGACGATTTGGCGAAAGACCAAAAACGCGACCCACGAAGTTTTGAACGCCGGCGCGGCGCTCCCGATTACGTCCGGGGCCGTTTCCGCTATCCGTGGTGTAACAAATCTTTTTTCGTGGGGCTCGAAAGCCAGCACGGAAACGGACAGCGCTATAGACGCGGCCGCGGCGGCAATAAAGGCCAACAAGATTAAAACGGCGCTTTTGGTGACGGCCGCGGCCGGCGGCGTCGGTTATTTGATTTACAGGTCCGGCAAGAAAAAGAGGAGACGCCGTTAATGTCGTTTACCTTGACCGACAGCGACGCGAAAAACATATACAGTGCGCTGTATCGCTATTATGGCGGCCAGCAGCTCCCGGATAATGATACCGGGGTGTTTTTCGACACTCCAAATTTTACGCGCGATAAATTGTACTATTGTATCGAGGCGCTAAAAAGGTATTGGGGCCGCGGTTGGTTCACGACGGACGCCGCGAAACGGTCCAGCGAACTGAAAGCGATCGCCAATATTTTGTACGTCGCTTTTGACAGCAAGGTAGACGTAAACAAAATTTATAAGTTCCTTGTTTGGTGTTACTCATGGGCCAGCAAGGACGCGGACGCCGTGGCATATTTCCAGGGCGGAGATTACTCCCTATTCGACGATCTTAAAAAGAACATAGGCGGCAAGGTTTCCAGCGCTGTATCGAGCGCCGCGGAAACGGTCGCCTATGGCGTGAATTATCCCACGGTAACGACCTGGACGCCTAAAACGTCCACGATTGTAAAATGGGGTGTTGTCTTGGGGCTTGGCTTTTTTGCCGTCAAGTTCCTGGAAAAACGGTTAAGCAAAATTTTTTAACAGGAGAACAAAAAAATGGCAAAGAGAATTAAG
>JAEIGA010015564.1_pt1 | contig 11574 bp, 11 predicted proteins | sample 9270691 | NCBI WGS metagenome assembly JAEIGA01 (sample SAMN17057246, study PRJNA624740) | gut metagenome | biome: biome; isolation source: fecal sample | host: Bos grunniens | place: China: Xizang | collected 2019
CAGGATAATGCGGTCATTGCCAAACTGAAGAGCAACAAACCGCTGACATCTGCTGATGTGAAAACGTTGGAAGAGATTCTTTGGAGCGAACTTGGCACCAAGCAGGACTATGAAAACGAATACGGCAGCAAGCCTTTGGGTGAGTTTGTCCGTGAAATCGTGGGTCTGGACATGAATGCCGCCAAGGAAGCCTTTGCGGAATTTCTGAATGATACATCTCTGGATAGCAATCAGATCTACTTCGTGAACCAAATCGTGGAGTATATTGTCCATAACGGCCTCATGAAGGATCTGTCCGTCCTGCAGGATGCGCCTTTCACCGATAACGGCAGCATCGTGGAAGTGTTCACAGATCTGACTGTGTGGCTTGGCATCAAGCACGTGATTGATCGTATCAATGCGAATGCCATTGCCGCCTGAGTACAATCCAATCAGGATGGTCGTACAGCACAAGAATACACCAGAGAAAAAGATTTTTCTATCAGTTAATCCGTCAGCACCACTCATACCAGAAGAGTTCCGAAAACACTTTGGTTTCGGAACTCTTCTTTTATGTTCTGTATTAAAAAGTCAGACGGCTTTACTTTCGAAAATTAGCAAAGATATTACTGAGCTGCAGCTATGATGGTATCCCACGACGAAGGTCTGTGTAACCGCAGTCAATATAAACCCAGTCAGCATCGGTGAAGTCGGTTAGCATGACTTAAGGACCCGCAGCACTGTTTCCACAGTAGCTGCATCTGCTCCGGAATGGATGTCAGCTTCCGCACCGGCGATCCGGACTGTCACAGCTACATTGCCGCAATGTGAAGGATGAACCGGTGTTACTTCCGCAAACTGAACCTCCTGCTGCAACTGAGCCATTTCAAATAGCCGTTTCTGCCATTTGTAGTAGGTCTGCTCACAGACTCCATTCTCCCGGCACCAGACTTTGACATTCTGACCGCTGTTGCGACACTCCGAGATCCGTCCGGCCCACAGGGCCAGTTTGTTCTGTCCGTTGAGTGCTTGTAAATCCTTGTCCATAAAAAATACCCCCGTATTCCGGATAGTATACACGAATCGCATATACTATCCGCTACTATACGGGAGTATGGTCTCACACCGGCAAGCTCGCCGCAAGTCGCCGCTAGTTTTGACACTTACTTATTTTCTACCGAAAGAGCCGCTTTATGAAGATCAGGCAATTGGAAGCGCAAGGATGAACTGCAGAAATCCTCGGGCAGTATCGGGACGTTCGGAACTTGCGCAGATGCCGATGCAAACGGTGTCGCTGCCGAATGCATAACTGCTCTGAAAGGCCGGGGTGGTGGCGAGAAGATCAATGGCAACGGGGATGGGATCAGCCATCAACTCCGGTTTTTTCGGGTCGGGACACTGACCGTATTCAAAAGTCAAACCGGTCTCGGAATTCTCCTGCTGGCGCAGCAGTTCCGCGTCGATATAGCACAAATGGGGCGCAAAATCGGCAAGTTGCTGCTCGGTCAGAACAGTACGCAAATCCACGGTGTAACCCAGATAGCTATAGTAAAGAAACAGGTCGATATCCGCGGCAATGTTATCCACCATGCCCGCAGCGACCATGGCGGCAAAGCTTTGCATGGCCATATAGGTTTCCTCGGTGATGGCATCGTCCATTCGGATATCCAGTGAGGTCTGCACAGTGACCTCAAAATGCCCGGTATCGATTTGTGCCGCATCAGCGAAGTCCGCAAGAAATGCATCACTGCTTTGCGCCGGGTTGCCGCAAAAAAAGACGGCATGAAAGCCGGTATCCTTTTTGGTGAGCTGACCGACGCAAAAGCTGATCAACAGGATCAGTGCTGCGATCAGGCAGACTGTTTGGATCTCATAGTATTCCCGGAAGTAAGAAAACTTCTCTGCTACAGTTCGGTTTTTCATGGCTTTGCGATGGTTTTTGATTGCTTCGCGGATGGTCATAGGGGCTTCTTCCTTTATCGAATTTTTGTATATCTGTGCATTTTTGACTGAGATATTCCTTAGTTTACAGACAAAACAACCAAAAGTCAAGGGAAATTAGGCGAAATATTTTGAATATTTTGTGTACAGTGCAAAAATCTATAATTTTGGCGGGAAAGTTATGAAATTTAAACCCCTAGTGAAATTTTGCCAGTTGTGTTATCTATAGGTACATTCTATAATAATTACAGGGAACGGTCTGCGTGCGTTCCCGAGTATGTTGATCGGATAACGCAATTTTACCTGCCGCGCCACCTGCGTATCCGTAGTCTGGAGGATTATAATGAAGCAGAAAGAAAGCGCGTCCGTTGGCTATCGGCTTGAACGCCGCATGACCGGCTTCCTGTCGCTGCCTGCGGTGAAGTATATCCGCAAAAACTGGATTCTGTATCTGTTTGTATTGCCGACGATTCTGTGGTACATCCTGTTTCGGTATCTCCCCATGCCCGGTGTCTACATGGCCTTTACCAAATATAAGGGTATTGGAAACATTTTTGATGCCAAATTTGTGGGAATGAAGTGGTTCGAGAGCTTTTTCAGTTCCGCTTATGCCAAGCAGACACTGATCAATACGCTGCGCCTTTCCATGTATTCCCTGTGCCTGTTCCCGCTGCCGATCATCTTCGCGGTGATCGCCAACGAGATCCGTCACGAGAAATTCAAAAAGGTCACTCAGACCATCATTTACGCACCCCACTTCGTGTCGCTGGTCATTCTGGTTACCATGCTGGAGCTGTTCCTCGATACAAAGGGTATTTTAAATAATGTGATCACTGCCCTCGGCGGAGAGAAGATCCCCTTCCTGGACAGCGACGCGACATATCCCCATGTCTTTGTGTGGTCCGGCATCTGGTCCTCCCTGGGCTGGAACACCATTATTTATACCGCCGCGCTTTCCAGCGTGGACCCCGGTCTGCATGAGGCTGCAACACTGGATGGCGCATCCCGGATCCAGCGGATCTGGCATATCAATCTGCCTGCCATCGCGCCTACCATTATCATCCAGCTGATCCTCCGGGTCGGCAGCATCATGTCGGTCTCCACTGAGAAGGGTATTCTGTTGAAAAACACACTGACTGCGGGTGTTTCGGAAACAGTGGGTACTTTTGTGTATCAGAGAGGCCTTCTGGGTGGTGACTTTGGCTATTCCACAGCGGTGGGCCTGTTCTTGAATGTGATTGAACTGATCCTGCTGGTGATCGTGAATCAGATCTCCAAGAAGGTTAGTGACTCCAGCCTGTTCTGAGAGGAGGAATACATATGAAAATCAAAGACTCCTTCGGCGACAGAGTATTCAATATCTTCTGTTATGCTGTTGTCCTGCTCGTTACATTTTTCTGCCTGTATCCGCTGTGGCTGGTATTGATCTATTCCGTGTCCGATCCGGATACTGTCAATGCCGGTAAGGTGTGGATCGTCCCTGTGGGTTTGACATGGGATGCCTATAAAGAAGTGTTTGCCCGTGACGACCTGATGAAGGGCTACTGGAATACCATCACCCAGACGCTGTTTGGCACCACCGTGAATATGATCATGACCATTCCGGCAGCCTATGCACTGTCCAAGAGTAAGCTGAAGGGCCGCAATTTCTTCATGGGACTGATCGTGTTTACCATGTATTTCAGCGGCGGTCTGATCCCCAATTTTATCAATATCAAGAATTTGGGCCTGCTGAATACCTGGTGGGTATTCGGTCTGGTAGGCGCTGTGTCTTCCTATAATCTGATCGTTGCCCGTACCTTCTTTGCCGGTGGCGTGCCCCACGAGCTGGAGGAGGCCGCGGAAATCGACGGCTGCTCTGTGGCGGGTACCTTCTTTAAGATTGTGCTGCCCCTATCCAAAGCTATGCTGGGCGTGATCATGCTGTATTACTTCGTGGCTCACTGGAATAACTTCTCCACTGCACTGTACTACACGCCCCAGTCCACTGACTACTGGCCGCTGCAGATGGTCATCCGCAATCTGCTGCGTACGTTGAATCAGATGATCGAGACCAGTGAAGAGGAAGCTTTGATGTACTATACGAAGATCTTCGATATGATCAAATACGCCGTGGTCGTCGTAGCTGCGCTACCGGTGCTGGTGATGTATCCGTTCCTGCAGAAGTACTTCAATAAGGGTGTTATGCTGGGCTCAGTCAAAGGCTGATCCTTTTGCGAATTCCGGGCCCTGCCTGCTGTTGGGGCAGGGCCCGTATTATTGCGAACGAAAATGGAGGAAAAAGTAGCATATGCGTTTGAGTTTTGATCAGATTTGCGAGATTACTGTTGGCGCGGCACGGGTGATCCGCCGCGATAACGATATTTGCTTTTACCGGTTTACCGAGGGACAGGAGAATGCGTACCGTTTGGCAAGCCCGGAGGATTTCTATCTCAAGACCTTTGCGACTGCCGGAATTCGCCTTTGCTTTCAGACAGATTCGCCTCATGTAAGGCTTCGATATCGTATGGTCAAGGCCAGCAGCCGCACGTTCGGATGGATCGATGTATACGAATCCGGTGTACTTGTGGCACACTTCGGCGGTGATACTACCTGCCCGATGGAAGCGGAAGAGACCATTGCGCTGTCGGATGGGAGCAAGGTGGTGGAGATATACTTCCCCTGGAGCGCCGCTGGCATGATCCGGGAAATGGAAGTGGCGGATGGCGCATATATCAAGCCTGTCCGTAAGATGAGGACCATGCTGGCCTATGGCGATTCCATTACCCAGGGCTACGACGCGGTCTATCCGTCCCTGAGCTATATGTCCCGGTTGTCTGATATGCTGGACGCGGCATGCATCAACAAGGGGATTGGCGGAGAGAAATTCTTCCCTGCTCTGGTGGATGACGCGGAGGCGCTCTCCCCCGACCTGATCACAGTGGCATACGGCACCAACGACTGGAGCAAGAGAGATCCCCAGACCTATGAGGAGAACTGTCGCGGGTTTCTCCGGAAACTCACACAGGCGTATCCGGAGGCGAAGATTTTTGTGATCACGCCGATCTGGAGGGCGGACCATGATAAGCAGACACCCTTTGGAGCGCCGCTGTGCGAGGCTGTGCGGTTGATCGACCGGATCTGCGGGGAATTCCCCGGCGTTCAGGTGATCCACGCTGGCACATTCACACCGCACCTGGGATCATTTTATTCTGACGGTTATCTGCATCCGAACGATTTGGGCTTCGGATTCTACGCACAGAATCTGCATCAGGCGCTTGAAACACGGCTTAAGTGAGCTGTGACAACGAATTATCCAAAATGCCGTTGGCATTCAAAAGCGGATTTGTGTATATAGTTATGAAATTCGCACATTTTTGTATTTTTTAGCGGTTGTTAGTAGAAAACGGCTACTGTACAATGATGCGGATAAGATATCGACATTATAATGTTGTCCGATAACTGCAATCATCAATCAATATGAAATAACAGGAGGAGCGACAATGTCTATCAAACATACTGCGGTCAGTTTTTACGGTCTTGGCTATGTGGAGGATGCTCAGCGTCACTTTCAGGAGATGAAGGACCACGGTTGTGATACTGTGATCCTTGCCATTACGGAATTTGACATGGATTTCTGGTTCCCCAACATCAATAATATTGTAAAGTGCGCCCACGATCTGGGCCTGCGCTGCATTGCTGATCCCTGGGGTATCGGTAAGTATTTCGGCGGCGAGCAGGTGTCACTGTTCCTGCAGAATAACATCCATCACCGTCAGGTCTCTGCCTATACCGGCGAAGTTCTGAACCATGCCTGCTTTAACACGAATTCCTTCCGGGATTACTTCACCAATATCTGCATGAAGCTGGCCAGGGAGACTGAGGTGGACGGCTTCTTCTGGGACGAGCCCCATTACGCTTACCCTAAATCCTATGCTTCCATCACCGGCGGCGCCGGCGACGACTGGGCCTGCCGCTGCCCCGAGTGCATGAGAAAATTTGAGGCTTACTATGGCTATGAGATGCCCCGGTTCATGAATGACGATGTCAAGCAGTTCCGCTGGCGCGAGGCGCTGAAGACCTTGGCGGATACCTCCAAGGCACTGAAGGAATACAATCCCAATCTGGAGATCACCTGCTGTGTCCACGCTACCCTGAACGGCTACTACGTTACCGAACTGCGCGGCTATGACAACTGGGATATGGTGGCCTCCTGCCCCTATTTTGATGTATTCTCTACCACGATCATCAACTGGTCTCTGCCGGAAAGCTTCTTCCGTGAGATCACGGAGCGTACAGTCGCCATGGCGAAGAAATACGGTAAGGAGTCTGAGCGCTGGCTCATGGGCTACAATAAGCGCCCTGATGATCTGGCGCAGATCGACAAGGTAGTGGACATGTACGAGGAGCTGGGCGTTGACCGTCTGGCTACCTGGACTTACCGGGGCGGCTATGGCACTTCGGTCGCTGCCAAGGATCCACTGGCACTTTGGGATGCCATCGGTGAAAACTACAAACGTGTTCTGAAAAAGTAATTTGAGGAGGGCTTGCATATGAACGATTACGGTTATTATGCCAAGATACTGGCAAATCTGGAGCAGGTCAATCAGTCCCAGAGTGAAAATATCCGCAAGGCCGGTGCACTGATGGCCGACGCGATTGCCGAGGATCGGCTGATACATGTTTATGGCGGCGGTGGACATACCACACTGTGCATGGGCGAAATGTTCTTCCGGGCCGGCGGCCTGGCCAATATCGATCCCGTGATGGAGACCGGCTTATCCGTGTTCAATCAGGCGGGCAAGTATCTGGAGCTGGAGCGCACTGTCAACTATGGCTCAGCCATTATGAAATACGCGGATCTGCAGCCCGGTGACCTGCTGATCATCTTCCATAACATCGGCATCAATCCCGCCACCATCGATGCGGCCATGGAGGCCAAGAAGTGCGGCGCGAAGATCATTGCCGTATCCTCCTCTTTCTGGCAGGAGCAGATGCCCGCTGATCACTTCATTCGCCACCCCAATGGCACAAATCTATTTGATTATGCCGATGTCTGCATCGACGACTATAATCCCGTAGGCGACGCTTCTGTGATCGTGCCCGGCACCGAGACGCCAATCGCGCCGGTTTCCAATATCATTGACTTCTATATCGCCCATCTGCTGGAGATCGAATGTGTCCACCAGTGTGTGGAGCGTGGCATCACGCCGCCCCTGTGGACTAGTGCCAACACGCCTGGCGGTGATGAGAAGAACGCGGCGCTGCTGAAAAAGTACAGACCCCGGGTCAAGATGTTGTAAGCTATGGGGCCTTTGTTTTACATTGCTCAAATCATCGGCGCGCTGACTACGGTGACGGTCGTGGTGGCGGCACAGCTGAAGGATATGAAATGGATCCTCATGTGCCAGATCGCGGCCAATCTGATGGTTGCGCTCAGCTCGGCCATGCTGGGGGGACTGTCCGGTGCTTGGATCTGTGCGGTAGCGGCTGTGCAGACAGTCGTGCTGTATTTTTTGGATAAGAAAGGCATTTCTGGGCGGCATAAGAACTGCCTTCTGTGGGTGTTCGCGGCTATGTACGTTGGCGGAACCGCGCTGGTCTACAGCGGTTGGGGGGATCTCGTTTCCTGTGCCGGAGCGTTGCTGTATCTTCTTGCAATCATCCAGAAGGATTCTGCCAAATATCGCCGGTATATTTGTATCAACACATTGCTGTGGCTGGTGTACGATCTGACGATTCTGGCTTTTGGAAATCTGATAACGCATGGTATTGAGTTTGTGTCTGCTGTGGTAGGCATACTTCGACTTGATATCCGGAAGAAAACGACGGATGCGTAACGAAATGCCCCGTTTGCCGAAGATGCCGGCGAACGGGGCATTATGCCTGCCTATCCAAAATATGGGAATTTGCCCATGAGAATTGATAGCGCGGCGGAAGTATGATAGAATCGGAAAACAGGGAAACAAAGGAGTAACGCCTATGAACAGTATTTTTCGATATGACTCACCGCTCATGAGATTCATGATGCTGATCACCAATCTGATCTGCCTGAACATTCTGTGGTTGCTGTGCTGCATCCCTGTAGTGACAGCCGGCGCGGCAACAAAGGCGATGTACTTTGTGATCTTCCAGTACATCACCAAGCAGGATGACGCAGTGATCAAGCCGTTTTTTCGGGCATTTCGGGAAAATTTCCGGTCAGTCACTGCCATCTGGATCCTGAATCTTCTGATCGGCGCGGCTCTGGCGGCAGAATTTCTGTATATGTCTCATGGCGCTGAAGTGTGGCTGAAGGTATGCTTTGGTGTGATTCTGTTCATCTACGGCGGCGCAAGTGCCTGGCTGTATCCGCTGCTTGCCCGTTACGACGCTCCTGTAAAGCAAACGCTTCTGAATAGCTTCACCTTTTCTACACGTTATCTGTTCACCACTGCGATCGTGACGGTTTTTTATGCTGTTCCGATCGTTCTGGCAGTGATGGAACCGGATATATTCTGGAAGATCAGCATCGTCTGGCTGATTGGAGTATTTTCCCTGACTGCGTATCTCAACGGAAGAATCATACTGAGCGTTCTGAAAACACTCGAGGAGAAAAAGCCAACAGAGGAATAACGAGGGCGCGTTGCAAAAATGATGCAACGCGCCTATTTTATAGTGATTTTCGGAATTCCGACGGAGGTGTGGACTTGTATTTCTTGAATACAGTGCAGAAGTATTTGGAATCGGAGAAGCCGGACATACCGGAGATCTCTTCGATGCTCAGTGTGCTGCCGGCAAGTAGATCCGCGGCATAGTCGATACGCAATGCCTGCAAATATTTCAGAGGCGTTGTGTTGTAGACCTCATAAAAATTTCGGCGAAACTGCGTATCGGAAAGATTGGCGATCCGGCACAGAGAGGAAATGGTGAGTTCAGGGTCAGTAAAATGGGCGTGCATATGGTTCACGGCACTTTTGATCGACAGGAACGCGGGGGAATGATAGGTATGGGAGAACTGCTTTTCCAACTGGTACAGGATCGAGTACAGCAGGGACATACATTTGTGGAAGTATCCGGGCTTTTTCATGGCCCAGGTGTTGTAAATGGACTGAAATGCTTCCCGGAAAACCGGAGCGTTATGAGGAATGAAGTATTCCGGTTGAAGCTTTTCCTGCCCGGAGATGTTCAGATTGATGCACAGAAGGATTTCAGGATCGGATATGATATGGTAGGAGCAGCCGGCAGGAACGAAATAGATCGCGTTACTGCCAATGTCAAATTGGTGATCTTTGTGCCGCATAGTGGCCTTCCCCTGCACGCGGAAGGAGAGGGTGGAATAGCTCCGTGGCTGGATCACCGTATTTTGAGCCGGCAGATGCAGCTCAATTACGGACAGAAGCGAAAAAAAGTTCTCATGATTGGTCAATTCCATGGAGCTGTTTGTTGTTGGCATATACCTGCACCTCCTACTGTGAACTATATGCGTATATTATATCGCCCGGATACGGTAAAATCAATAGCGACGATGTAATTTTGAACAGAAAATCGTGCATGAAATTCAAACCTATATGTTTCTTTTGCCTGTTTTCTGCCATATGGTATATGTGATAAAATCCCATTAGAAAAGGCTTAATGATTTGGTCGGAAAGTCTAAGAATCGCTAGGAAACGGGTTGTTTGAGATTGCTTCCCACAAATTTTTCCGTGTTTTGCGGATTACATGGGATTTGTCGGAAATTAAGATGTACTTCCGTTTTTTAAAGAGTTGGTTATCCCGGCTTTGGCCGATAACAAGATTATATTCAAAGGAGACTGAAAAAATGAAGCGTTTGTTTGCAATGCTGCTGGCCGCTGTCATGCTCTGCACTCTGTTTGCAGGTTGCCAGAACAGTGAGCCGACTCCCAGTGCCGGCAATGAGCCCACCGAGGGCAACACCGGTATTGAAGTAACTACCCCTACTCAGCCTAAGGAATTTAGAAACACCGACAAGTACCCCCTGGAGGGTGAGCACAAGCTGACCATGGGCGTCGCTCTGGAAAACGCCGGTGAGTCCTATCTGTTCGGACTGATGAGCGAGGCTACCGGTGTGGATATCGCCTATCAGTATGTCACTGATGAGCAGGCACCCCTGCTGTTTGTTGACGAAAGCAGCATGCCCGATATGCTGTTCTCTGCTGCCGGTACCTTCGGCTTCACCATCCAGAGAATCAATGAGTACGGCTCCGCCGGCGCACTGGTCAACTACATGGATTATCTGGACAAGATGCCCAACCTGGCAAAGGCATATGCGGATCATCCTGACCTGTTCGACGGTGTTATGAGCGCCGAGGGCGAGGTCTATACACTGCCTTACTATGTTTATACCCTGACCGGCTGCTCCAACATTGTTTACTTCCGTACCGACCATCTGAGAACTGTTGGCTGGGAGAAGCAGCCTGCTACCGTGGATGAGCTGACTCAGCTGCTGCGTGATCTGGAAGCTCACTACGGCGCTGCTGATCCTGAGTACATCCCCATGACCACCTACTCTTCCAGCCACGTCGGCTTTGACAACCGCATCACCCAGTGGCTGTTCCCTGCCTTCGGCGAGGACTATGACCCCGGCATCCACGTTGGTGCTAACGGCGAGATCGTCGCTGGCTTCACCACCGAGCAGTTCAAGAGAATGGTCGTTTACCTGCGCAGCCTCATGGAAGAAGGTCTGCTGGATCCCGACTGCTTCTCCGCCAAGTCCAGCCTGATGCAGGCTTTCATGAATGAGAATCACACCTCTGTCAACACCCGTCTACTGAGCACTCCTGCTTCCAGCTATGAGAACGGTGTCGTCGAGTTCTACATTAGCCAGCCCCTGACCTCTGAGCACAATGACACCCCCCTCTTTGCTGAGCCCACCAAGGCCCGTAAGTGGGGCGCCATGATCAGCTCCAACTGCTCCGATCTGGATGCTGCCCTGGCATATATGGATGCGTACTTCGCTACCTATGACAATCCTCTGAATGAGGAAGGCACCATCTTCAACCTGTCCTTCTGGCTGGGTGAAGAGGGTGTTGACTGGGAGTGGAAGGAAGAAGGTGTGTCCTATGTTGAGTTTGCAAAGCCCGACGGCTGGGCTGCTATCCATGGCTTCTCCGGCACTCCTTACATCGGCCAGTTCCACGCAATGCGTCTGAACGAGGCAGGCGAGGCTGACCTGCTGCCTCAGGGCGTGAAGGACAACTGCATCCCCTATGCCAAGGCTGTTATCCGTGACGATGCTCTGGCAATGAACGCTGACGAGATGGATATCTACACCGAGAAGTGGACTGATATTCAGAAGTATGTCTCCCAGATGTACACCGCATTCCTGACCGGTGACGCTGACATCGAGACGCAGTGGGATGAGTATCTCCAGAACCTGAACCAGATGGGTCTGGAGGAGCTGCTGGCTTGCTACGATTCCGCTCTGGAGCGTTACGAGGCTCGCCAGAACTAATCCGCAAAGGAAGTATCTTTCATGAAACTGAAATCCCGCCTACTGATAATTGTGATGCTGGTGAGCGTGCTGCCGCTGTCGGTTTCGGCGGCTGCGCTGAAGATTACCAGCCAACCCAAGACCAGCTACACGTCCTATGGCTCTACCGCCAAGGCCACTATCAAGGCCACCGGCGACGGACTGAAGTACACCTGGTACTACGCCGACAAGGGCGCAACCAA
>JAEIGA010015565.1_pt1 | contig 11574 bp, 12 predicted proteins | sample 9270691 | NCBI WGS metagenome assembly JAEIGA01 (sample SAMN17057246, study PRJNA624740) | gut metagenome | biome: biome; isolation source: fecal sample | host: Bos grunniens | place: China: Xizang | collected 2019
GTAAAATGTAACGTTTGCGAATGTATTCATAACGCAAACTGCGAAACATGTTCGTTAGAAACTATTGAAATTACTCACGAATGTACGGGCGACAACTGTGTTAGCGTCCCACACTTTTGTAAGTCGTTTTGCAAAAAGTAAAATATTAAATTATCTTAACAAAAAAAGTAAACGCTCCAAAAATTTGGAGCGTTTATTTCTATATAATATATAGATTAAAACTTATTACAAGCTCTTAAGATAATCTATTCTTTCCTTGATATCAATAGTCTTGCCGGTAGCAATACTTTCGTTACCACAAATACCTATCATAGCAGAAACTAAACCTGCCATATAGTCTGCACATTGATGAAGGTCGTCAGTTTTGTCGTTACCAAAAAGTTTTGCTAAAAGCCTATTGTCGCCACCACCGTGTCCACCTGTTCCTTTAGGGAATAAGATAACTTGATGTTCGCCACCTTCAAGGTAAAGGTCTAATCTGTGTTTATCTGTTGGAACGTCTTCTGGTGAAATGTTTTCAACACGTAAAACGCCTTTATCACCGGTAACAGTCATAGTGTAACCTTCGCCCCTAATAGAGAAAAGATTTAAACCGTAAGTTAACATAGTACCTTTAGAATATTGAACTGAAACACTCATAGTATCATAAATGTCAGTATCAGGAAGATAACAACATCTATCCCTAATGTAACCGTCTAAATGTTCAGCGTCAAAGTAGAATTCTTTATCTACCTTACCAGTTTGAGATAAGAACGAAGGACATTGAGCGCCTTTTGGACAAGTTGAACATCTTTCACCAAAAGACTTACTTGGGTCGCCGTAATATAATCTATTACCAAGCGCTGAAACTTTTACAGGTTCGTCTTCTAAGAACCAGTTAATAACGTCGAAGTGGTGAGTTGATTTATGAACTAACATACCACCTGAATTTTCCATCATTCTATGCCAACGCTTAAAGTAGTCACCACCGTGGCTACGGTTTAAGAAATATTCGTAGTTAATATTTAAAACGTTACCGATTTTGCCTGACATAATAATTTCTTTCATTTTAGCAAAGATAGGCATAAAACGGCAGTTAAACGTAGTTGCTACGCTTTTACCAGTTTCAGAAACGGCTTTTGCTATTGCAACACAGTTTTCATAATTGTTAGTAATAGGCTTTTCAGAAATAACGTCGTATCCTTTGTTTAAAGCCCTGATAATATATTCGTGGTGATATTTATCAGTCGTAGTAACTAATACTGCATCTGGCTTTTCTTTATCTAACATTTCGTCGAAATCTTCGTAAATAGTCATTTGGTCGCCAGCAATATTTTTAAAATATTCTGAACGCATCCTATTAACGTCGTAAACACCAGTTACTTCAACTTCGTCAGCAAATTTTTGAACTAAATTAGTTAAAAACATAGCTCTACAACGAGCACTTGCTCCTACTATAACGTATCTTTTCTTTTTCATAACATTCTCCCGCAAAATAAGGTATTATTGAGGTTATTATTTTGCAAATTTTTCAAGAGTTGCAGCGTCAGTTAAACTTGCTGAATCTGGGTCAACGTAAACTGTGCAATCAGCGTGTTTTTTCATTAACGTTGCTGGAACTAAATTAGTTTCTTCCATAGTTAAAGTATCGTGAATTGCTTGTGCTTTTTGAGCGTAAGGAACTGCTGAAATGATAACTTTACAGTCCATAATTTTTGAACAAGTCATAGAAATTGCTTGTTTAAATACGTCGTCTTTAGTAGCAAACCAACCTTCACGAAGTTGTTGTGCTTTACAAGTGTCAGAAAGGTCAACGATTTTGTAGAATCTTTGGTCGTTGAAATCTGCTGGAGGGTCGTTGAACGCGATATGTCCGTTTTCACCGATACCGATAAGACCAACGTCAACTTGTTTTTGATTTAATAATTCAGTAAGTTCAGCAATAGTTTCTTCAGGATTTTTAGTACCGTCGATAAGGTGATAGTTTTTAAGACCTACAACGTTGATAAATCTTTCAGTTAAATATTTTTTGAAACTTGCTGGGTGTTCGATTGAGCATCCTACGTATTCATCTAAGTGGAACATTTCAACTTTATCCCATTCGATATCTTCTTTAACGAAGTGTTCAAAAAAAGTAAATTGTGATGCGCCTGTAGATAATAAAATACGCGCGTTACCTGTTTTAGCAATTGCTTCTTTAATACATGCAGTTGCTTGTATTGACGCTTGTCTGCCAAGGTCGTTACTGTCTTTACATAATACAACTTTCATTTTAATTCTCCTAATAGTAATGAAATATTTAGGTTTACATTACATGTAAACACTATTCTAATAGTATTGTAACATACATTAAAATAATTGTAAATATAATATTTTGCAAAAAACATTTAAAATCGTGCAAAAAAGTTTGCATTTTATTAAATAAAAATTTGTTTTATATTAAAATTTGTGTTATAATTTACCTATGAACACGATTATCAATAAACACAACGAGGCAACCGACGATTTTTTGTTCCACCACTCGTTAGCAACAAACTGTCAAGACAATACCGTTTACGGTCCTGAAACACATACTCAATTTGAAGTTTTATATTTAGTTAAAGGCGAAATTGAGTACGTTATTGAAGGCGTTGTTTATCCCGTTAAACAAAACGATATTATTATCGTTCCACCTAACGAAATGCACTCAATTAAAATTAAAAGCGACGATTACGAAAGAATAGTAATTTTGTTCGACTATAATATAATCGAGGCTATGTTGCAAAAGGCAAATATTACAGTCGATAAAACGCTTTTTACAAATTATTATTCTTATAAAATAGTTCAAAAAGATATTGTTAAAGATACCAACTTAAAAAATATCTTTTTTGAAACGGCAAAATTAAAAAACGACGCTCTTATAAGGGTAAAATTAATTTCGTACATTATGCAACTAATTTGCGAACTTTCAAAAACGACGTCGCTTGAACATATAACGCACGTTTCACCTATCGACGCAAACGAAGTCGTTAAAAACGCAACTGCTTTTATTAACGAAAACATAACTAAACCATTAAGCATTGAATATATTGCAAAAAATATAGGCGTTTCAAAATCGACTTTAAGCCATCAGTTTTCAAGTTTTATGAACGTTTCTTTAAACAAGTATATAACAATCAAGAAAATTTATTTAGCAAGAACGCTTATTAGAAAGGGAGTTTCTGCAACCGAGGCGTGCTTAACCGTAGGTTATTCTCAATACGCCACTTTTTACCAAAATTATTGTAAATACATAGGTGTTTGCCCTTCGACAAACAAGCCTATTTAAAGGAATTTATGAAAAAAATTATGTTTGTTTGCCTTGGCAATATATGTAGAAGTCCTATGGCTGAATTTTTAATGAAAGACTTATTAAAAAGTAAAGGTTTAGAAGATAAATTTATAATTAATTCTTCGGCTACAAGCCTTTATGAAATAGGCAACCCCGTACACTACGGAACTCAAAAAATATTAAATAGACTTAATATAGACTGCTCTAAAAAGCGTTCGACCTTGCTTACTGCAAGTGATTATGATAAATACGATTTATTTATCGGTATGGACCAAAGCAATATACGAAAAATGCAAAGACTTTTTGACGGCGATAAACAAAACAAGGTAAAATTATTGCTTGACTTTACAAAAAATCCAAGAGACGTTGCCGACCCTTACTATACCGGTAATTTTGAAATTACTTATCAAGATATTACTGAAGGAATAAACTGTCTTTTAGAATATTTGCTTAAAAATTAACTTTTTTGCCCCGTAAACGGGGCAATTATTTTAATGTTGATTTTAACTAATATTTATGCTAAAATAAGTGCATTAAATTTTAGGAGTATAGAAATGTCAAAGCCTAAAGTTGTTTTCACTTTTATCGAAGCAGGTATGGGACACATTATGCCTTTAAAAAATATTGCCGATTGTTTTGAAAAAAAATACGGTGACAAAGTTGAGTGCGTTCGCTCTAATTTTTTTAAAGACAGTAACAACCCCGCCCTTATAAAATTTGAAAAAATGCTTGTTAACCAAGTTACAAGATTTCTTAAATTACCGTATTACGGCAAAGCAGTTACTTTTGCTATGGATTTTTTTGGCCCTACTATAAGTACGGAATTTTCAATGAACACTCTTGTTAAAAATTCCACTAAAGAAGGCGTTAAATATTTAAATTCTTTTGACGCCGATATGGTAGTTAGCACGCATTGGGCAACTAACTATTATGCCGTTAAATCTAAAAGCAAACCTCTTACAGTTTTATATAGTCCCGACAATTTTATAAACCCGTTATTTAGGTATAAATGCGATTTAGTTTTGACACCGTTAGCCCCCGGCTATGAAAAGGCAAAAAAATTGCGTCGATTTAACGACGACAATTTAAAATTAGTTAACGTTTCAATTAGAAAAGAGGCTTTTGAAGTTTCGCTTGATAAACAAAAAAACCGTAAAAAATTACAACTCCCGTTAGATAAATTTACCGTAATTTTAGCCGAAGGTGGTTACGGTATAGGCAAAATGGAAAAAATTTGCAGTTTAGTTATTGAAAAAGATTTGCCAGTAACTTTAATTCCGTTATGCGGTAAAAATCAAGAGTTGTTTAATAAATTAAGTAAAATTAAATTAGGCAAAAATACAAAAATTTATCCGTTACCTTTTACCGACAACGTTTTTGAATATATTGCGTCAAGCGATTTGTTTTGTGGAAAAAGTGGCGCAAGTATGATTGCCGAACCTTGTTATTTTTGCGTTCCACAAGTAATAACTAACCACGCTACTTATATTGAAAAACATAACGCTGAATATTACGTAAATTATCTTAAATCGGCAATAAACGAATTTAATCCTAAAAAAGTTGTTGAGTTTATAGAAAAATGTTTACAAGACCCGTCTATTTTAAAGAAAATGAGTGATAACTGTAAAAAAGTTCACTCAAATTACGGCTCTGAAAAAAGCGCCGATTATATTTACGAATTATTAAAAAAGAAATACCCTAACCTTTAAAATAAAAACACGCTATCTTAAAAAATAGCGTGTTTTTAAATTTTAATTTTCTAACAATAATGCGATTAAAACAACAAGTATAGAAGATACCCATACTGCCACTAAATATATTGAAGTTATAAAATCAACTTTCCAAATCTTCTTTTTAACGATTAAAACGACTTGATAAATTATGGTCGCTACAACAAAAGGTATACCGTAAATAAATATAAGATAAGGTATTAATACCGCCAACATTCCTCCACTTAACATTTCAACAACCGACCACACCAAATAAACTAATGCTGCCGACGCAATTAGCGCCATTATTGCTGCAATTATAAATCTAATTATTTTTGAAGTTTTACTCATAATAACCCTCCTTGTATTAATAGTTTTTCTAATTATATTTTAACACGATTTTGCGTTAAATAAAAGATTTTTTTAAAATTTCATAAAAAAATTAGGCAATTTTAATTAAAAACGCCTAATTTTATATTTTTTTACTTATTAAAATTAACAATTTTAGCAAAATTTTCAGCCTTTAAAGACGCCCCACCGATAAGTCCACCGTCAATTTCGCTCATAGCCATAAGCTCTTTTGCGTTAGACGGTTTCATTGAACCACCGTATTGTATGCGTACTTTTAAAGCGCAGTCTTCACAAAATACTTCTTTTAAAAGATTACGGATATAACCGATTGTTTGATTTGCCTGTTCGCTTGTTGCCGTTTTACCCGTACCGATTGCCCAAACAGGCTCGTAGGCAATAACGATTTTAGTTAAATCTTCAACGCCTTGTAAACCTTCAACGATTTGCTTTTTCAAAACTTCTTCAGTCTTGCCTTCTTTCCTTTCAGATAAAGTTTCGCCTACGCAAACTATAGGGACAAGTCCTTTTTTTATTGCTTGAAGCGTTCTTAAATTAACCGTTTTGTCAGTTTCATTAAAGTATTGTCTTCTTTCACTATGTCCAACGATAACGTATTCAACACCTAATTCTAAAAGCATATCTGCCGATATTTCACCAGTATACGCTCCACTTTCTGCAAAATGCACGTTTTCAGCGCCTAATTTTATATTGCTACCCTTAAGTGCTTGTCCAACAGCGTAAATGTCGGTAGCAGGTACGCATACAACGACGTCACAATCAGCGTCCTTTACAAGTGGTTTTAATTGATTTACAAGTTCAACTCCTTGTGAAGGAGTTAAGTTCATTTTCCAATTCCCTACAATAATAGGTTTTCTCATAACCCACCTTAATTTTTTTCGTTAAGACACGCAATACCTGGTAAAATTTTACCTTCAAAAAGTTCAAGTGATGCGCCACCACCCGTAGAGATGTGAGACATTTTATCAGCATATCCAAGTTGAGCAACCGCCGCAGCGCTATCGCCACCACCGATAATAGTAGTTGCGCTAGTTGCTAAACTCATAGCCTTTGCAACTTGCATAGTTCCTTTTGCAAGCGTAGGATTTTCAAACACGCCCATAGGTCCGTTCCAAATAATAGTTTTACCACCTAAAATAACGTCGCTAAATAATTCCATAGTTTTTGGACCGATATCAAGTCCCATTTTGTCACTTGGAATTTTTTTACTGTCAACTACTTCAACTTCTATTTCAGCGTCAATAGGGTCTGGGAAAGAAGATGCAACAGTCGTGTCGATAGGCAAATAAAGTTTTTTGCCAAGGCTTTCAGCCTTTAATAACATTTCTTTACAGTAATCAATTTTTTCAAGGTCAACAAGTGAAGTACCTACTTCATAGCCAAGTGCCTTTAAGAAGGTATAAGCCATACCACCACCGATAATTAACGAATCGCATTTTTCTAAAAGATTTGAAATAACGTTAAGTTTATCAGCAACTTTTGCACCGCCTAAAACGGCAACGAAAGGTCTTTCAGGATTTTCTAAACTGTCAGCCATAATTGAAAGTTCTTTTTCAATTAAGAAACCGCATACTGCTACGTCAACAAGACCGTATTCAACGATTGCTGCCGTTGATGCGTGTGAACGGTGTGCAGTACCAAAAGCGTCGTTTACGTAGATATCGCAAAAACTTGCAAGTTTTTTACAAAATTCAATATCTTTACCTTCTTCGCCTGCGTCAAAACGTAAATTTTCTAAAAGAACTACTTCGCCGTCTTTTAAAGCGTTTACCTTTTTAATAGCGTCTTCGCCAACCGTATCAGTAGCAAAAGTAACTTTGCCGTCTAAAAGTTGGTTAAGTCTTTCACTAACAGGTTTTAACGAATATTTAGTAATGTCTTTTTTAGCCTTTTCTAAAAATTCTTTAGTTAATGCGTCCTTATCTTTTGGGTCAGCCTTTTCAACGGCTTTCTTTTCTTTTTTGTTAAGTTTAATAACTTCGTTAAATACGTTGTGAGGTTTACCCATATGTGAACATAATATAACTTTTGCGCCGTTATCCATAAGATATTTAATGGTTGGTAAAGCACCGTTAATTCTATTTTCATCAGTAATAACGCCGTCTTTCATAGGCACGTTAAAGTCTACCCTAACAAGACATTTTTTGCCTTTTACTTGTACGTCTTTAATAGTCTTTTTATTCATATCATACTCCTTAAAATAGCATTTTTTACTATTTTATTCTATTTGGAATAAATTGTCAACTTTTTAACAGAGTTATACGCTTTTTTATGCAATAAAAAACTAATTATATTCCTTTGACGCAACTAAAACTTGCTTTTTATTGTTTTTAATAGGTTTTTCTTGTTTCACAAAGTTGTCAACAACTTTTGTAAACGGTCTTAAAATAGGTAAAATTATTAACGTTACGACAACGTTAAATAAGGTGTGAAAGTTTGCAATTTCTCGCTCAACTCCATTTGAAAAACTGCTAAAAATTAACGATACTTCGTTTTTAAAAATTATAAGCGGAATTATTAAAACTAAAGTTCCAAAAAGGTTAAAAGCAAGGTTGAAAAACGCCGTGCGTTGCGCCTCGACACTTTTATTTAGACTTGCAAAAATTACGACGAAACAAGTTCCTATATTTGCGCCTAAAATTAAAAACATACTGTTTTCAAAAGCCAAAAGTCCGTTCGACGCTAATAAAATCATTATGCTTGTAACTGCTGAAGAACTTTGAACTATTGAAGTAATTAAAATTCCATTAAAAAGTAATAAAATTTCATTGTTTATTAAAAATATATTGCAAAATTCTTGAAAGTTTTTAAAAAAGACAACGCCTTCGTTTACAATTTTAAGTCCTAAAAATAGCGTGCCAAAACCAACCATTACACCGCCTATTCCACTAACCTTTTTATTAGAGAAAAAAGTTAATAAAAACCCGATAAAAGCAATAAGTCCTGCGATTGCCGTTATATCAAAAGACTTCCCACCCGATAACGATACGATTTGCGCCGTTATAGTAGTACCTATATTAGTACCCATAATTACTGCCGACGCTTGATAAAAAGATAAAATATTATTTGATACAAAACCTATTAAAATTACGTTAGTTGCAACGCTTGACTGTAAAACGGCTGTTGAAAAAGCCCCCGTCAAAACGCCTAAGTACTTGTTTTTAGTAAAATTAGAAATAAGATTTTTTAAGCCGTCGCCACTAAAACTTTCCATACTTTCACTCATCATTTTAAGACCAAGCAAAAATAAAGTTATTCCCCCAATCGTTAAAAAAATATAAGATACGATATACATAAGCCACCCTTTTATTATGTTTATTAGTAAAAGAGTTTTTTTATGAAAAATAAAAACGTTACTTTCGTAACGCTTTAAGTTATTATTTTTGATAAGTTTGTATATAACGCCGTTTTAAACGTTTAGTAGCAAGCAGTTCAAGGCTCGCGACTAAAATTTGCTTGATTTTGTTGCAAGCAAATATAAAATCGATTAAAGACTTAGAAACGAGTTGGGCTAGGCTCGACACTAAGACACGGATACAATAGACCTTGTCGGTCATTGTAGTCGTGGATTAGTGGCAGTTAACGACGCCCAACGAAGTTTATAAGGCTTTAATTAGGGCGACCAGTTAACGAACCTTCGGTATTTAATACTTCAAAATCATTTTGTCGCAACCCTTCGTATACGACGATTGCTACGGAATTTGATAAATTTAAACTACGTAACGTACCAAACATAGGAATACGTAAAGTTTTATCGTAATATTTTTCAAGTAATGGTTCTGGTAAGCCGTGTGATTCTTTGCCAAAAACTAAAAAATCACCGTCTTTGAATTTAGCGTCGCTATAAACTTTTTTGCCTTTTGTCGACATAAAATAAAAGTTTGTTCCGTCGTAAAATTTATTGATAACTTCTTCAATGCTATCGTAATAGTTTACGTCTAAATATTGCCAGTAATCAAGCCCTGCCCTTTTTAAATTTTTATCGGTAATTTCAAAACCCGTTGGTCTTACGATATGTAGCGAACAATTAGTGCAAGCGCAAGTCCTTGATATATTACCTGTGTTTTGTGGAATTTCAGGCTCGACTAGTACGATATTTAATTTCATAATTTATTTAAACCCCTTCGTTTTATAGTTATGAGTGAATAAGTTTTATTTGTATTTAAAGTTAATTGTGTTTTTTTAGTTTGACTTAATAAAAGTTCGCCTTTATGGTCGAAAGATATAATTTCGTTTGGACTTAATAAAATTATATTTACGCCAAGCAATAAAGCGTACGACTTTATTAAAAAGTCTAATTTTTGCTTGTCTTGTTTATCTGTTACGACGACTATTAAATCGGCATCACACATAGACATACATTTAAAAGCGTCGTAATTATAAATATCTTCGTCGACAAGCAAACCTATTTTACCTATTTTAGTTGGATATATTTTATATCCAAAACCTACTGACAAGGCTGTTTCTTGTCTTTTAAAGTACATATCGGTAATACCTAAAATTTTACCGTTTTCAGCAATTAACGCCGACTTTCTAATAACGCCGTAATTATCGGTATACGCTCCACCAATTATAACCTTTTTGCAAGTTTTTGATAATTTTGACAATTTTAAAAGTTTATCTTCATTACCTGCAAGTTCGCTTTTATAATTAATTTTGCCTATAAAATTAAAACCGAAAACAACTAAATCAGCGTTTGAATACGCGTTATCTTGCAAGTTAAAAACGCCGTCTACTACATTACAATATACTTTCATTTTGACCATACCATAATATTGTAAGCGTTTTTAGTATAAAATGTTAAAATAAGTTGGTTGATAAAAATAATTCTTTTAATTTTTCAGCGCTAGATACGGTAAAAATTTCTTGCTTTAATTTTTTGCTACCTTCAATGCCTTTTAAATAATAAGCCATTTGCTTGCGCAAAACTATTGCCGAGCGAGTATCCCCGTAACGCTCTTTAGTCATATCTATTTGTTTTAAGATTATATCTTTTAAAGTATAATTAGGTTTTTCGCCAATAAGTTCACAAATTAGTAATGGATTTTCTAAAACGCCCCTTGCAAGCATAATACCGTCAGCGCCCGTGTTGTTAAGCATATCTAAAGCGTCTTGCTTATTAAAAATACCCCCGTTTGCAATTACTGGAATTTTTACACTGTTTTTTGCAATTTCAATTTGTTTATAATTACATTTTCCACTATAAATTGCCGTTTTTACTCTACCGTGAATTGATATTAAACTTGCACCGCTATCTTCGCACATTTTTGCAAATTCTTTGGTAACGAAGTTGTCTTCTTCAATACCTATTCTAAATTTGCAAGTAACCGTTTTGCCACTTTTTGCAATTTTAGATATAATTTTTGATGCTAAAGGAATATCCGTAAGTAAAAAACTACCTTCGCCGTTAGAGAAAATTTTTGTTACGGGACAGCCAAAGTTGATATCAATAATATCAAACTTTTCTAAATATTGGCTACTAGCCATCTCAGACATAATATCTGGGTCGTTACCAAAAATTTGAACGGCTTTTATATATTCGTTTTCTTCGGTATGTAAAAGTTCAAGGGTGTTTTGCGGTGAGTATTTTAAACCTTTCATACTAACCATTTCACTAAAACAAAGCCCTGCGCCAAGCGAATAGCATATACTTCTAAAAGCGCTATCGGTAAACCCTGCAAGCGGGGCTATAAAAACGTTGTTTTTAGTGGTAACCTTGCCTATTTTTATTTGTTGTAATTGCACTTTTCCACCTATTTGATTTTAATGTAATATTCGTCTATTTCTTTTGTAGACATTTTTTTAATATCTTTGCCGTCGGCTAAAATTGTCTTTTCAAGTTTTTCAAACCTATTTAAGAATTTATCAAGCGAACTAATTAAGGCGCTTTCGCTATCAATTTTTAAAAGTCTGCAAACGTTTACTACTGAAAATAAAAGGTCACCACATTCGTTAAATAAACTTTGACTACTACCCTTTTTAATTTCAGTTTCAACTTCTTTAATTTCTTCGTAAACCTTTTCAAAAGCATTTTCAACGCTTTCAAAATCAAAATTGTATTTTGACGCTCTATCTGCAACTTTTTGCGATTTCATTAAAGCAGGTAAGGTTTTAGGCACGCTTAAAAGATATTCCGTACCGTTTTTGTAGCCTTTTTCAATGGCTTTATTTTTATTCCAAACTGAAAGGGCGTCGGTTGAAGATACA
>JAEIGA010015566.1_pt1 | contig 11574 bp, 13 predicted proteins | sample 9270691 | NCBI WGS metagenome assembly JAEIGA01 (sample SAMN17057246, study PRJNA624740) | gut metagenome | biome: biome; isolation source: fecal sample | host: Bos grunniens | place: China: Xizang | collected 2019
GAAAAGCTCACCGTAGGACAGGGTAACTCCAAGTCCATCGAGGTAAGCTACACCCCCGTTGAGTACGAGATCGCTCTCGCACAGAACAGATTTGTATGGAATGACGAACACGCAATGACCGATCCTATGCTCGTTCCCGTAGGAATGAAGCACGCAGGTACGGATATGCACAACACCGTTCAGGGTGATGTATATGGTGAGTTCGCAAAGACAGGTCTTGTAGTACCTGCCACCGCTCCCAATTTCGACGCGTTTGTTGATGCAGTTGCAAGCCTTAACATCGAGGGTGACGAGGATGTTGAGATATTTGCATTCGTATGCCCTAAAGACAAGGCAAAGGTTCGCAAGGCACTCAAGGACGAACTCAAGTACGTTGAAGCATTCGCTCGTGCGGGTTACATCGGTACTGTAGCAGGTGTTAATCTTTACGACAAGAAGGACGCTACCGAGGGTGAGATTGTTGTTGCTACCAAGGAAGCGGTCACCATCTTCAACAAGAAGGGTGTTGAGATGGAGCAGGAGAGAGATGCTAACACTCGTGTAAATTCTGCATACTCCCGCAAGTATTACGTTGTTGCTCTTACTAACGAGAGCAAGGCGGTTAAGATTACGCTTAACGCCTAATGCGAATTGATATGGAGGTATGAGATATGAGAGAAGTCGAAAAATTGGCTATGTTGCGAGTTATGGTAGGACAACCTAACGAGGGAGATTGGTCTGACGATGTGCTAATCTCGTACCTCTCCATCGCAGGTCGAAAAATAATCAATCGTGCTTATCCGTATGACGATACCGTAAACGATGTTCCCAACAGATATGGTTATCTCCAATGTGACATAGCCAATTATCTGCTTAACAAGAGGGGTGCTGAAGGGCAGACCGCTCATAGTGAGAACGGCATTAGTCGTTCTTATGAAGGCGGGGATGTTCCCGAGTCTATGTTGAGTGAGGTAGTTCCTCACGTGGGGGTATTGTGATGCGTTGTATGGTACGAAATAAAACGAAAATTTATTACGCATCGTACATAGGTGAAACCGAGATTGCCGATGAATACGGCAATATCACGGGCGAATACACGCTTGCTTACGGAAAACCCACTAAAACATTCGGTAACGTGTCTGCCGCACAGGGTGAGATGCAGAGCCGACAGTTCGGTGAGAGTGAGAGTTACGACAAGGTAATCGTGCTTGACGATATAGATACTCCGATAAATGAGTATTCAATTCTTTGGGTCGATACTCTCCCTCACTTGAACGAGGACGGCTCCACCGAAACCTCACACGATTATGTTGTAAAAAAGGTCGCACGAAGTTTGAACGGAGTAGCGATCGCAATAAGTAAGGTGGATGTCAAGTGAGTAAAACAGTAATCAAGTGTAGTTTGAATGAGAAAGATATTGACCGGGCGATTAACGAGCTTAACCGCTACAAACGAGAATTTCTCAAGAAAGAAAAGCGTTTGTTGGAAGGTTTAGCTGAAATCGGTATCAAGGAAGCGTCGGTTAGATTTACAACGGCTATGTACGACGGCATAAATGACGTATCGGTTAAATTGGATGCAACCAATAACGGATATGCCATTGTGGCAGAAGGTAGAGCAGTCGCATTCATCGAGTTCGGCGCGGGCGTTTACCATAACACAGGCGAACCCTATCCTAATCCTCGCCCCGCGGGTATCGTTGGTATCGGAGAATATGGAAAGGGTCACGGTAAGCGCAAGGCGTGGGGTTACAAGAACGAGAATAACGAATTGGTTATTACGCGAGGAAACCCCGCCGCAATGCCTATGTGGTATGCGAGTGAAGAAATCAAAAATTCAGTATTGAGAATTGCGAAGGAGGTGTTCGGTTAAATGATAAACATTGAAAACGAAATATTTGACCGAGTGGCGAAGTCGGTGCGAAATGCTTATCCGTCCGTTTTCATAAGCGGAGAATACATAAAAACGCCCTCTAAATTCCCCTTTGTTTCTCTTATCGAAATGAGTAATACTGCCTACGACAAAACACAATCGAGCGATGGTCTTGAGAACCACGCATCATTGATGTACGAGGTGAATGTTTACTCTAATAAAACAAGTGGCAAGAAAAGTGAGTGTAAAGCTATTGCAACACTCATTGATAACGAGTTGGCGACACTCGGTTTTAGTCGCACGATGTTACAGCCTATACCTAATATGGATGATGCCACTATCTATCGAATGACAGGAAGATATACGGCTGTGATTTCAAAAGATAAGGTCATTTATAGGAGGTAATTACTATGGCTATTTCTACTTATGGTATTCAGCTTATGCACAAGGCGACAGGATCGACATATTCCAAGTTGGTTGACATCAAGGATTTTCCCGATCTTGGTGGTGCGCCCGAGATGCTCGAAACCACTACTCTCTCGGATACAATGCAGACATATATCGAGGGTATTCGGAGTTCGGATGCTCTTGAGTTCACGGCGAACTACACAAAGACAGATTACGAGACTCTCGTTGCTCTCGGAGGCAAGGAGGAAGCCTTTGCTGTTTACTTCGGCAAGGATGGGACAGATGGCAAATGGTATTTCAAGGGCTATCTTTCCGTAAGAGTTAATGGCGGCGGCGTAAATGAGGTTGTCGGCATGACAATTTCTATTGCTCCCTCTGCTGCAATCACTACAACCGAACCTACGGCTTAATAATTTTAAGGAGATAAATATTTATGAGCAAACAGTTGAGATTTACTTATCAGGACAAGGAGTACGTTCTTGAATACACCCGTAGAAGTGTCGAAGCAATGGAGAAGAAAGGTTTTGTGGCGTCGGAAATCGAAACGAAACCCGTTACTGTTCTCCCGGCACTTTTCGCAGGCGCGTTTCTTGCTAATCATCGTTATGTAAAACAGGATGTCATCGACGAGATTTATTCCAAGATGACTAACAAACAGGAACTCATTGGCAAGTTGGCAGAAATGTACAACGAACCTATTATGGCTCTCGTTGACGAGCCGGAAGAATCCGAGGGAAACTTGGATTGGACAGCGAGTTGGTAAGTAGCTCTCTGTCTGCTACGGAGGGGAGCGGGCGTGATAGTTCGCCCCCTCATTTTACTTACACAGAAAAATTTTATGAGTTATTCCCCTACTATCTCTCTATCGGTATGACCTCCGAGCAGTATTGGGAGAGTGATTGTATGTTGGTAAAGTATTATCGCAAAGCCGAAGAATTGAGAAATGATAAACGCAACCAAGAGCTATGGTTACAAGGAATGTACATTTACGAAGCAATTTGTGATGTCGCACCTATTCTTCACGCATTTGCGAAGAAAGGCACTAAACCCACTCCATATTCTGCTAAACCTTATCCTTTGAATGATAAACAAACTAAACGAGATGAGGAAGAAAAGCAACGTCTACTCACCGAAAAGGGTAAGAGGTTTATGGAAGCTATGGCGTCGTCTATCAATAAGAAGTTTGAGGGAAAAACTCAATCACAGTAACAAAAGGAGGTGAGTGTAATGTCTACCGAAATAGAGTCTTTGGAATTAAAAATATCCTCTAATTCCATAGAAGCGGCTAAAGGTATAGACGCTCTAACACAATCTCTTGAGAAAATAAGGAAAGCGACAAAAGGCGGTTTGGGTCTATCGGCAGTTGCTAAAGAAACGAATAAATTTACCGATGCTATTAAAAAGGCAAAGGATGCTAATGATAAAACGTCCCTGTCTCTCACGGGCTTGTACCATAAACTCAAGACCATTGTAAATGGTTTCAAGAAGGTTGGTAAAGCAATTTATTCAAGTATCGAAAAATCGAGCGATTATGTGGAAAATGTAAACCTGTTTACAGTATCTATGGGACAGTATGCCGATGAAGCCAAACAGTATGCCGAAACAGTTGGTGAAGTAATGGGCATTGACCCCGGCGAATGGATGCGCAATCAAGGTGTGTTTATGACACTTGCGACAGGTTTTGGTGTAGCGGGTGATCGAGCCGCGGTAATGAGCAAGAACCTTACACAGTTGGGATATGACTTATCCTCATTCTTCAATATCAGTTATGAGGATGCTATGGAGAAGTTGCAATCCGGTTTGGCGGGTGAACTTGAACCTCTCCGTAGAATAGGTTATGACTTGTCACAGGCGAAACTCGAAGCAACGGCATTAGCACTTGGTATCGACAAGACGGTATCGAGTATGACGCAGGCAGAGAAAGCAGAATTGAGATATTACGCTATTATGACACAGGTCACTACGGCACATGGAGATATGGCAAGAACACTCGAAGCTCCTGCTAACCAATTAAAAGTATTTAAGGCACAGGTAAATATGGCTGCGAGAGAGATTGGTAATATCTTTATCCCTGCTCTTAATGCTATCCTCCCTTATGCTATTGCCATAACGAAAGTAATCAGAATACTTGCAAGCAATATCGCAAGTCTGTTCGGTTTTGAAATGCCCGAAATTGATTATTCGGGTGTGGATTCTATGGGTAATGTTGCCGAAGGAACGAGTGACGCGATGGAAGATGCCGCCGCATCGGCGAAGAAACTCAAGTCGTATATGCTTGGTTTTGACGAACTTAACGTAATCAATCCCACCGAGGGTAGTTCGGGTAGTACCGAGGATGTGCTCGGAGGATTTAATTTCGAGTTGCCCGAGTATGATTTTCTCGCGGCGTTAGCGGACAGTAAAGTCGCCAACATTGTTGATGACATGAAAGAATGGCTCGGTATAAGCGAAGATATTGAATCTTGGAGCGATCTGATTGCAACCAATTTCGGTAATATTGTGGTATTTGTCGGTTTGATAGGAGTTGGTCTTGCCGCTTGGAAAATATCAACAATGGTGAAGAATATTGGCAAACTCAAGAAAGCGTTCGCGGGATTCTCGGTATTCTTCAAAGCAATGGGTATCGCGGCGGTTTCGTTAGCAGCAATAGCGGGTGCGGCTTGGCTGATAAGTAACACCGAAAGTGTCGTAACGGAAATAGGCGCAATCGTTAGCGCGGCATCTCTTGCGGTAGGTGCAGTTCTCGCATTCACGGGAATAAATCTACCTTTAGGTATAGCATTGATGGCGATGGGTGCACTTTCTATGGGCACGGCAATCGCTATGAATACGGACGGATTGACTAATGAGGTAAAGAATGTTGTCGCCGCTATCGGCGCGGCGGTATCGGGTGCGTTACTCGTAGTAGGTGCAGTATTAGCATTTTCGGGAACAAATGTCCCCCTCGGTATAGCTCTTATGGCAGGTGGCGCAGTAACATTGGCTACGGCAATTGCGCCGAGTTGGAACTCGCTCTCAGATGAGGTTCAAACAGTAATTACCACCATAACAGGAGTAGTGGGAGGAGCATTACTTGCTCTCGGTGCATTATTGGCATTTACAGGCATTAATATCCCGTTGGGTATCGGGTTAATGGCGACAGGTGCGCTATCACTTGCGGGCGGTGTTGCGCTTAATTGGGAGTCCATGACAGGAAGCATCGAAGAAATTGTTACAACATTGACCGAAATTGTTGGTGGAGCATTACTTGCATTAGGCGCGGTGCTCGCTTTCACGGGTGCTAATATTCCGTTAGGTATCGGTTTAATGGTCGTGGGTGCTACAACATTAGCAGCATCGATCACTATGAATATGGATGCATTGAGCGACGAGGTTAAGGGTGTCATTGCCGTTATCACGACGGCAGTATCGTTGGCACTCTTGGCGGTCGGTGCGATCTTGGCGTTTACAGGCGCGAACATCCCGTTGGGTATTGCCTTGATGGCGGGCGGTGCATTGACGATGGGTACTGCCGTTATACCTAATTGGAATGAATTGTCTGATTCCGTAAAAGATACCATTTCTATCATAATGGCGGCAGTAGGCGGTGCATTGCTTGCTGTCGGTGCAATTCTTGCTTTCACAGGTGTAAACATTCCGTTAGGCATCGGTCTTATGTTGGTCGGCGCGGCGAGTTTGGGTACCGCCATCGCTCTTAATTGGAATGCTATATCGGACGCATTGCGCGGCCCGGTCGGGGTTGTAACCGCCATCGTGAGTGGTGCTTTACTCGCCCTCGGCGCTATTCTCTGTTTCACAGGAGTCGGAATACCGATAGGAATCGCTCTTATGTTGGCAGGAGCCGCAGGATTGGCGACCGTTATAGCGTTGAATTGGAACTCGATTAAAGAAACCATTGACAGGGTTATCAAAGACATACTCAAGATATTAAGCGGCGCGATGCTCGTACTCGGAGTGCTTCTGTGTTTGAGCGGCGCAGGAATAGGTCTCGGCTTGGCTTTGATATTCGGTTCTCTCAAGTTGTCTAATACGGCGTGGGGAACGGATGATAATCCAATTGTCAATTTCGTTAAGAAGATGGTGAATGGCATCGTTAATATCATAAACAAGGCTATCAACGGTATTAACGAGATGTTCCACATTAAATTCGATGGCTTGACGATTGCCGGAACGGAGATAATACCCGCGTTTGATATTAGAATGCTAAACATTCCTAAAATACCTCTTATGGCAGAGGGCGGTTTCCCCGAACAGGGTCAAATGTTCATCGCGCGCGAAGCGGGTGCAGAGATGGTTGGTAACATCGGTAGAAGAACTGCCGTTGTCAATAACGAGCAAATCGTTGCAAGTATCTCGGGCGGTGTCGCAGAAGCAAACGAGGAACAGAATGCGCTCCTTCGTGAGCAAAATTCTCTCTTGAGAGCAATACTCGAAAAGGATAGCGGGGTCTACCTTGACGGAAAAAATCTTACCAATAGCGTTGAAAAATATCAGCGTGAGCGCGGTAGAGTTCTTATTACGGGAGGTGTTGTATAATGGCTATTCGAGCATTAGTATCGGTGGGGGGATATGATTTCCCCGAACCGTCCGCATATAGTGGAAACACCTCCACATTAGTGGACTCGGGACGAAATGTTGAGGGCAGAATGGTAGGTTCTGTCATTCGTGACGATATCTCCAAGATAGAAATATCTTGGAAATATCTCACCGTTAAACAATGGGCAGACATACAAAAATGTTTTCGTCAGAGTTCAGGTGGAAAATTCATAAACAATGTTACCTTCTTCGACCAAAGTGTCGGAGGGTGGGTAACGAAAGAAATGTATGTAAACGATAGGAAATCGGGTTTATGGCGTAGAAACCCCGACACAGGAGATGTGATGGGTTGGACGGATTGCTCGTTGGCACTTATCGAAGTGTAAAGGGGGTGTAGATATGCAGACGGTATCTGAAAATTGGAAAAATGTACACAAGCAGACACTTTTGAATGAGAGTTATGTCGAGGTGTCTTTGGATATTGCCGACCCCGAATCTCTTGCAGACGCGTCGGCACAAGACAACGGTGCTGTCTACATCTCGGACACTTCGCAGGTAGTAAGCGAGGTCGATAAGAATGTCGTGCCTTACTGCACGCTTGAGCAAAATTCATGGCTTTTGGATGGTAGTCTAAAAGCCATTCCCGAGAGCAATTATGGGGAGAGTGGTTATGTTGGAGATGCATTGAGCAATGATGTGTGCGTATTTAGTGATAAAACACCTACCATTACAATCAATTTCTCTAAAGTATTTACCAATCTCATTCCGGGTGTAACAATTACTTGGAGTACCACTTATGATGAATTTGCCGACGATTTTTGGGTGACGGCATACAACGGCGATACCATAGTTGCTCAAAAAGAGGTGATCGGAAATCGCTTCGTCAAGTCGTTGGTAATGATGGACATTATTAACTATGATCGTATTGTAATACAAGTCAAGAAATGGTGTTTACCTTACCATAGGGCGAGGATTGAGGAAATCTTCGTCGGTATGAATAAAGTGTATGCAAAATCTGATATTTTTGATTATTCTCATAAGCAATCGGTCGATCCCCTGTCTTTATCTCTCCCCAAAACAGAGATAAAGTTTTCTGTAGATAACATAGATGGGAAATATAATCCTCTAAATGAGGACGGAATGGCGAAGTACCTTATGGAACGACAGGAAATAAGATCGAGATACGGTTTGAAGTTGAACGATAACACGATTGAGTGGATAAAAGGCGGCACATTCTACCTCTCGGAGTGGTATGCGAAGCAGAACGGATTGAGTGCCGATTTCACAGCGCGTGACTTGTTAGAATTTATGTCGGACACCTATCTTGACTTGGAGTATTACCTTTATACCGAGGAAGAGAGATTCGACGAAATCCACACGAACGGAAGGTCATTATACGAACTTGCCGAATCCGTACTCTCGGGCGCAAATTTACCATTGAATAGTGATGGTACTAAAAAATGGTTAATTGACGAGTCGTTAAAGGACATCATAACATTCGCGCCGCTCCCCGAAGATACTCGCGCTAACTGTTTACAGTTAATCGCAAATGCTGCAACTTGTGTGTTGTACCAAGATAGGACGGGGACACTTCGTATTGAGCCGTTGCCCGAGAACACCGGGGATTATATGATAAACTCATTCAACAGTTATTCAAAATCCGAGATTACCCTCTCGAAACCAATCAAAGGGGTAATGGTTAAGAACTACACATACGAAATAGATGGTGATACAGGTAGCATCAAAGCCACGTGGAAGAAAGGTGGTTATCCGAAAGTCATACCACCCGGCGCGGGCGAGGTAATTGAGATAGATAACCCTCTTATCACTACCACGCAGCAAGCCATCGATCTCGGGTATTGGTTATATACCCATTTGAAACACCGAATGACACTCGATTTATCTTGGAGAGCCGATGTTAGACTCGACGCTCTCGATATTATAACAAACGAGAACAATTACCACACAAACAACGTGCGCGTGACCGAAATGGAATTTAAGTACAATGGTGCTTTCCGTGGCACAGGTAAAGGGAAGGTGATTTAATATGAATAATGTTTGGAGAGAACCTATCTTCGATAGAACATTAGAAGATGTTAATTTTGCTATCCAAAAGCTCTTGGAGTGGAAAAAGAACCATACTCATTCGACGGATATTCGAGTGGAAAACGACGCGTTGGTTATGCGAGATAGGGGCAATGCTTACGCGACCGACAATGAATTTGTATTGCAAGACGAGGGCGTGGCGTATGTAGAGGACGACGTTCTAATAGTTCACGTGGGAGATGTTTATGAGCTTAAAGGGTGTTTGAACCTGTTAGACTTAAATCGTATCGAGGGCAATATCGCGTTTCTTGCCGAAACAATGGAGAATTTTTCGTATTCTCCCAATATTCACGGCAAGAGATGGAATCGAGTTGATATGCCCAATCAGAACGATATGTCACGAATTATAGAGAATATTCGTGCTCTCATGAGTGCGTTCTACTCTCCCGATAACCCTCCCTCTTTGCCTACAACGATGTTGTCTTATAGCGACATCAACGCTATAGAGGAAAATCTATACTTGCTCAAAGAATTACTCGATGTTATGCAGACCTCTTTCAAGAAGGTAGGCACGATTAAGAGTGGTTCAACAACATTTTTACCATTAAGGAGGTAATCAAATGGCATATATATCAAAAGATATTAAAGACCGTATCGCTATCGGTGACGATTGCTTCTATATGGAGCAGTTAAGTGATGGGCGCGTAAGGCTCACTCCCGCACCCGACACAGTTGTTGAAGCGGGTACAGACATAAACAAAGCTCTGTTGCAATCAATGGAGGACAGAATAACGTGGTTGATGAACAGTGTATTCAACAACATTTCTGCAAATCCGTTCTCAATAGAGTTTAATACGCTCGACGGACTCACCATAGAGGGTGTATGGAATGAGTCGTTGAGAAGAATCGAATGTTAAGGAGGGGCGAGAAATGGCACAGTTGTTAAGTAATTTACCTATCGGCGCGAAAGTAAAATTCGGTAGACACTCAATAAATGGTGAAGCGGCACAGGAAATAACGTGGTTAGTGGTTGCACGTAATCATAGTGGTTATCCTGCCAATTCGGTGACATTGCTCACCGAGGGGATCATTGACCAAAGATGTTTCGACGCGGCAGAGCCTATGTCCAACAGTAGTTCTACCAGAGAGATGGGATCATTAGGATACAAGGTATCGAATATCCGGCAATGGCTCAATTCTAATGTAACCAGCGGATGGTACTCCCCCCAACACCCTTATGACCAAGCACCCGACGACCAATATGCGCAGCCGGAAACGGCTTATGTGAATCGCCCCGGTTTTCTAAACGCATTCCGTGACGACGAAATTTCTGCAATCATAAGTACCCCCGTTGTGTATTATGATTATCAAGACGAACTTGTAACCGTGTACGACAAAGTATTTTTACCCTCTTATTGTGAGGTGTCGGGTGCGAAATCGGACAACTTCAATTTAGAGGGGGCGCAGTGGGAATATTTTCAAAATCATTCGGAGTTGACACCATTGACGTGGCAAGCATACACCTATTGCCAAACAACGGGAAAGACTAACCCCGACGAAGGTCATTGGATTTGGATGACTCGTAGTGCGATTGGAGGCACGGGAGCGACAGGCATAGTGGTAATTTATAACTTCGCGACGAGTCCATATTCGTTGTATTATCCCAATAGCGGGGATATGGGACTACGACCCGCGCTCAACCTATCGTCTACTCTTAAAATATCCGACACAACGGATGCGGAGGGTTGTTACACAATCTTATGGAATAACGCACCTTCCCAACCCGCCGTATTCAATGTTCCTACTAACATATATGGTGGAAAGTCAAATTTGATTTCGTGGGGCAAAGCAACCGATCCCGATGGAGACCCTCTTACCTATACGTTGGAGTGTTCCTTTGGCGGCGATTTTGAACAATTATATAGTAGTGCTGCTACCACTTATGCTCACTTTGTGCCCTTTGGAGCAACCTCGGTACAGTACAGAGTGAAAGCTACCGACCCCTCGGGGGAAAGTAGTCCATATACAACCTCTGATAGCCGAGGTGTTATAAATAACTATGCTCCTGTAATCTCGGGTGCAGATGCTAATCTCGGTGTAAAGAGTGATGAGTTCACAGGAACATATACTGTCACCGATGCTAATAACAATACTGTTACAGTAACCGAAGCGATTGACGGAGTACAAATTCGTTCGTTGGTTGCAACCCTCGGGCAAGCGATTACCTATGGAGTGACCGAGAATACTTGGTTAGCACTTCCTAATGGTAGTCATACGCTTACGATACGCGCGACAGATGGTATTGATACCTCTGTGAGGACTTACACATTTACCAAGTTAGTGGAAACACTTAAAGTTCAAAACTCTACCCCGTGGGTATCGGCTACTATGCCTACTCGCATTATGCTCGTTGTGACGAGGAATATTCCCTCTGCGGCGACATTCAAAGTGGAGGTATGTAACAACGGCTATGACGCATCTCCCAAGTGGGAAGATGCTACCGACGCGGTTAAGAGTGGATTGGTACACGTTTTCTCAAACACGGCAAAGACCTCTGCCGATTGGGGAGTTCTTGTTAGAGTGACGGTGGCTCGTAATGGGGCGACAGGTGCTTGTTATATTAGCGCGATAGGAGGTAATTTTGAGTAATGGATATTTTAGTTCCGGTTATCGTGGCACTAATCACGGGCGGCTTCTCAATCCTTGCCGTGGTACTCACCAATAACCACGCCA
>JAEIGA010015567.1_pt1 | contig 11573 bp, 5 predicted proteins | sample 9270691 | NCBI WGS metagenome assembly JAEIGA01 (sample SAMN17057246, study PRJNA624740) | gut metagenome | biome: biome; isolation source: fecal sample | host: Bos grunniens | place: China: Xizang | collected 2019
TATTATAGGTTAATATGTTATAGTTTTTATAATAAGATATAATCACCATTATTCAAAAATACGGTATAAAATTAGTAAAATAATTAATATTTACACGTAAAACATATAAAAACTTCTCAATATGATAGTATTTTTTTATAATAGCACACTAAATGATTAAAATCTAATTATTTATTGACAATTATATAGTGAACCATAAGCCAAACTCTCATCCATAAAAGATGAGTTATTAAAGCCTAAGGGGACTATGGTTTTCTAAAAAAAAAATAAAATTATGTGTTTATATCACATTGTAGATTTATAATGTATAAAAATTCATTATCTTTGCAGTATGTTTCTTTACGAAATTAACAAAATACAATATAGATTATGAGAATTTTTGCAACAATCGCAATCGGACTGGCGCTCGCAGTGGGCATGCCATCTGCGGCTTATGCCAAGAAAAAGACTAAGGCTATAGACCTTTCTGCTCTTAAGAAAGACTCTGTTTCTGACTATAAGAAACTGGTGAAGGGAGCAACCGTAAGCAAGGGACTTTTTAATGTTTATTTTAACAAGAAAACTGGTAAGGTTTTCTTTGAGATTCCACAGGATGCTTTCAAGCGCACCTACATGCTCTCAAGCCGCATCTCGTCAATCAGCGACACACGCGACTATGTGGCTGGCCAGATGCACGTGAACCCTATTCTCGTGAAGCTGTCGGCAGACGATCGCAATGTGTATCTACACCAGGTGCAGCACATCAATACTATCGACAAGAACGATCCTATCGCTCCTGCGTTTGAGCGTAACAACATCGATCCTGTGCTGAAGGGTTTTAAGATTATGGCAACAAAGGGTAAGTCAGTTTTCATTGACGTGACAGCATTCTTCGGAGCTAACGAGAAGTGCATCAGCCCTATCAAGACTGCCAGCCCTATAGCAAAGCTGCTGGGCAACGGCGGCGGCATCAAAGGCACTTTCCAGCCTACAGCATCTGGCGTGAGCGAGGTGAAGGCTTTCGAGAAGAACATCGAAATCAAGTCGCTGCTGTCGTTTATGACTACTGGCGTAATAGAGAAGCCATACTCGGTAAACATGCACCGCTCATTCTTCGTTCTTCCAGAGAATCCGATGTCTATCCGTCTGCAGGACAACAAAGTGGGCTATTTCTACGACAATAAGAGCATATACTCTTCTAACGCTGACCGCATCGAGGAGAAGAACTACATCAACCGCTGGCGTCTGGAGCCAAAGGCTGAAGACAGAGCGAAGTATTTCAACGGCGAGCTCGTAGAACCAGCACAGCCTATCGTATTCTATGTTGACTCTGCATTCCCTGAGAAATGGCGCAACACTATCAAGGAGGGCATCGAGGTATGGAACGTAGCTTTTGAGAAGGCAGGTTTCAAGAACGCTATCGTTGCGAAGGACTATCCGAAGAACGACAGCATCTTCGACCCAGACGATATGCGATACAGCTGTTTCAGATACGTAGGCACAAACACTCCTAACGCTATGGGTCCAAGCTACACTGACCCAAGAACTGGCGAGATTCTCTCTGCCGACGTTATCTGGTATCATAACATCCTCTCGCTGCTCCACAACTGGCGCTTCGTGCAGACTGGCGCTGTTGACCCTCGCGTGAGAAAGGCGAAGTTTGACGACGAAGTGATGAACGAGGCTATCAAGTATGCTGCGGCTCACGAGATTGGCCACACTCTCGGACTCATGCACAACATGGGTGCAAGCTACTCATTCCCTGTAGAGAAACTGCGCGACCCTGCATTCACACAGAAGTACGGCACAACACCAAGTATCATGGACTATGCCCGCAACAACTACGTGGCACAGCCTGGCGATGTGGAGCGCGGTGTGAAGCTCACTCCTCCTGACCTCGGCGTATACGACATCTACGCTATAGAATGGGGCTACCGCCTCATCAACGGCGCTAACACTCCTGAGGCTGAAAAGCCAGTGCTCGACAGCTGGATAGCGAAGCACGAGGGCGACCCTATGTATGAGTTCGGCGCACAGCAGGTGCTTGGCATCGTCGACCCTACTGACCAGACTGAAGACCTCGGCAACGACCACATACTGGCAAGCAGCTACGGCATCAGCAACCTGAAGATTCTGCTCAACAATCTGGAGCAGTGGACTCTCGAGAAGGGCGAACGCTACGATGAGGTTGAGAAGACCTACATGGAGGTGGCAAAGCAGTACGGCAGATACATCAAGCACGTGACACCTTACCTTGGCGGCATCAGATACGAAGAAATCAGACAGGGCGACGGTAAGGCTTCTGGCAAGCACTACATCGGCAAGGACTATCAGAAGAAGGCTATGCTCTGGCTCGTCGACCAGGCTCTCACCTACGACACATGGCTGACACCAAGAGCTCTCATCGACAAGCTTGAAATCAATATGGATGAGAACAAGAAACTGCGCTCGCAGATTGTTTCTTCGCTCATCAACGGCACAATTCTCTACCGCATAAAGGACGGCGGCGAGGCTGACCCAAAGAAAAACTACGTCATCGACGACTATCTCAACGACGTGACAAACGCTATCTTCACAGCACCGAAGGCTGGAAAGCTCACTGAAGCAGAGAAAGACATGCAGAGCGCAGCAATCGCTCAGATGATAAAGAACCTCGGACTGGAGGCTGCTGCAGCTAAGAAGACATCGCTCGACGAGTATGCTGAGTTCTGCGAACAGTATGCTGCTCACGACATGCCATGCTCACACTACATCAGCGACGGCACAAACTCATTCGCAAGAATCAACCTCGGAGTGTCAAGCCTCTCAAAGGACGAGTTCGGAGCTATCATGATGGGACGCCTGCAGACTGTGATGCAGAAATACAAGACATTCAGAACAACTGCTAAGGGCTCAACAAAGAACTTCTACGACTATCAGATTCTGAAGATTGAGCGTGCGCTGAAGAAATAAAACCTACTGACAGACAGGCTGATTGACGGCTGGCACGACAACAGCACAGCTATGCTCAGCATCAGACAGCCTGCCTGCTCCCACCCCTGACTCGCAAAGAATATAGCGACAACCAGAACAAACAAATAATCAGAACATAAGATTATGCAGAAGATAAAGACCATCCTCATCACACTGACTATTGCGCTCTGCCACATCATGACAGCAGCAGCGCAGAACGCGACAGTGACAGGAAGCGTTACTGACCCCGGAGGCGAACCGCTGATAGGAGCACACGTGAAATGGAAAGACCAGAAGACCGGCACCATCACCGACGCTGACGGCAACTTTGCACTGCCAGCACAGAAGGCTAAAGCCACACTCCAGGTGTCTTACATAGGCTATAAGACCAAGGAGGTGGAAGTCAATAAGGGACAGAGCATCGTCAAAATCACCCTCTCTGACGACGCACAGCATCTCGACGAACTCGTTGTCGTAGGCTACGGCATACAGAAGAAGTCATCGCTCACCGGTTCGGTAGAGACCATCAAGGCTGAAGACCTGCTTATGATGCCAGCAACAAACCTCGACCAGGCGCTGACAGCACAGGTGGCAGGCTTGCAGGTAATGCAGGCTACAGGCGACCCAAGTACGGCGAAGGAATCGACCATCAGCATCCGAGGCATAAACAACGCACCGCTGCTCGTAATTGACGGTGTGCCACGCTTCGGTACAACAACCTCTGACGGCGAGACCCGTCTCTCTGACCTCAACCCTGACGACATCGAGAGCGTCACAATCCTCAAGGATGCCGCATCGGCTGCCGTATACGGCGCACGTGCTGCTAACGGTGTAATTCTCGTGCAGACAAAGAAGGCGAAGGACGGAGAGAAAGTGAAGGTCAACTACCGCGGACAGTTTAACATGCAGCAGGCTACAGACATGCCTGAATTCCTCAACGCATACGAGTTTGCTACTCTCTTCAATCGTGCCGTTGAAAACAGCCCGGGCACAACTGTTGAGCCATACACTGCAGAGCAGCTCGAGATGATACGCACAAAGTCTGCACCTAACGTCTACGGCGACGAAGACTATCTCAGCTATCTCAACGACACTGGATGGTCTACTACTCACAGCGTTTCTGTCAACGGCGGAAGCAAGAAGGTGAGATACTACCTCTCTATGGGCTATGCCGACAGCGAAGGTCTATACAGCGGCATTGGCAGAAGCCGTCTGAACTACATGGGCAAGATTGATACAGAACTGGCTAAGGGCCTCACTCTCTCATTCTCTGTCAACGGTTCACGCTCAAAGGCGCAGAACAGCAGCTACTACACCATAGACAATGCATACGCGTTCTCTCCGCTGCAGGTGGTACGCTTCGACAACGGACTGCTGGCGAGCAGCAACGGCTCTAACCCGCTCATCGCCATCCAGGGACTGGGAGGATACATCAAGGACAACAGCAAGATGAACACCATCACGGCTAACCTCAACTGGGAGGTGCCGTTCGTAAAGGGCCTGTCGCTCTATCTGCGCGGAACATTCGACGACAACACACGCATAGAGACCACATTCGACAAGCCTGTGACACTCTACACATACGACAGCGCTACAGGCACATACGCTGCCGACCCTAACACCATCTATCCTACAGCGAAGGTATCGATGGAGCAGGACGACCGCTTCTTCGACAGCCAGCTCTATGAGGCAGGACTCAACTACATGCGCACCTTCGGCGGCAAGCACGACGTAGAGGCTACGGTGGTGGCTAACTACCAGCGCACCCACACTCAGTATATGTACGGCACAAACCTCGACAAGGGCATATATCCTGAGATAATCGGCTCGGCACAGGTGGCAGAACTTTACGGCGACGAGCTCTACAACCAGAGAGCATCGCTCATCGGACGTGCGAAATACGGATACAGCAACAGATACTTCGCTGAATTCAGCTTCCGTGTTGACGGCAGCAACAATTTCCACCCTGACCACCGCTGGGGCTTCTTCCCTTCAGTGTCTACAGCATGGGTTATCTCTAACGAGCCTTTCTTCAAAAACTGGAAGCAGAACGTGCTGAGCAACGCCAAGCTGCGTCTCTCTACAGGTTTGCTCGGCAATGACGGACTCGTGGGCGCATACTCATACCTCAAGACTTATATCGAGACAACAAACAACGGATATAACATCGGCGGAAACTTCCGCCCGGGCATGATAATGACCAGCAACCCTAACATCAATCTGACATGGGGCAAGACACGCGACTATAATATCGCGGCTGACCTCGGATTCTGGCAGGGACGCATCGGACTGACATTCGAATACTTCCAGAGATACGAGACAGACAAGATTACATCTGCACCTGACTATCTCTACCCGCCATCAACAGGTGTCGACGGAAACATGCCAAGCCAGAACTTCAGCAAACTGAAGACATGGGGATGGGACCTCTCGCTCACACACCGCAACACCATAGGCAAGTTCAAATATAACGTCGGAGTGACCCTCTCTAAGTCTGACGACAAATACCTCGACTTCGGCGACGAAAGCGCACAGATTCCTAACATGCGCCGCAAAGGACGCAGCAGCCTCGTATGGACCATGTACGAAGCTGACGGACTCTTCAAGAGCCAGGAGGAGATTAGCAGCTACGGTGTAGACCAGGACGGACAGAACAACACAACACTCGCCCCTGGCGACATAAAATACGTAGACCAGAACGGCGACAACAAGATTGACGCAAACGACCGCATATACGTCAAGAACTCATCACATCCTGACATGGACCTCGGCGTACGACTCAATCTCTCATACAAGGGATTCTTCGTCAACGCACTCTTCCAGGGCGAGTTCGGATACAAGCAGAACATCAGCGAGAACTACTCGCTCGAGAACGGAACACTGCAGAAATTCCAGAAGTATCATCTCTACGAGACATGGACACCTGAGAATCCTGACGCACGTTATCCGCGAATCAAGTTTGCTACATCAAACGATAACAACCGCAAGACATCGACATTCTGGATTCAGGACTGTAACTTCATTCGTCTGAAGTCGCTCAACGTGGGCTATCAGTTCCCGAAAGAATGGATCAGAAGCCTCTCGCTCTCGTCAGCAAGCATAGCATTCCAGGCCAGCAACCTCTTCACCATCTCTGACCTCGAAGGCATGGACCCTGAGTCGCTGCGCGGATATCCTATACAGAAATCATACGGTGTAACACTCAACCTCAGTTTCTAAACACTCTCTCATAACATGACAAAGATGAAACATCTCAAAATAAAATCACTCGCCGCAGCAGCATTAGCAGCCACGCTGACACTGTCAAGCTGCAACAACCTCTTCGACGATGCGCCGAACAACAAGATTTCTGAGGAGGCGGTATGGGGCAACAGCATGCTGCTCGACGAATACGCCAACGGATGGTATCGCAACATGAGCTTCGGATTCAAGACGCTCGTGCCTACCAACGCTCTGCTCAAAGGCCTCAGCAGATACTACATGCCATGGTTCGGCGACCAGCTAAGCGTGGGCAAGAACGACTGGTTTAACGCTGGATATGGCGACATTCTGAAGGCCAACGAGTCAAGCCTTAGCCTGTGGGCGCAGAACACATGGAGCGCTTACTACACACAGATACAGTATATCAACACATACTTCGCTAATCACGACGTAGTGGCTGACCAGGCACAGAAGCAGCGCATCGACGGCGAGGCGCACTTCATGCGTGCATACTACTACTACCTGCTGTGGAAAAAATTCGGCGGTGTGTTCATCATCGACCGTACGTTCGACCCGCTCACTAACGCTGAGAAATTCCCACGTGCATCATACGACGAGATGGTAGAGTTTATCGTGAGCGAAGCTGACAAGGCTGCTGCACTGCTGCCTGTAGAGCACGAGAGCATCAGTCTCGGACGTGCCACTCGCGGAGCGGCTATCATGCTCAAGGCGAAGACTTACTTCTGGGCGTCAAGCCAGGTATTCCAGAACAAGCAGAAGGAATATCTCGGATTTACCGACGACAAGAGCAGCCAGATGCTCGCTAAAGCTAAGGAGGCATACGACGAGCTCTTCGCACTCGGAAAGTACTCGCTCATCCCTATCGCTGCCGACACTCAGGAGGGAATCAAGAACGAATACAGACAGATCTTCCTCACAAAGAACAGCCAGGAGTCTATATTCGAGGTGCAGCACTCTGACGATGGAGACTACGCTAACAAATTCGGACATAAGCTCGACCGCGATGCAGCATCGCCATTCTTCACCGGCACAACAGCTGCTTACACTCCTACTCACAACCACGTGAAGGAGTATGGCATGCGCGACGGAAAGACTTACGACCCGAACAATCCGTATGAGAACCGCGACTACAGATTCTACGCTAACGTGCTATACAACGGCGCTGTCTTCCACAACCACGTCATGGACATGGCTACCACTGACGGCGTGAAGGGCGTAGACATAACTCCTTACGGCACATCAACTACAGCGGCGTTCACAAGAACCGGATATTATCTCGGAAAATTTGTTGACGAAACTCAGACTATCGACAATAATGATACGTATGCTTCGTCACAGAACTTCATCATCTGGAGATATGCCGAAGCGCTGCTCGACTATGCTGAGGTGGCTTTCCGCATGAACGACCATGCTACTGCGCTCAACTGTGTCAACCAGATCAGACAGAGAGTGCACATGCATCCGCTGACAAGCATCACATGGGACGAGATTGTCAACGAACGCCGCATAGAGATGGCATTCGAGGAGACTACCTACTGGGACTTCTTCCGCTGGGGAACAGCAATGGAGAAACTCAACGGACAGACTAATCCGCTGAAGTGCATCACCATCACTGTCAAGAACGGAAAGACTACATACAAGGAGGCTAACCTCAACAGATTCCCAGGCAGAATCCGCGTATTCCAGGAGAAGCAGTACTATCTGCCTATCCCATGGAGCGACGTCAGATATCACGGCGTAGAGCAGAATCCTGACTGGACAGAGGTGTAGGTGACGACAGCGTCAACGATAACGAAGGTTAGGGGTTAAGGGGTAATGGTTTCGTCTACTAAACAAATAACTCGTCAACTTGTCAACTTGTTTACTTGTCTACTTGTCAACTCGTAATCGTTATCGTTGACACTTTTTCAAAATAATAAACACAAACAATTAATAAAAACAAACTGATTATGAAGAAATTCTTTACTCTCACAGTGCTCGCTCTTGCCGCTATGGCAGCGACTGCACAGACAAAGCAGAACATGTTTCCTGCTGCTGACACAGATGCCGACGGATGGCTCTGGTTTGACACAGCAGAGAAAATCGAAAAGTACGTCGGAATCATCGACGAGACAAACTACAAGGTTGACCCTAACGGAAAACCTATACAGCTGGTGTATGCTGACATCTTCCCTGACTACCCACCATCAGAGGCTTCTGCCGACATCGTAGGCGCTGGCACTGACGGCGAGACAGGCTCTGCAGGCTCACGCACAGGAGCGCTCATGCTGCAGCCTTCGTCAGCATCAATGTCTGTCAATGGCGGCGGATTCGTTGTCTGCATGCCTTCATGCTCTGAGTATGCTATCTGCTACTCAAGCAACAGCCGTGTGATGACAAGAATCGTGGCTACAACAAACGTCAATTCGCTCATGAGCGACTGCAACGCAGGATATGACCTCAACTACGAGAAGGGATGGAAAATCATCAACGCTTCGTATGTCAGCGTATTCAAGCGCCTGCCTGCTGGCATAAACAACTGGAGCGGACTGGAGGACCTCGACAATGGTTCTGACGCTACAACACTCAAGAGCGACAAACCTATCTATGCTTGGTTCCAGAGCGCAACTCCTGACACTATCTATATTCATGGCATTCGCGCCATCACTCAGGAGAACGCTTCGTCTACAGGCATAGAGAATATCAATGCCGCTGCAGCTGGAAAGAAGGCTGTTTACACCATCGACGGCAGAACAGCTGGCAACAACACAGCTACCCTGAAGAAGGGCCTCTACATCGTGACTGAGCAGGGCAGAACAAGAAAAATTGCGAAGTAATAATCGCGCCTATATACTGGCACTTTGAAGTTTACATGCATCTGAATTGACAACAGAGGATGCATGACACATAACGCGGAAAGAATCAGAATTATCTCTGAATCTTTCCGCTTTCTCATTTTTTTCCGACAACGGATTTCACTAATTACACGGATATAATTAATACTACCGCAGACAGCAAATAACAGAGTACAGATAACAGATGAAAGATGAAAAGTTCTTTCTCATTTCTCATTTCTGCTTTCTCCTTTCTCATTTCCACTTGACATCCGCAGCTTCTTATCCTGCAATATAGTGCCTTTTGGCGGCTTAAACGCTGTGTTTTGCATGCTTAATCACAGCCTTTCGTTTTCTCGGTGCTAAACGCACTTTTTAATACTTAGAAAACTGTATCTTAACTACAAAACAGTTGTCACAGTTGTCAATGTTGTATTATATAACTCAACTTTCGCAAGTTAAGGAAGTTAAGAAGTTATCGGCTTTTCAAACCTCAGGAGTTAAGCCATTACTGCTGATACGCATTTTGCATTGGACATTTGGCTTAACTACTTTGACTTCTCTTACTTCTTTATCTACTGTCTTAAGACCAACACATTAAAATATTAATGGTCAATTTGAGTTAAATTTTATAATCTTCTGAAAAATATTTCATTTTTTGTTTGACTCGTACCTAAGGTCATGCATTAACTTTGCACCCGAAAATGAAAAATCGTACGATTATGAGTAAAAAAACAAAGTTAAAAATCGGAGAGTTCTCAAAGATGATGCAGGTGACTGTGAAAACCCTGCGGCATTATGAACAAAAGAAATTGCTTATGCCAGATGAGGTGGACGAGTGGACTGGCTATCGCTATTATAGCATAATGCAAATGCAGCGACTCAACACCATACGTGGACTGCAGCGTCAGGGTTTTTCGTTAGAGGAAATAAAGGGACTGCTTGAAGATGGTTCGCACACACCGAGCATAGACCAACTGACAGAGAAAATAGCAGAGACAGAGCGTCAACTGCTATTATTGAATGAGCGACGCAGACAACTGCTCAGATGGATGGACTCTCAAAAACAAATCAAGACAATGGAAAAATTCAGTATTCAGTCCTTGCCTGAGATTATCGTGGCAAGTCATCGTGAAATCATTCCTGATTATAGCGCATTAGGTATGTTGTGCATAAACAAAATAGGTCCAGAGATGCAACGCCTTGGTTGTCAGTGCCCCCCTCCGGGATATTGCTTTACCATAGAGCATGGAAAGGAGTATCGTCCAACGAACATCGACATAGAGTATTGTGAGCAGGTAGAAGAGATGGGAACTAATAGCAGCATCATACAGTTCAAACATCTATCTGCCGTTCCAAAGGCTCTGTGTATGAAACACATTGGACCATACGAGCGTTTTTACGAGTCGTACACTGAAGCCTTCAACTATATGGAAGAGCAGGGATACAAGATGGTGGGACATATGCGTATCTGTTATATCGATGGTGCGTGGAATCAAGAAAATCCCGAACAGTGGCTGTCTATCATTCAGATTCCAATTGAGTAGGATTACATGATTTTTGTGGCGTATTCTTGTACGTTTTAATCTATGCTGGCAATATCCGAGATTATCTTCACAAATAGCTTATAGATAATTATTGGTGTCCAGTAAAAATTAAAATGGATTTACTCTATTCGGATGGCATATACCCGAAAATAAAACGTTGACCTAAGTTTGTTAACAATTAAGAGTACACCCTACAAGGGGCAGAAGTCTCAAAAGCAATATTACGAACTGCATAATTTTACTTTTGCCCCTGCAGGGCGTGACATACAAACACTTCCTTTACCCAGGGTGTCGTCTCACTCCGTTCGCCTTGCCCTGGGCTATTAACTTTTGGGCTTTCAGCCCGCAGGGATATAAAGATAAGAACAATTTTTGTTGGAACTATTGGATTATTGACTTTCTGCCCATAGTGGCATCATAAAACAGAAACGGCACCATGGAAAATAACAATAACCAACAAACGCCCTGAAAGGGCAAAAGTTGTTAGACCAGGGCAAGCGAAACGACACCATGGGTAGATGGTTGTTACTAAATCCTACACCCTGAAAGGGTAAGCTTATTATTGCTCTTTTAGCTTAACGTAAATAGTTGTTCCTAAATCCAACGCCCTGAAGGGGCAAAAGTTGTCAGCCCAGGGCAAGCGAAGCGGCACCCTGGGTAAATGGTTGTTCCGAACTCCAAACGCCCTGAAAGGGCAAAAGAACGTCTAGGGGGCAACGCCCCAGAAAAGGTTACTGGAAATCAATAAAAAAAATTACTCTTACTCAACTTTCGCAAGTTAAGGATGTTAAGAAGATATAGGAAGTTATAGGAAGATATGCCGCTTTCGGCGGCGAAGATAGAGGACGATACTTTTTGAGAAGATACATTTTGAGAAGATAGAGGAAGGTAGAGGAAGATATGCCGCTTCTCAGCGGCGAAGATAGAAGACAATACTATGGCAAGCTGGTGTTCTGCATCAAAAACTAATGTCATCTATCTTCTTCTATCTCCTTTTATCTCCCTCTACCTCCTTCTACCTTAATCTACCTTAATCTACCTCCCTCTATCTACAAGGCAA
>JAEIGA010015568.1_pt1 | contig 11572 bp, 12 predicted proteins | sample 9270691 | NCBI WGS metagenome assembly JAEIGA01 (sample SAMN17057246, study PRJNA624740) | gut metagenome | biome: biome; isolation source: fecal sample | host: Bos grunniens | place: China: Xizang | collected 2019
ACAGTTACAAAAGAAACAACAGAAACTGCAATCCAAATAATCACGCTGATTAAATCATAAGCAAAGGAAGTTCCAAAAGTTCCTGCACGGCGAAGTACAAAAACTGCTAAAAAAATAAAGGGAACATATTCATAAAGTTTATGAACTATTTTATATACACTAGCATCTTTTTTATATTGAAGTTTATAAAAACCAAAAAAAACAAGAAATGCAGTAAAAACTAAAGCCACCCAGAAAGCTAAAAAAGACAAATCGACTATTGTAGTAAATTGCAATAATGTAAAAACTACACATAATCCAAGAGTAATCAAATTCATCAAAGAAAATTTTCTATTCATAACTTAATTATAGCAAAAATATCTATTTTATACTACAATATTTTAGTAAAACTTAGCATTTTTAGGGATTCTCACAATATGGAAGCAAATATTAGAAAAATTTTTAACAAAGAAGAAACTTTAGTTAGATTTGGTGGCGACGAAGAACTTTTAAAAGAATTAGCAACGATGTTTGTAAAAGATAGTTGCTTTTCCAAAGAAGAATTTGAAAATCTACTTAAAAATGATGATAAAGCCTTGAGTGCAAGTTATGTCCACAAATTAAAAGGAAGTTCAGGCACCTTAGGGTGCGAACTTTTATACGATATTTGCGTAAAAGTAGAAGATATCCTAAAAGGCAAAACAGAAGGCAATTTTGAAGAAGAAAAAACAGCACTATACGAAATTTACGATAGGACTGTTTGTGAACTTTCAAAGTTTATAAACTAAATTTTGAATTTAAAACACTTTTTAGCCAAGCCTCTAAAAAAGTCGTCATATTTTTCCATTATTTCTTCAAGTTGTTTTTCTAGTTCATCAGGATCCATTCCTTTATCAAGAGAATCAGCAATTTCTTCACACTCACCTTTTTCTTCGTTTTCGTCGTTAGAAAAACTCCATTCAATTTCAAACTGAGGAGAAAATCGATTAAGTTTCATTTTGAGAATATCTTTTGTTCCCAAATTACAATGATCCCAAAGACTATGATTTGTGTAACACAAGTGATAATCACAATATGGTTTATCCCAGAAAAATTCCAACCAGTTATCAGAATAAACTTCTTTTTTAACACTATCAGAAGAACCCATTGTATAAGAATAAATTGACATCATATCATTTACATATTTTGAAAATATTGCATCCTTCTTTGTAATTATTCCCAAAGGATGAGAAAATTTGTAATTTAATTTTTGGTCAAAATATAAATCCTCTGAATTTGAAAAATTATTTTTTGTAAAAAGTTCTAATTCTGTTTTTATTTTTTTACCAGTAGAATTTATTTCAAATTCATAATCTAACATTTTGCGAGCAATTTTTAAGATTTTATTTTTTTCAAACCAAAAAAGTTTTCGACGAAGATTTTTTCCTTCGTAATAATTTTTATAATGTAAATATTCTTCAGGATTTTTATTTATCTGTTTTTCCGGCAAGTGATATTTTGTAATCACTAAATTAATTGTGAAATAAAAATTATTTTCATTTGCGTTTTTAAAAATTTCCAAAGGAATGAAATTACAATTTCTATCAATCTTTTTATTTTTTGGATAAATGAAGTCATGAGTTGCACGACAAATATATCGATGAACATAATCCAAGTCACCTTTGTTGTGATTTTTCCAAAAGTCTAAATCATTTACTTTATTTGGAATTGACTTTTCATCAAAAATTATTTTCCAATCGCAAGTTGCACCGTCATAATTTTCGTTTCCTTCAACCTTTATAGAATCTTCAAGATAAAATCCAATTTCGCCAATAATTTTATATCCTTTGTAATATGATTTTCCTTCTTTTATATATGAATCAATTTGTTCTTTTAACAAAGTCATTTTGTCATGAAGTTCAACCATCAAATTACAAAGTGAATTATTATTTTCCAGAACTTTATCAATTTTATTTATCGAACAATATGAATTATCGTTTGCTAAATGAAAGTTATAATCTTTAGTATCGAACATTTTGATAATTTCATTTGCGCGCTTTTCATTTTTCTCAAATCCATTTTTTCCAGTTAAATACAAAGGAATAAGAATTTCTGCAGATTTTTCTAAGCCAGATTCTAAAGAGTCTTCTAATAAAGAAATCACTTTATTTTTATCACCTGAATTATCATTTTTTATTTTAGAAAGTTCACGAATTGCATAAACAATTTTTGCTTCTGGATTATTTTGTAAAAAAGATTTTTCTAGCCAGTACTCAGCTTTCTGTTTTGATAAATTTCGTGCTAAATTATAAATGTAACTTTTTTTAACAGAAGAAAATTTTATTTCACAATCTTCTTTGTATAATTTATCAAATTCATCTTTTATTTTTGAGTCGTGATTTATTTTATTTTTGCGATATTCATTTTTCGCTTCTTTAATAAAAATTTCTAAGACATACACTCCAGAGGATAAAAATGAATACATTGCAAACTGAATATCAGAATTGTGATTTATTTTTTCAGATTCTAACATTTCCTCGTAAGTAAAGCATTGTAGATTTGCAATATCAATACCATCAACAAAACGAGATTTTTTGTAACAAGGTCCACGAAGATTTTTGCGATTAAATTTCATATAAATTCCTCCACCAAATTAAAAAATATCTTTATAAATATAAGAAACGAAAAAAATTAATAGTTGATTAAAAAAAGATAATTCAACTAATTTTTCTTAATAATAATACTGACACTCTCTCATCTAGTGATAGATTCAAATGAGAAACTGTGATAAAATATAAATATCAAAGATTTTTTTTCAGGAGATGTTGTATGCCAGAGAAAAGACAGAAAATTACCCACTTAATGTTGGAAAGACTTATCAATATTCACAAAGAAATTCGTGATGGAAACTATCCCAATACTACAGAATTAGCCAAAAAATTTAATGACGGAAAAGGAATTTCTACAATCAGCCGTGATATTGAATTTTTGCGTGACAGATTTTACGCACCTATAGAATACGACTACATCCGAAAAGGTTATTATTACACAGAAAAATTTGAAATGCCAATTAACAATATTTCTTCTGATAAATTACAAACACTTTTTGCAGCAAAACATCTTTTAGCACATTTTGAAGATTCTCCGATTTATGCTGAAATTAGCAACATCATCGATTTTTTAACTGACACAACAATTAAGGAAGACAGTGAATTTTTAAGTAGAATTGCCCTGCCCCCAATTCCTAAATTTATTGTGGATAAAGAAATTCTTAATAAAGTTTATGAAGCCTTAAAAAATAATTTCATAATTGAATTTGATTATCAAGGAAGAAGGAGAGCTGAAAATACACACAGAAAAGTTCATCCTTATCAATTAGTTTTAGATGACGGAAAATATTATTTATACGGATATTCTGAAGAACGAGAAGCTGTAAGAATTTTTTCACTTGGTAGAATTGAAAATTTAACTATTACAGAAAAAACATTTAAACTACCAAAAAAATTTGAATTTTCAAATAAATGTGGTAACGGTCGATTTGGAACTTTTATCTCAGAAAATACTGATAAATACAAAATCGAATTTTACGACTTTTCTCGCCCGATGGTAAAATCTAGTATCTGGGCAGACGACCAAGTTCTAGAAGATGACGAAAAACGAAATTGTACAACAATAACTTTTACCTCCACTCAAACTGTTAAAGTTGAAGAATGGGTTTTATCCCAGGGAATGTACGCAAAACCACTTGAACCAGAATGGTTGGTGAATGCTTGGAAAGCACATATTAAAAATATGTGCAAGACGGCGGGGATAAAATGATAGAAATAAAAGTAATAAATGCAAAGGAAATTACTGAGAAGTGTTGTTAGTGGGGTTAACGAAAGGAGAATGCCCCACTTAAACTATTTACATTTTTTTTTGTGTATCTTATGTTATTGTTCCTGAACTGTTTTTGCGTTTTCTATTATAGGTAGCAAATCTGTTAATTTATTAGATTCTTCTGTAGAAATTGCTATTTCTTTTAAAAGATATGATTCCAATGGTAAGAAACTATCATCACTAGACTCAACAAATTCAATATTTTCATATACATTACCCAAAATCATTCTAACAAAATTTTCACCTAAAGAAACTAAAGATTCTTCTAAAAACGACCAATTTTCCATATTTTTTAATGATGTTTGATATTCAGAATCATATTTAGATTCATATGCAGCAGCATTCCTTAATGCTTCATCGTTATTATTTACAGTAGTTCTAATTAAATTATTGTTTTTATCATAATCATTGCGTCTTATTTCTTTTATATGGTTAATTTTCTCAACTTGTTCAAAACCGATGAAAGAAGGAATAATCCCTGATACTTGAATTTTGTTATCGTCAATCTTCTTTACTTTTATTGAATTAAATTTTATTCCAAATTTAGGATCAATATCGTAAGTATTTACAACAAGTACCTTATCATCAAAACTTGAAGCTTTTAAACCTAATCCTTTATTTAAATCAGAAAGAGATTCATACCAAACTTTAGTCTGTTTCATTTTTGTTTTAATTAATGCAACTTCAGCAATTTTTTGAAATTGCATTGCTGATACTTGAGAAGCTTTTAGCAAACTTATCTCTTTATTTAAATTTCCCAATTTTAATTCTTGTTCAAGAATTTTATTTTCTTTTTCTAAGTTTGCTTTTTTTAGAGATTCATTTTCAATTTGTGTAACAAGAGTCTTCAATTCTAATTTTTTTTCTGAAATAGCAACTTCTTCGGCTTTTTTTTCAACCAAATAATTTACTGTTGAAATAAGTGGTATTGTAAAAATAATTCCAGCACTAGCTGCAAGTATAATAGATAAAATTGCAAAATCTTTTAATTTCCAAATTATAAATCCTATAATAACTATTAATCCAGCAATAAGAACCCCTACCAAAAGCCAAGATGCACCTTGGCTAATCCAATTAATAAATGAAATCCACATAAAAAATTTTTACCTCCTACGATTATTACTCCGATTTATTATTTAATCTTTCTGATTGTTTTTCTTGTATTTTATTTTGAATACCAGAAGAAATATGATCTATTTCACTAGAGAAATATGAACCTACAGATTCTAATAATCCACCAGTACTTGTTGAAAATGTTTCTGTTTTACAATCAGATTCGTTCATGTGAACTATAGTTAAACCTTTTTCATTTGTATTAAATAATTTCTCGTATCTGATATTTTTTTTACCCTTAAAAACTATTTTATAACTATTTACATCTGAATAAGTTTTTTTAGAATCAAAATTCTCAAATAGGATATTATCATCTTTTATATTTTTTTGAGATGAAATTATCAATCCATTCGCTGTATAAAGGGTGACTTCCTCTAATTTTTCCAAATTTGTATAATTAACAACAACTACAGAACGATATTTTTTACCTCTGGCATTTTGTACTTTTTCTTCAATACTACTGCCACAAGAAGTAATAAAAAAACAAACTGTAAACACCACTAAAATAAAAATAATTCGATTTTTCATATTAACCATCCTATAAATTAAACTTATTCACCACACTCTGCTAAAGGTAGCGTTAATGTAGTATTTAAAAGGTTTCCTTTCATTAACTCGGGTAACAACCCGTTACCATGATAATAACCTAAATTGTTACAATAACTTGTACATGAATCTATACTTGAAAGACTACTTCCATAAAAAAAGAGCAAATTTGCAAGTATCCGTTCTTTTTCAAACTCTTACATCTAATTATCATCAGTATATACTATTGTAATTCTAGCCTGTACTAAAAGAGATTTTATATCTTCGTCATCTGGATCTAATTCAAATGCCTTTTCTAATAACTCTCTTGCTTTAGCTCTATCTTCCAAAGTACCAAGTCCATATAAATAACAAAAACCTAAACCCCTTAAAGCCAAGATATCATCAGCATCTAATTCGTTGGCTTTAGTATAAAATTCAAAAGCTTTCTTTCTATCTACTTCGGTTCCGATTCCGTCTTTATAACAATCTCCAAGTAAGCTCCAGTAACTTGAAACAGTTTTATCTATTTTATTAGCTTTCTTATAACATTTAAATGCTTTTTTCCCATTTGCTTTAGTACCAATTCCGTCTTTATAACAATCGCCTAGTACTCTCCAATAAAAAGAATCTGTATTATTTAATTCAAGAGCTTTCTTGTAACATTCAAAGGCTTTCTTGCCATCTACTTCTGTTCCTGTTCCATTGTCATAACATAAACCAAGTCTATTCCAATAAAATGCATCTGTTGGATCTAATTCATTAGCTTTCTTGTAGCATTCAAAAACTTTCTTTTCGTCTACTTCGGTTCCTATTCCATTTTCATAACACAAACCCAAATTGTACCAATAAGCAGCAGTTGTATTATCTAACTCTGTTGCTTTTTTGTAGCATTCAAAAGCTTTCTTGCCATCTACTTCGGTACCTGTTCCATTATCGTAACACAAACCAAGACGATTCCAATAAGCAGCTACTGTTGGATCTAATTCGTTAGCTTTCTTATAGTACTCAAAGGCTTTCTTGCCATCTACTTCGGTACCTGTTCCATTATCGTAACACAAACCAAGATGATTCCAATAAGCAGCTACTGTTGGATCTAATTCGTTAGCTTTCTTATAGTACTCAAAGGCTTTCTTGCCGTCTACTTCGGTTCCAGTTCCGTGTTGGAAGCACAAACCTAATCTATTCCAATAAGTAGCATTTGTGTCGTCTAATTCATTTGCTTTCTTGTAGTATTCAAAAGCATTCTTTTCATTAACTACAGTTCCAGTGCCACATTCATAACAATAACCAAGACTGAACCAATATCGAGAATATGTATCATCTAATTCAAGTGCTTTCTTATAACACTCAAATGCTTTATTTTCATTGATTTCAGTTCCTATTCCATATTCATAATATACACCAAGATAATCCCAATAACTAGGAATTGAATTATCTAATTCATTAGCTTTTTTATAACATTCAAAAGCTTTATTAAAATCATTATCCAATAAACCTATTCCTTCTTGATAACAGTGTCCTAAACTAAACCAATATTCTGCATTAGTTTCATCTAATTCATTTGCTTTCTTGTAACACTCAAAGGCTTTAGTTTCATTGATTTCTATACCTATTCCATATTCATAATACAAACCAAGTCGATGCCAAACATAAGCAAGTGATTCATCTAGTTCATTAGCTTTCTTGTGACATTCAAAAGCTTTCTTTTCATTAACTTCAGTTCCAGTGCCATATTCATAACACCAACCTAAGTTGTACCAATAAACAGCATCAGTTTCGTCTAGTTCATTGGCCTTCTTATAACACTCAAACGCTTTCTTTCCGTCTACATCTGTACCATTTCCATCGTGATAACACAAACCAAGTTGATTCCAATATGTAGCATTATTTTCATCTAATTCATTTGCTTTTTTATAACATTCAAATGCTAAAACATCATCTTCTTTTGTGCCATATCCATTATCATAACATTTTCCTAATTCATACCATGACTCTGAATTACTTGGATTTGTATCAACTAATTCTTGATAACTTTTAAATTCTTTTTTAGGATTCGGTTTGATTTCACAGGAATCAAAAAAAACAAATATCCAATATAAGCAAACAACAAATCCAATAACAGTCCAGAAAATATTTGAAATACTTTCCCATATAATCTCTCTGTTATATTTTTTTGCTTGTTTATTTGTTGGGTCTAATTTTTTTACTCTTTTGAAAATTTTACGAGCTTCTTTTTCATCTGTACCTGTGCCTATCCCAAAATAATAACATTCACCGAGTTGAAGCAAAGCATTAACATCATTTTCATCTTCTTCCACACATTTTTTACAGTAATCAAAAGCAGGTGTTCTGTCTGCTAAATCATTGAATTTGCCCTCATCAAATTGTTCTTTTTCCATAGTATTTAATCTCCCTTAAGTAAATAAAATTATCCAATAATTCTTACAAAAACACGCCACTACAACGCAGGTGAATGTTTCCCTTTACCAACTCCGCTTGGATGGCGAGTACAAGTTGTTCCACAAAGTGTCTGCAAGGATGCAAACTTTGCACCACAATATTTGCAAGTGTATTGAGATTTTTCTGAACCTTCATACAACTTGTGTTTTCCTTTGTTACATCCTGCAGGATGATGATAACAACTTGTACCAGTCAAAGCCTGTATGCTCGGAAATTTAACTCCACAATATTCACAATAAAAGTTTGCCATTATAAAACCTTTAGACTCTTTATTTGTTTATCATAAATTTCTTTAATGATTTTTTCATTTTCTTTTTTTATAGATATATCGTCTATGTATTTATTATCAAATTCTTTACAAATATTTTTAGATTTTTTATATAAATAATCAAAATTAAAATCCTTTTCATATAGCTTAGAATTTTGATTCTCTTTTAAAACTTGAGGAAGAATTTCTTTAAATAATTGTTTTATTTCTTCATTACTCAACTTTTCCATAAAACTAAAAAAAGAATCAATATATTTTCCATCACATGCCATTAAATCCATCTTGGATTTTATTTTTTTCAAGCATTTTTCTCTAGATTTTTCAAAATTACCTTTATGTATAAAATAAAATACTGGAATAAAAATAATCGAAACAATAATATTACAAAAAAAATTTTTACATGAAGAAATTGACTCTTTATTTTTATTATTTTTTCTTGAAAAACTATTACTAATAAAGAAAATAATAATTGCTAGTAAAAGAAATGGAATAAACAATCCTAAATGAAAATCTTGAAATATTCCCAAAAAGTCTGAAATTGCCTCTCCGATATCTGCAAAAAAATTATCTCCAAAATCAGCAAAGGTAGCAACAGATATACCACCAAGTATTACTAAAACAGCAATAACTAAACCTACATTTGAAGAACCAACTGTTTTAAGCCAACTTCCAAAAGTATCCTTGGGTAAGTCAATAGAAGAAAGGAATATTTTATCACCATTTCGCTTTATGACTCGTCTATTACAGAGTTCTAAAAACTCTTTTTTTATTTCATCTTTTTGCATAATAAAATCTCCATTAGTAAGTATTAGTAAATAATTTAATTTACTAATACTTTACTCTATCTAAATTGCTTAAACTTTATTTGAAGTACCAAAATTTGCAATAAAAGACTTAAATCCATTTTCAATCTTATCTACTAATTCTGGATTATTAATTTTATTTTTCATATCTACTGCAAATCCTAAAACTCCACCAACAGAAGCACATAGAGGAATAGCTAATCCACCTAAAATCCATCCTACCAAAGGAATCCAACTAATTAGTAAACCTAAAACAAAACCTGCTAATATTCCAAAAACTGCATTAGGAAATTCCTTTAAAATTAGTTTTAGGAACTTCATGAAAAAATCAACTAAAATTTTTCCAATTCGTAAAATAGTTTTACCAACAGTTTGTGTTACGCCAAGAAGTTTTTTCAAAATAGGTTTTATTTTATCACCATGTACACCAAAATCTTGATTATCAATCCAATCTTCGTATTCTTCTGTATCTTCAAGGTCGGCATTCATAGTTTTTGCTTGTTCTTCAGTTATAGTTACAGTTTTAACATTACCTGTAAAAGGATTTTTGAAAGTTAATTCATCAGAAATTATTGAATCATCCTTACAACAAGTTTGAAATCTTCTTACATCTTCTTCTGTAATTCCAAGTTCCTTTATCATTTGTTCCTTTGTATATTCTGCCATCAACTTCCTCCTGCTTGCAGTTATACTAAAATTTCATATAGGAATCCCCACACATCACACTCTACCCCATCAACTCTATCAAAATACGACAGAGTAAAATAAAATTTTGCTATTATTTCCTATAGAAAACTATTATACTCCTTAGAATATAGTTTGTCAAATTTTATTTTCTATAGAGAATTATAAAATATCCTAAAGAGTACTAATAATTTACTATGACTATTGAAGAAAAATTGGATATTGTTATTACTCGTATACGTAAGAAAAGAATGGAACAGGGAATTTCTCAGCAGGAATTGGCAAATATGGCAAATTTTTCGCAAAGTTTTTTGGCAAATGTAGAAAGTGGCAAGAAAAAGCCTTCTGTAATGACAATCCTTCGGTTAGCGGAGGCGTTAAATGTAAATCCTAGAGAATTTTTTCCAGAAAACACAACTGATTCTGCAGAGGATATAAAGAAAGAAATTATCAATTTGCTAGAACGATTGTAAATAAATTCTCGTAAGTTAGTTTATCAATTTACAAAAATTTTCTGAAATCGAATTTATAAGATTAAAATTTTCTTCGGTAAAAATTTGGTTTAATTGATTTAATATAGAAGATTCTTTTAAAATTACATCTTGATTAGAAATGATTTCGTTTTCGTCCTTGCGAAGTTTTACAAATTGTTCATATACTTTTAGAACATCTGATGGATTTGTAACTTCTTCACCTTTCAAAGTTTGATATGGTGAATCAGTTTCTAAAAGTATGTTTTCTAAGGGTAAAGATTTTACACATTGAATTGCGTTTTTATTTCCGTTTAGAATTGGTTTTCCAAAAGAGAAAAATGCGTTCACTCCTTTTTTGCGTAAAGAAATTGCTTCTGTAACAGAGCCAGAAAAAGAGTGAAAAATCACCGCCTTGATTTTTTTTAATTTTTCGATGCTTTCAAAAATATGACACATGCCTTTTCGACAATGCACGATTATCGGTTTGTCATATTTTATGGCAAGTTCTAATTGTGCGTTCCAAACTTCTTTTTGTTTATCTAAAGTTGACTTAAATTCAGGAGTGAATAAATCAAAACCACATTCCCCAATAGCAGAAATTTTGTCATATTTATCTTGTAAAATGTCATATTTAGTTAAGAGTTTGTCATATTTTATGTCGGGTTTTATGTCATATTTTTCATATTTTAAGACATTTTCTAAAAGTGATGTCATATTTATATCAGGATTTTGAGGATGAATACCTAAACTATGACAAATTTTAACATTAGATATGTCATATTTAGAATAAATATTTTTTATAAGTTGACATGTCATATTATAATCACTTAAGGAATGAGAACTGGTACAGAACAAATATTTATCTACACCATCCACAGAAAAAATATCATCAATAAAAGAAAAATCATTTTGTGAAAGGTCAGATAAATGTAAGTGAGAGTCGGTGATATTCATAGTTTAATTATATCACAAAAAAAGACTAAACCCAAATAAATATTTGCCGAAAATAAAGTGTAGTTAATCTAGCTTTATTACGGAGGTTATTTTATGGAAAGTTACTTGTTAAAGAGTCACTCACAAAGCAATGATTATATGACATTATTAGAAGAAGTTGATGAGGGCTATATCGTTAGAATTGTAAGAGACAAAGACGGATACGAAGAAGTTGTTACAGACTTTATTAGCAAAATGCTCTTTGATAGTTGTGTTAGAACAGGTTATATCACAAAGATTGAAGATGCAAAATTATCTGCAATTACAGCGTAAATTATAAAATAACGGTTTGCAAATAATGCAAAGCACGGATTATTTTTAATCCATCAAATTTACAATGGAAAGCAATTTCCAATTTTTCTGATGACTTTTGGTTATTGGCAACAATTGATTTCCAATCATCAAAAAAGCCA
>JAEIGA010015569.1_pt1 | contig 11572 bp, 14 predicted proteins | sample 9270691 | NCBI WGS metagenome assembly JAEIGA01 (sample SAMN17057246, study PRJNA624740) | gut metagenome | biome: biome; isolation source: fecal sample | host: Bos grunniens | place: China: Xizang | collected 2019
CTGATGAACATTATTGGTCGAATATGCTTGGCACAAGCAAAATGAATTCTTGGTTGGGTTTGGCTTTTGAGCGAGTGTGCATGTTGCATATCCCCCAGATTAAGACTGCTTTAGGCATCGATCGCATACACACGGAATACTATTCATGGCGAAGCAAGTATAGCCAACCTGCTGCTCAAATTGATCTCATCATCGAACGTGCAGACCAATTGGTCAATATCTGTGAAGTGAAATATAGCGAATATCCATATAGCATCAGCAAAACGGAAGAAAGCCGATTGCGCAATCGAATGGGAAGCTTCCAAGAAGAAACGCAGACTCGTGGTGGACTTCATCTTACCTTCATAACAACATTCGGTGTGAAGAAAAATATGTATAGTGATGCCGTAAGAAACGAAATCACAATGGATGATTTGTTTGTAAATACTAAATGAATTATGTCTATTTCTAAAATTTTATAAATCATTTACAATACAATTGATAGACGTGTCTAAAAAACAGATGTGGATATTTAGTATTTGTTAACATTATACTGCAATAAAATTGCAGTGATAGAGGACTAAATTTGCAATGTCGAAAGCGATAAACTTCAAAATCTATTGGCAGAGGATGAGGTAAAGAATATTTCGGCAATAGTATTAATAATAAAATGAATGTTGATATGAAAAAGCAAATTCCTTTCTCGTTAGTAATGATTTATCTCATGACAACAACAATTGTATTGCTTTCTTTGAAGAATTTCTTGTTGTAGTTGCTGACAATTCTTCGCTGCGCTAATACGTTCAGCGAAGAATATCTCTCACAATCTTCCATGATGTAAATTGCATATTGCAATGCGGGACGAAATCGATTATCGGTTTCGCCCCGGTTTTTTTAATGTATATAAGAAATTGTGACCTAAGTGTCGAGATTATTAACGTGTTCCCCAAAGGAGTTTGTTGCGCAATGTTGTGGCAAAATTGTCGTCAGCACGTCGCATGACCAAAATAGGGAAGTCGGCTTTGTGGATAGAAATGAGAGAGCCGCATGGCAGACTGAAAGAACGTCCGTCAAGGCTTATTCGATACGTCTTAGCTCTTGATTTTGTGCATGCTTTGATGACTGCGGTAGAGTCGATTACGAGTGGGCGCATGGTTAATGAGTGGGGAGCAATCGGCGATAATACCCAATTGTCAAGGGTCGGACGAAGTATCGGTCCGCCGACCGACATATTGTAGCCTGTAGAGCCTGTCGGTGTCGAAATAAGCAGTCCGTCGGCTTGATAATCTGTGAGATATGAATTATCGACCATAGTCTCAACCGTAATCATCGATGCAGTGTCTTGTTTCAGAATCGCGACTTCATTGAGGGCGTATGGCCAAAATCCTTCGGGGATATATGGTGCTTCAAGTTTCAGGACAGAGCGAGATTCTACGACCAAACGATTTTCTACGATGTCGTCAACGATGGCTTGCGGATTTTCGATGTCGCACATTGACAAGAAACCGAGATGACCGGTGTTGATGCCCAGGATGGGAATTTGTCGGTCGCCTACCCATCCGGCTGTTCTTAGGAAAGTGCCGTCGCCTCCGATGCTGAGCACAGCCCTTGCATTGGCAGGGACATCATTTGCTTCGACGCATGATGTCGGCAGTGAATTAAGGTGCTCTTTGAGATAGGAGAAAAGATGCTGATGTATTGCTATGGTGAAGCCGTCGGAATCAAGGCGAGAAAGCAGCTCGCCGATTTGTTGCAAGTATTGCTCTTGGCGTCGGCTACCATATATGGCAATTGTCGGGTGTGAGAGATTGTTGGTCATTTGTATGGGGTTTAAACGTTTAGGAGAGCAGCTAAATGAGCAAGGCGTTCGGCAGCGATTTCTGCATGGACGGATTGTTTTGAGAATGTTGAGACGACTTCAAAGCCGTGTCGGCGAAGAGAGTTCGCGGCAGCTGTCGGGTCGAAATGGCGAACACGCAGGCAGACGTTGATTTTTTCGTCATCGGAAGGAGAAGAAAACATATCGACCAAATGCGCATCGGCGTCTTCTACAGCCATGGCAATGGCTGATGCCGAATAATCGTGGTGACTGCATTTAAGGTTGATTATAGAACTGTCGTCACGCGCTACAATCGTTTTGCATAGCCCATCAATCAATGATTGACTGTCAATATATCCGATAATTTGTCCGTTTTCACTGACCGGTAGCACTATGTCTGCACAATCAGAGAAATGCTGCAAGACTTCAATGATAGGAGTCTCGGCATCAATCTCTTTCATTCTGTAAGCCGTTGCTAAATCAGTATTGACCTCATGAGCTGAAGCAGAAGCAAAAGACAAACGTGGCGATAGTATATTTTTAGCAGTCATAAAAAACCATTGATAAAATATGGTAAAATCAAAATATTTTATCTATTTTTGCACTCTAAAATCGATGATAATAGAAGCATTTTTGATAATGAAAGTCAAAGGTACAAAATTTGTGCCATTCGCTCCAAAAAAATGCAAAAAATTATCGGCATAACAATTAAAGAAAAAGAAAATGACAGTTTTAAGTGTAAATATCAATAAAGTGGCAACACTTCGCAATGCTCGAGGTGAGAATATGCCTGATGTGCAAAAATTTGCGGTAGATTGCGAGTCGTTTGGTGCGCAAGGAATCACTGTGCACCCTCGTCCTGACGAACGCCATATCACAAGAGATGATGTCTATAAATTGCGTCCTTTGGTAAAAACAGAGTTCAATATTGAAGGCTATCCTTCGGAAGAATTTATGCAGCTTGTCTTGCAAGTCAAGCCGGAGCAAGTGACACTTGTGCCGGATAAGCCGGGCGATTTGACATCGAGTGCCGGTTGGGACGTAGTCAACAATATGGACTTCTTGTCGGGTATTGTTGATCGATTGAAAGAATCGGGTATTCGCTCGTCGATATTTGTGGCAGCCGATGTCGATCAGATACGTGCAGCGGCAAAGACAGGTGCCGACAGAATCGAATTATATACAAAACCGTATGTCGATAGCTATGAAAAAGATCGCGAAGAAGCAGTCGCTCCATTTGTGGAAGCTTCTAAAGTGGCACATGGCGTAGGCTTGGGTGTTAATGCAGGTCATGATTTGAATCTTCAAAATTTGCGCTATTTCTTCGAGTCATTGCCTTATTTGAATGAAGTGTCAATCGGCCATGCGTTGATCAGCGATGCGCTATATATGGGTATCGAAGCCACAATCAAGGCTTACAGAGAGTGTTTGAAAGAAATTTAAGATTTTAATACAGAGTAACTTATGACAGCAACATCATCGACACAAGCATTATCGCTTTGGAATTTGACTTTGGAGGGTGGTATTATCATGATTCCGCTTGCAGTGCTTCTGCTTGTCAGCATTTATATCTTTGTAGAGCGTTGCATCGTGATATACAAAGCGTCAAAAGAAGATGCGACATTCATGAAAAGAATACGCGACTACATCCACGAAGGAGAAATAGAGAGCGCAACAAAATTGTGCAAAGTCACTAATACTCCATACTCTCGTTTGATAATGAAAGGGCTGACACGCATTGGACGTCCGATGAACGATGTGCTTGTCGCAATAGAGAACACCGGAAACATAGAAGTTTCAGCTTTGGGTCGTGGGTTTACATGGCTTTCGACTACTGCTGCAGCTGCTCCGATGTTGGGTTTCCTTGGCACAGTGACAGGTATGGTCGAAGCATTCTTTGCTATGTCGAATGCCGGATCTGCAGCCAATATCTCTGTGCTCTCGGGAGGTATCTACGAAGCATTGGTTACGACAGTTGCCGGTCTTATTGTGGGTATCATCGCACTATTTGCCTACAACTTCCTTGTCTCTCGTGTCAATCGCGTGATGAGCAATCTTGAAGCAAAGACAATGGAATTTATGGACCTTCTTAACGAGCCTTCTTTATAAGCATAAAAGAAAAAACAAAATGGCACTAAAGAAGCAATATTCATCACTCGCCACATTCTCGATGTCGTCAATGACGGATGTCATATTTCTGTTATTGATATTCTTCATGGTCACATCGACACTGATTAATCCGGCAGCGATAGAAGTGGATTTGCCACAAAGCAGTGAGCAGACATCGCTAAAGCCTGTGACTGAAGTGTATATGGACAGTCTGACAAATCTTTATGTGGTGGAAAATCGTCATGACTCAGTGGCAGAAAAGGCGACGCCTCGCCCGGTGTCGTTGCAAGAATTGATGGCTGCGCTTACTCTCATTCAGCAGCAGGATTCGCTTAGAGCTGTGGCTTTATATGCCGACACAAAGGTGGAATATGGCAAGGTAATGGAAATCCTTGATGTCGCTGCACGACGCAACCTCAAAATGGTGCTTGCGACCAAATCATCTCAACGAGTGCAAGACGCCGAAAAGGAAATCTTGGCAGGTGATGCTTCTGCAATGCCTGCGGAAAATCAATAAAACAAACACATTATCTCAATGAACAGCAATGAACTACGCGATAAATTGATAGCGGCTGCAACCACAATAGTGGTAGCCATAATCCTATTGTTGTGGTTGTCGTTAGAAACGATAAATTGGGATAAAGATGCGGCGCTTGCTCAAAACCAAAATATCATTGAGCAGGAAGAAGAATTGTTTATAGAGCCGGAATTGCTCAATTTGGGCGAGCCGGATGCTTTGGCATTTGATGAGCCGGCACCGGCACCACAAGGAGAACCGGAAGAGTCGCAAGAGCAAATCGACAAAATAGTTACTCCCGGAGAAAGCGAAAAGCCGACTAATGCGACAGAAAAATTGGTCGCATCGCAGAAGGAAAGTCCGGTGACGACAAAAGAACCGGCAAAGACCGAAGAGCCGGAATCAAAGATCAGCTCCGCGATGAAAGACAAATTCTCGCCCAAGAACGGAAAGACCGACGGCAAAAATGATTCTGCCGGAGCAGGCGGCACAGGAGCCGGAGTCGTGGGTAGCATAAACGGACGTACATTCAAAGGCTGTGCGCTGCCTTCGGTTAAGGTCAATAAGCCGGTGACAATCTATGTCAGCATAGTTGTCGATGAAAGTGGCAAAGTGATTGATGCACAATTTAAAAGCGACAAAGGAGCAGGAGCCGGCAATCAGGAATTGCGCAATGCTTGTGTCAAGGCTTCTTACAATGCTCGTTGGTCGGAAAAGAAAGGGGAACCACGCGCAAAAGGCACACTCACCTGGAACCTCAAACCTCGCTCATAAGCAAAAATCGTTAATGCAAGTATGCTATTATGTCGGTGGCATTGATAATGTCGCAAAATCAACGAAGCATATAACAGTAGTTAATTTTGGGTGAAAAATCGTAATCGTTGGCAAATCTTGGTGAAATATCGGGTTAAGTTTGTGGAAATCATCAACAATTTGTAATTTTGTCAAATTATTATATTAGGGTAATTGTGCGAAAGAAATAAACGCATGCCCGAAACATAAATTTTTAAGAAAGAAATGGAGCAAAATTACGATATACGTCCCGAGGTGTTGACCTATGAAGATGTGGTCAAAATGATCCCTGCGTTAAAGGGTCATCGCAAGCTGGTGGATGCTGTGTTTAAGTTTTTATCAATAGATAAAGTGAATGCAGTGCACTCGCGTCATTATATGACACCGGGTATTCCGTTTTCACACGCGCTGATTGAAAAGGAGTTTAAAGTGGCATTGCGTGTCGATAACGAAGATGTATTGGAGCGTTTCAAAGAGGGTGCGTTCATCACAGTGAGCAATCATCCGTTAGGCGCGTTCGATGGTATTTCTCTGTTGCACCTCGTTGGTCGTCATCGTCCTGACTTTAAGGTGATGGTCAATATGTTTTTAAATCACCTATCGGCAATGCGTCCGAGCTTTATCGCAGTCGATCCGTTTGCGAGCAATGATCCGGAGAAGAAAGCAGTGTCGATGAAAGGCATCAGAGAGGCGATGAAGATGGTCAAGAGCGGATCTCCGATAGGCTTTTTCCCGGCAGGTGCAATGTCGAGGGTAAACAAGGAATTGCGCATCATGGATCGCGAGTGGCAGCCTACAATTTTGCGTCTTATTCAGCAGATGAAAGTTCCGGTAGTGCCGATTTATTTTCATGACCGCAATAGTACATTCTTCAATGTGCTTGGTGCGATCAGTTGGCAATTGAGAACATTGCGCTTGCCAAAAGAAGTGTTTTTGCGTCAGGGCAAAGAGATGCACATCAGCATCGGCGAACCAATAATGCCGGAGGAGCAGGCAAAGTATGCCACAACGGATGAATTGGGCAAATTTTTATACAATAAGACATACGAATTGAGAAAATATAAGTGATATGGAGGCAAATGTCAATGTGTCGGCAGAGGTGGTTCAAGCCAAGCAGAGATTTTCGATTATAGGAAATTCTCCGGCGCTTGTCAATGCAGTGGAAAGGGCTATCAAGGTGGCTCCAATCGACTTGTCGGTACTTGTCACCGGAGAAAGTGGAAGCGGGAAAGAGTTTTTTCCGAAAATAATCCACGCCTACGGGTCGCGCAAACATAATAAGTATATTGCTGTCAACTGTGGAGCAATCCCGGAAGGAACAATCGATAGTGAATTGTTCGGGCACGAGAAAGGATCGTTTACAGGTGCTATTTCGGCGCGTAAGGGCTATTTTGAAGAAGCCAACGGAGGAACAATATTTCTCGACGAAGTGGCAGAGTTGCCGATGACTACACAGGCACGCTTGCTTCGTGTGCTTGAGACGGGTGAATTTATCAAAGTCGGATCATCGACAGTGCAAAAGACAAATATTCGTATCGTAGCGGCGACGAACGTCGATTTGGTCAAAGCTGTGGCAGAAGGAAAGTTCAGAGAAGATTTGTACTATCGATTATCAACAATTCAGATACATGTCCCTCCATTGAATGCCAGAGGAGCCGACATCCCATTGCTTGCAAGAAAATTTGCAAGTGATTTTTCAGAGAAATATCTCACTCCGATGATTCGTTTTAGCGAAGATGCGCGTCGAGTGATGATGCTATATCGCTGGCCAGGCAATGTCCGACAATTAAAGAATGTCGTAGAGCAGATAGCACTCTTTAATGCAGGAGAAGAAGTGTCCGGTTCGGTCATAAAAGAATATCTTCCTTCTCGCGACACCGGCTCGACATCGATCGTGGCAGCTCGTCAGACGCCGTCTTATGAGGCAGAACGCGAAATGTTGTGGCAAATGGTGTTGGCAATGAAAAATGAGATTCAAGAATTGCGTGGCATGGTGTCGAACGGTCAGGATGCAGGCTATAAGCATAAATCGATAGTCGATGAGCCGAATCCGTTTGAAGTGAAGTCTCGATCATTGGTGAGCTATCATGATGAGGGGTTTGTCAAATACGATGAGCCGACAACTCTTGAAGACACTGAAAAGGAGACAATTTTGCGCGCACTTGAAAGAAATGGCGGCGTGAGAAAAAAAGCGGCACAAGAACTTCATATCTCGGAACGAACATTGTATCGCAAGATAAAAGAATATGGTTTGGAATAAGATGAAGAAAAATTCTATTTGCGGCATCATAGCCGTTTGTGTGGTGGCTTTAGTCTCTGCTGCATGCACTATCAGCTATAAATTTAATGGCTCGGCGATAAATTACGACATTTACAAGACTATTGATGTCGGAGAGTTTCCGATACGAGCAGCATTGGTCTATCCTCCTTTGCAACAGACGTTTGAAAACGAATTGCTTGATGCAATTTCTCGCCAGACCAGACTGCAAGAAGTTGATGGTAATGCCGATATAGAGCTGACCGGAGAAATAACCGGCTATTCACTATCGCCACAAGCTGTCGGTGAAGATGCTTACGCGACACAAACGCGTCTTACGATTTCGGTGCGTATAAAATATGTCGATCACAAGAATGAGTCGAATAGCAAAGATGAGACATTCTCGGCATATCGTGATTTTTCAAGCACAGAAATGTTGACAGACGTGCAAGACGAACTCTGTAGCCAAATCAGTGAAGAATTGGTGGATTTGATTTTTAATGCAACATTAGGTAATTGGTAGAAGCAGATGGATTCAAAATTTGTAGATGCCCTTACGGGAGAAAGAATAATAACGCTTGAAGAGGTAAAGCAATGGACCGCTAAATATCCGTATTTTGTCGTTCCGCAATTGTCTGCACTGGAAAATAATGTTGAAATGTCGCCAAAAGAGCGACAGAAGATGCTTGCCGCAGTGGCTGTCAGAGTGGGCGATCGCGAAGAATTGGCGTCGATTATAGGCGTAGATTTGCCGGATTTTGCCGAATTTTATCCGGATTCGCAACAGACAATGACAACGACGTCGGTGATAGATTCTTTTCTTGATACATTTGCGCCGGTCGGAAGTAAGGAGACAGAGCTGCTGTCGAAAGTATTGTTTAGCGACACTCCTGATTACGCATCGCAATTTTTGAAAGAGTCGGCAGAGGAAGTCGCAACATCCGACGAGGCAGAAATGACAGAAGAAGAGCGAATGATAGAACGCTTTATCGCTAAAGATAAAGAGAAATCGCCATTGGCAAAAGACTCTTCGGAAAAAGATGTTAAGCCAAAATCGGAAAAATTGACCAATAAGGAAGAAATTGCAGAAACAGTGTTACAAGAGCCGGATAATTCATCATTGACCGAAAGTTTTGCCCGTGTAATGATAAAAAACGGCAATTATCGCAAGGCATTGCAAATTATTACTGAATTAAGTTTGAATAATCCGGAAAAAAGTATTTACTTTGCAGACCAAATACGATTTTTAAAAAAATTGATTATTAACGAAAATAACTAATAGGAGAAAATGTACATTTTTTTATCCATTTTGATTGTAATAGCATCATTGCTTCTAATCGGTGCTGTGTTGATTCAAAAGTCTAAAGGTGGTGGTTTGGCATCAAACTACGCAAGTGGCAACCAAATCATGGGTTATCGTAAGACAACCGATTTTATCGAAAAAGCGACATGGGGATTGGCTATCTTCATTTGTGTGTGTAGCATCGCTGCATCATTTACTGTGCCTCACACAATCAACAAGTCAAGCATCGAACAAACACAAGCTCCTGTAAACACAAATACAGAAGCTCCTGCTGCAAAGAAAGAAGTGGCTCCTGCACAAGCAGCCCCTGCAGCAACACAGGAAGCTCCAAAGGCTAACTAAGCAAAACATTAGTGTTGCAAAGATAACAGTGAGAGTATTGAAATGTCAGTACTCTCATTTGTCGTGTCTTGTCGGATGTATATGATAGGGGATGTATCCGATAGGATTTGTTAATAGCGTGAACTAAATAAATTGTCGGTTGTAGTAATATTGACATGCAAGGCGAAAATGTTTGCCTTGTATCAATGACTTAAAACCGATAATGCTATGAATAAACACTTGTCTGTCACGCTATGCTTGTTGCTGTTTGTTTCTGTCGGCAGAGCGCAAACACTGACTCTCGACTCATGCCGTCGTCTCGCTGTCAACAATAGCAAGACCATCAAGGTGGCTCAGGAAAAAATCAATGCAGCCCGTTATGAAAGGAAAGCCGCTCGGTCGTTATATTTCCCGGCGTTGGATTTTAATGCTATGTATTTTCATAACCAGCATAATGTCTCGCTATTCGGTCATAGCGATTTGTTGCCGGCTATTTCGTCGTTATTGACTTTTGATGTCCGAAATGTTTATGCCGGAGCGTTGACCTTGACTCAGCCGGTCTTTACGGGAGGAAAAATCATGACTTTAAATAGGATGGCAGACAGAGCCGGAAAGATTGCAGGTTATGAATACGAAAACGCAGTTCAAAATATTGTATTTCAGGTGGATGAAGCATATTGGACTGTCGTTTCGTTGCAAAGTAAATGCGCCCTTGCCGATAGCTATGTCTCGCTGCTCGACACATTGTCGTTTAACGTCAATGAAATGTACTTGCAAGGGGTTGCGACAAAGAGTGATTGCCTTTCTGTCGAGGTTAAGAGCAGCGAAGCAAGATTGGCACAACTTAAGGCAAATAACGGGTTGTCTTTGGCAAAAATGGCATTAGCGCAATTGTGTGGGCTTGAGATCACCGACGATTTCGAAATTGCAGATAATTTAAGTTTGGAAGATGAATCGAATGTTATGCCAAATTCGGTTGATATTCTGCACGTTTATGATAAGCGTCGCGATATCAGGATGTTGGTTGAGGCAGTCGATTTATCTCGTCAGAATGAGCGATTGGCGTTGTCGGAAATGTTGCCTAAATTAGTGGTCGTTGGGGCATATACCTTCACAAGTCCTAATTTGATAGATGGATTTGAAAATAGGTTTGGGGGAGGATTCAGTGTGGGAGCGACACTTTCGATACCACTTTGGCATTGGGGTGGCAATTACAACAAATTGCGGTCGGCAAAGGCGCAAACCGCAGTGTCGCGATTAGTGCTTGAAGATGCCGAGGAAATGGTCGAATTGCAAGTGCGACAGGCTGAACAGCGACTCAAAGAAGCCGAATCGGCTGTAATGATAGCAGATAAAAATTTATCGTTGGCAGAGGAGAATATGCGTAACGCCAATCTTGGTTTTGAAGAAGGAGTTGTCGCTGTGGATGTAGTGTTGGCTGCACATGCGGCATGGAGGCAAGCTAAAGCTGAGGCGCTTGATGCGCATATAGCGTTGAGGTTGGGGTCTTTGCATCTTCAGAAAGTTATGGGTGAAGAGCTTGACGACAGATAACATTTTTAGGAGTCAAATATTAGCTGAAAAATATAGAAACTCAAAATAAGCAAAAAGTATGAATACGGATAATCATTCAAGACAGGTAGTCAAGAAGAAAGAAAAAGATTTGGCAATTATGGTTGTGGCTATTATAATGGCAGTGGCGCTTGTGTCGATTTTGGGTTTTGTGATGATAAAACCACCACAACCGACTGTGCAAGGTCAAGTGGATGCAGAAGAAATCAGAATATCAGGAGCACTGCCTGGCAGGGTTGAAAAAATCTATGTAAACGAAGGAGATAGAGTGGCAAAAGGTGATACGTTGGTGAAAATATATTCTTCGTTGATGGAGGCAAAATTAATGCAAGCAAAAGCAATGGAGCAAGTTGCATCAGCAACAAATAAGAAGGTCGATAGTGGCACTCGGGATAAAATAATAGACGCAGCGCGTGAAGTGTGGCAACAAGCCGTCGCAGCATCATCGATAGCGCAAAAGACTTATCAGCGCATGGAGAGACTGTTTGCTCAAGGAGTCATCAGTGAGCAGAGACGAGATGAGGCAGAGGCTGCATACGAAGCAGCATCGGCGGCAGAGAAAGCCGCTTTAAGTCAGTATGAATTGGCAAAAGAGGGAGCGCAGAAGGAAGACAAAGAAGCCTCAGCGGCAATGCTTTCTGCAGCCAAGGGTGGCGTAGATGAGGTGGATGCGTTTATGGACGACACTTATCTGACAGCGCCCGAAGACGGGGTGATTACAGAAATTTACCCTTGCGTCAGCGAATTGGTTGCGACCGGTGTTCCGATGATGTCGTTGCTGAAAGATGATCTTTGGATAGAGTTTAATGTCAAAGAGACGATGTTGCGAGAGGTCGGAGAAGATAGCGTGCTGAAAGTCTATCTTCCGGCGCTTGATAAAACGATAGAGGCAAAAGTCTTTTA
>JAEIGA010015571.1_pt1 | contig 11572 bp, 7 predicted proteins | sample 9270691 | NCBI WGS metagenome assembly JAEIGA01 (sample SAMN17057246, study PRJNA624740) | gut metagenome | biome: biome; isolation source: fecal sample | host: Bos grunniens | place: China: Xizang | collected 2019
TGAAAATAAAATTGACGTAAAAATGCTCGAAAAATCCTAACTCACTCATACAGAAGAAGAATAATTTTTAGGCCAATTTTTGAAGTCAAAAATCCCAATTTTTCAAATTTTTTGAGCAGAAAAAGAGGATTTTTTTGGGTCCTATTTCGAAATCTGCGTTACAAAGGCCTCTGGGAAGTATTGACGCACATAAGGGAGGTCTTTTCGGGCTTCGGTTTCGGAAGCGTAGCGGCCAAAGGTGTATTTGAACATCGAGTTGGCGGTAATCGCTTCGCAGTCCTTCAGTCCTTTGAAGGCTGGATCGTTCGGCGAAAGCTGTTTGGTTGAGGCAAAAATCTGGATCCGGTATTTGCCTTGTTCGTTCTGTTCGCCTTGGGGTTTGATCGTTGTCGGGGAGGTGACCACGTCCAAGTCGCGCTCGTAGGCTTGTTTGTATTTTTTGATGGCCTCAAAGATGCTGCCGGCCATTTTGTCGCGTTGGGCAGCACTGCGCATTACCTTGAGGTCTTCCGCATTGGACATGAAGCCGATTTCGGTCAAAACTGCGGGCATGGTGCATTTCCACAGCACGAGGAGCCCTCCTTGCTTGATGCCACGGTCCTTCTTGATGGCTCCGGCCCGGAACTGGGTCTGCATTTTGTCTGCTAGGTCGAGGCTTTGTTCCAGGTGGGCATTTTGTAGGAGTGAGAAGATGATATAAGATTCGGGATTGTTGGGATCAAATCCCTGGTAGTTGGAGGAATAATCTTCTTCCAGCACAATCACCGAGTTTTCCAGTTTACAGACCTCGAAGTTCGAAGCACTTTTGTGCATCCCCATGACCCAGGTTTCGGTGCCGCGGGCCGAGGCGTTGTTTTTGACGGAATTGACGTGGATGGAAATGAACAGGTCTGCGTTGTTCTTGTTGGCGATGGCGGCACGTTGGTCCAACGGGATGAATTTGTCAGTGGACCGGGTGTAGATGACCTTGACATCGGGATAGGCCTCTTCAATGCGTTTGCCCAACTTGAGGGCGACGTCCAGTACTACGTTCTTTTCCAGGGTTTTGCCATCCCGGCTGACACAACCGGCATCTTTCCCTCCGTGTCCGGGGTCAATGACGATGGTGTTGATTCGGACTCCGGTGCTTTGGGCAAACAGCGGGGCTGTTGGGATTAAAATAAGTCCCAAGAGGAGCGTCAACAGAAATCTTCTTGTATTGGATGGCATATTTCTTGCAAAATTTTTTTAGTTTTGCAGTTTGCAAAGTTAAGTAAAATTTTGATGTCCAAAACGCATCTTCGTCATAGAATCCTGATTCTCCTTCTGTCGCTCTGTTTGTTGCCGCAAGCAGGAGCTACGGCTGGCGTTGCACGCACCCTGCTCCAAAAGCAGCTTGACAGCCTCCCGTTGCGGATGCCCCGTCCTGATAGCTTGCAAAGCCGGGTTGTACGTCCCGACAGCTTGTCCACCCGAGTGGGACTGGATTCGTCGGCTGTGTCTGCAGCCCTGATTGACTCAGCCGCGCTATCGACGCCTTGGGAAGATACGTCTTCGGTGCAGCAGGCCATCCAACAGCCGACGGGGATGCTGCAGATGCCGGCTTTCTCCACGGCCCGGGACTCGATCATCGAAGATTTTTCGAACGGCAAGAAGATGCTGTATTATTATGGTGACGTACAGGTGACCTACGGAAGCATGTCGCTGAAGGCGGGTTACATGGCCTATGATGTGGATTCGAAGACGGTTTTCGCCAGCGGTTTCCGGGATTCGACCGGGAAATGGGATGGCAAGCCGGAAATGCAGGACAACGGCAAGACTTATACGATGGAATCCATCTTGTACAATTTTGAGACGAACAAGATGCGGATCTGGAACATGATTACCCAGGAGGAAGAAGGTTTCCTGCACGGGGAGAAAATGAAGATGATGCCGGACAAGTCCATCAACATCCAACAGGGCAAATACACCGTTTGTGAACACGAACACCCCCACTATTATTTGCAAATGACGGTTGCCAAGACGGTGACCCAGCCTACACAAAAAACGGTCTTTGGTCCGGCTTACCTGGTGTTGGCGGACGTACCCCTGCCTTTGGGGCTGCCTTTCGGTTTTGTGCCGAAACGTCCGGATCGTGCCAGCGGTTTGTTGTTCCCTTCGTACGGGGAAGAGGTGGCCCGCGGTTTTTACTTGAAGGACTTGGGGTATTATTTTGTGTTGGGGGATTATTTTGACATCGCTTTGACCGGGGATATTTATACCAAAGGTTCCTGGGCCATTGACTTGAACTCACGCTACAAGGTGCGTTACAAATACAACGGTAGTTTTGGATTGACTTATTCGGCCGATGTGGCTGGCGAACGGGGAAGTACGGACTTCTCGGAGTCACGCAACTTCTCGGTGAAATGGTCGCATGCTCAGGATCCGAAGGCCCGTCCGGGAACCTCCTTCCGGGCTTCGGTGAACTTCTCCAGTCCCTCCAACAACCGGTACAACTCGACTTCCATCAACGAAGCCTTGCAGAGCCAGGTTTCTTCGTCCATCTCCTATTCGAAGACTTGGAGCAAGATGAGTATGTCTATCAACGCCTTGCACAGCCAGAACTCCCGCGACAGTTCGTACAACATCACCCTCCCGAACTTGACGTTCAACGTGAACCGTTTTTATCCGTTCAAACGTCAGATTCGTGTCGGCAAGGAGCGGTTCTACGAAAAAATTGCCTTGACCTACAACACTACCTTCCAGAACAAGATTAGTTTCAAGGCCAGCGAGGTCAATGATCCGGATTTCTGGAGCAAGATGAAGAACGGGATGAACCACAAGTTTAGCATTGCCCTGCCTTCGTTTACGCTGTTGAAATACTTGAACTTCTCGCCCTCGGTCAACTACGGTATGAACTGGTATTTCCAGGAAAGCTACCGGGAATACAACCCTGAAACCAACCGTGTGGATACGAAGATGACCGATGCCTTCAGTTCCTTCGGTTTGACCCAGGACTTCTCGGCGGGGATCTCCATGAGTACCCGGATTTACGGGATGTTCAACTTTCGTCCCGACCGCAAGATGCAGGCCATCCGTCACATGATCACCCCTTCCGTGTCCTTCAGTTATAAGCCGGAAATGGGAACGCCGGGCAACGGTTTCACCACCTACACTTACGAGGACAAGAACGGTGAGATCAAGACCGTGGAATACAACCGTTATTCCGGTGGGGTGTACAATCCTCCGTCCAAAGGGAAAACGGCCCGTCTCTCGTTTGAAATCGGGAATAACTTGGAGGCGAAGTTGAAGGACGAGCAGGATACGACCGGTGTTGGAACCAAGAAGATCAAACTCATTGACCAGCTGACCCTGCGTTCGGGTTACAACTTCCTGGCCGACTCCATGAACTTTGAGAACATCGGGTTGACGATGAATACAACCATCCTCAGCAAAATCAACCTTAGCGGTAACATGAACTTTGACCCCTATGCCATCAACGAACGTGGACAGCGCATCAACGAATACAGTGTGGTACGAAACGGTCTGAAGCAATTGGTCCGTTTGACCCGTGCCAGTGCTTCTTTGTCTTATACAATTTCTGGAGAAGGACGGATGTTGGGCAACGATGGTTCGATGGATCAGGGCGGCAATGATGCGGGAATGGGGGCGAGTCCCCGGGGCAACAACGCACCTGCCGGTCGTGGGGGCAATGCCCGTGGAGGTAACCGAGGTGGTGGCGCCAGTGGCAACCAACAATATTATCGGGTATATTACCATCCCGTAACGGGAGAGTACATACCCGGGGGGTGGGTGTATTACATGAATCCCAACGTGCCGTGGTCGTTGAACATGTCGGCTTCGTATTCGTACAGCAAGACGTATCAGTATTCCAACGAGCGTCTGATTGAAAAGAATGCGCATACGTTGACGATGAACATGGCGGGTCAAGTCCGGTTGACCAAGGATTTGAGCATCTCGGCCAATGCCAACTTCGACGTGATCAAAATGCAGATGTCCACTTCTCAAATCAGTGCGAACTACGATTTGCACTGCTTCCAGATATCGTTCTCTTGGGTGCCTACCGGTCAATGGAAGAGTTGGAGCTTCCGAATCAATGCGAAAGCGGCCGCTTTGGCAGACTTGTTGCAGTACAAGAAGAACGCGTCTTACCGAGATAATTTCTAACCCTAATAATAATATTACTATGAGCAAACGTGTTATCGCAAGTCCTTTGGCTCCCGCAGCTGTAGGACCTTACAGCCAAGCTATTGAAGCTAACGGCACTTTGTATGTATCGGGTCAACTTCCGATCGATGCCAAAACCGGAGAATTCCCGGAAGGTGGTGTACGTGAACAATTGGAACAAATTTTCCAAAATGTAGGTCACATCCTCCGCGAAGCTGGATACGATTTTTCTAACGTAGTGAAAACTACCGTTTATTTGACCGATATGAAGGATTTTGCAGTGTTGAACGAAGTGTATGCAAAATACTACTGCGAACCCTTCCCTGCACGTGTCGCTTACGCAGTAGCTGCTCTCCCGAAAGGAGCTTTGGCAGAAGCTGACGTGATCGCCGTGAAATAAGTTATTGGAACTTTCTGAAAAGTTTCCTATCTTTGTGTGTCGGAGAAACGCGACTCCGCTATACTCCGACGCACTTTTTCTTATTTATTCTATACTTTCTGTCCTAAACATTCTAAAGAATGTACGATATTATTCAACTGAATGGCAAAAGCCAAGAGGACTTGGTAGCCATTGCGCGCAATCTGCAAATTAAGAAAGCAGATTCCATGTCCCGCGAAGATTTGATTTACCAGATTTTGGATGAACAAGCGATTCAAGGTGCCAACCAACCGGCTCCGCGTCGTCGTACCCGCATCCAACGAGATGGCGCTCCCGTACCTGTATTTTCCACGGCAGAGGCTCCGGCCAAGGCTGTAGAGGTTGTTGCTGAATCGGAAAAGCCGGCTCAAGTGCAAGAGACTCCTGTTGCAGAAAAAGCCCAAAAACGTCGTGGACGTCCGGCCAAGAAGCAACAAGAAGGGGGCACTTCCATAGAGACTGTGGCGAACGAGGAACCTCGTCAGGAATCGAAAGTGGAGCCGAAAGCGGACCAATCTTCTGCTGAAGTTGCGGCCGACAAGCCTGCGCAACAGGACCGTCGTCGTGAACGGAACAACGACAGGAAACGCAAAGGAAAGAAAGTAACTGAAAATGCCGAAAATCCCGAAATCCAGGGTGAAACCATCGTGGAGCCGGTAGCCGAATCGGTGGCAGCGGTCCCGGCTGAAACCGTAGCCGAACCTGCTGAAGTGCAAGCAGAGGCTCCTAAAACCGAAGGTGCCCAAGCCCGCAAACGGAATCGGAAAAAGAAAAATGAGGCAGCCGCAGCACAACCGGTTGAGGAACAGGCTGCTGCCGTAGAAGGGGAAGAGCCCGTAGCTACCTCGGAAGAAGTACGTGAAGAACCCAAACAAAAACACCACAAAATTGAATTTGAAGCAGTCATTGAGGCTTCAGGTGTTCTTGAAATCATGCCCGATGGTTATGGTTTTCTTCGTTCCTCCGATTACAATTACCTCAACTCTCCGGACGACATTTACGTCTCTCAAAACCAAATCAAGACCTATGCCTTGAAAACGGGAGATACCGTATTTGGTGAAATCCGTCCGCCGCGTGAAGGTGACAAATATTTCCCGTTGGTGCGCATCAATACCATCAACGGACGATCTCCGGAATTCATCCGTGACCGTATTCCTTTTGACTACCTGACCCCTTTGTTCCCGGAAGAGAAATTCAACATCACGGACAAAGGTCACAACAACCTTTCGACCCGTATCGTAGACCTGTTTACACCGATCGGTAAAGGTCAACGGGGTTTGATCGTTGCTCAGCCGAAGACAGGTAAGACCATGTTGCTCAAGGCAATTGCCAATGCTATTGCCGATAACCACCCGGAAGTGTATATGATCGTTCTCCTGATCGACGAACGCCCGGAAGAGGTGACCGACATGGCCCGTTCGGTAAAAGCCGAAGTGGTGGCTTCTACCTTTGACGAGCCGGCAGAAAAACACGTAAAAGTGGCCAGCATCGTTTTGGAAAAAGCCAAACGGATGGTTGAATGTGGTCACGATGTGGTCATCGTCCTCGACTCCATTACCCGTCTGGCCCGTGCCTTCAATACCGTACAACCGGCTTCCGGTAAAGTGCTTTCCGGTGGGGTGGATGCCAATGCTCTTCACAAACCGAAACGCTTCTTTGGTGCTGCACGGAACATTGAGAACGGTGGTTCCTTGACCATCTTGGCCACCGCCTTGACCGAGACCGGTTCTAAGATGGACGAAGTAATCTTCGAGGAATTCAAGGGTACCGGTAACATGGAGTTGCAATTGGATCGCAAACTCTCCAACAAACGCATCTTCCCGGCAGTCGATGTAACTTTGAGCAGTACCCGTCGCGACGACTTGCTCTTGGAAAAAGACAAGTTGAACCGTTTGTGGATCTTGCGCAACTACCTGGCCGATATGACCTGCGTAGAAGCCATGGACTTCCTCAAAGGACGTATGGAAAAAACTCGCGACAACGACGAGTTCCTCATTTCGATGAACGGAGAATAATCCAGAGAATCGATTCAGTCGCAATAATGAATGATCTTCCGGCTAGGCATTGAATAGCCAGAAGATCATTCCTATTATAATCGCCACCACAATGTTGATGAGTTTGGCGCGGACAAAGCTGCGTTTGCTTTGGGCCAACAGGGGTAATGTGGTGTGTCCGTCTTGGGAGATGGAGCTGGCCAACAGGACGGAAACCGGAACCATGCCGCTGGCGTAAAGCGAGATGAAGATCATGTGCGGACCGGATTCGGGGATGATGCCGATCAAGGCAGCCAGTATGATCATGAACAAGGTATTGGAACGGATCCAATGTTCAATGTCCAAGTATTGCAAACCGATCTGAATCAGGGCCAAGGCACCGAAGGTCCACAGGAAAATGGATAGGAAGTGTTTGCGAATCACGTGGTTCCAGATGTGTTCTTCTACAAAATGTTCGCTGGCGGTCATCGTCAGGAACAAAACTCCTAAAGATAAAATCGCAAAGGCAATGTTCAGCCAACGTTCGCTGAAGATGTCCATCGTGTGCTCGTGTGCGTGTAGCTCGGTGTGTGTGTGCGAGTGGGCCTCCGCTTCGTAGTGGTGGTCTTCGTGGTGGCAGTCGGCGGTGTGGACGTGCGCTTCGGTGGCGTGTGCTTCATGCACGTGAGCTGCGTGGTCGTGTTCGACAATCCCGTGAACGTGGGCGCTGTGGTCGTGTTCCAAGAGACCGGCAAACATGGCAACGATGAAGGCGGTAATGCCAACCAGTAAGATGATTTTGTGCCGGCTGGCCTGGCGCAATTTGCGGTAGGAGTCCAGTTTCCACGGGGAGGAAACGTCGGTGTGGTGGTGTTCGTCGTGGTGATGGATCTCAAAGTCCTGGTCACAACCTACAATGGGCAAGGGTTTTTTGAAAATCTTGTCGACCAGCAGACCGGCTATCAGCGCAATGGCAAACAGACCAAGGAAAATGAAGATCGCTTGTTTGGGAATCATGGCCAGCATTACAAAGGCCTCGTCTCCTGAGGAGCAGATCATCATAGCGACCAAAGCACCAAAACTCAGCAGCCGGTGGGAATACAAGGATACTGCGGCAAACCCTCCGATACAGCCCGGGACCAGTCCCAAAAGGGAGCCCAGCAGGACTTGTTTGGGTTTGGAGCCTTGTAGGCGGGAAAACCACTTGCCGCCAGAGCCGACGTTGATGTATTCAATGCCGAGCATCATGATGATGACCAGGCAGGTAATGAGGATCGAGTTTCGGAGAACTTCGGTGAGCAGGTGAGCCATCGCTGGGGAACTTAGTTGCGTTTGTACAGGTCTAACAATTCACCGGCGGCAGTGAACGACTCCAGGTTGCCTTGGAGCACTTGGTCTTCGTAGTCAGCAAGGAGTTTTTCAATGGCCGGGTTCTCGTAGAACATTTCTTTCAAGGATTCGTTGATGCTTTCGTACATCCAGAAACGGGCCTGTTCGCGACGTTTCTTTTCGTAGTAGCCGTTGCTTCGCACCAAGTCGAAGTATTCTTTGATTTTTGCCCAGATTTCGTTGAGACCCACGCGGGTAACAGCGGAAGAAATCATCGCGGTCGGTACCCAGGTGGATTCGGTGGGCGGGAAGAGGTGCAGGGCATTGGCATACAAGGCACGGGCCATGTTGGCTTTGTCCACGTTGGTGCCGTCAGCCTTGGTGATGGCAATCAGGTCGGACATTTCCATGATACCGCGTTTGATGCCTTGGAGGTCGTCTCCGGCTCCGGAGAGCATCAGCAGGAGGAAGAAGTCGCTCATTGAGTGAACGGCAATCTCGGACTGGCCGACACCGACCGTTTCGATGAAGATGACGTCAAAACCCGCGGCCTCGCAAAGCAGGACGGTTTCACGGGTTTTGCGGGCAACCCCACCCAGGGATCCGGCGCTTGGACTGGGGCGGATGAAGACATCGGGATTGTTGGTCAGGGTCTCCATCCGGGTCTTGTCGCCCAAGATGCTGCCCTTGCTCTTTTCGGAACTCGGGTCAATGGCGAGGACGGCGAGTTTGTGGCCGTCTTGGGTTACGATGCCACCAAAGGATTCGATGAAAGTACTCTTGCCAGCACCCGGGACTCCGGTAATGCCGATGCGGATGGTCTTGGCTTGGTGTGACAGACTTTGGCATTGTTGGATGATCTTGCGCGCCAACTCTCGGTGTTCCGGCAATGAGCTTTCCACCAGTGTGATGGCCTGACTCAAAATAGTCCGGTTGCCCGAAGTAATGCCTTCCATGTATTCTTCAACGGAAAGCAGGGCAGGTCTTCTTTTGATGAACCGTTTGCGGTAAGGGTTGACGATCGGGGGTTGTTCAACGCCGTCGTTGATGACGAGAGCTGTGTCTTTGTTGTCGTATTCGTCGAAAAAGTCGCCTTGGTGTTGCATGGTATCGTGTTTTATTTTGTTCTTCAATTAAGGTAGCCGGTTATTCGATGATGCCTGAGATGAACAGGGACAAGATCGGACGAACCGGGGAATTGGTGATGACGGTCAGGATAATCAAGGCTTCCTCACCGGCCGGTACATCGTTTTGAAGTTCGGCTTGGAAGGTGGCTTTGATTGTGCCGCTCGCTCCCGGAGCTATTTCTTTCGGGTATTCAAATTGAATGCCTGGGATGCTTCCGTCAATTTTGTAAAGGAGAAGTTTCTCTTTTCCTCCGTTTTTGCAGGTGTAGGTGACGGTCGTCGTTGTTCCAGCTTTGACGCGGTTGAAGGTGGCTGTTGAGGTCTTGAACTGCGGCAGGGAACCGTTCCTGCGTTGTTGTTCGTTGTACGTTGTGAAGTTCTCTTTGATCAGGGCTTCGACGTTCAGTGCTTGTTTCTGGCGGGTGCCATTGGTTGAGACAACGGCAGAAAATGTGCTCTTTCCCCAAAGCTGTTCCCGGGTTTTGGCCGTCTCGATGCTGTAGGTCAGTGACGTTTTGCCACGACCCGGAATGGGGTTGTCGGCCAGACGGAGGTAGAGTCCCGGGGTGATTTCCAGAAATTCAATGCGGAGAGCCTTGTGTGAGAGGTTTGCCACTTCGATGGTTTCGGTGCGGCTGAGACCTTGTTCAATTTGACCCAAGTTCAGCGGGAGTTCCCGCAGGGCCAGGTTACCGATTCGGATCGGGAAGAGTTCTTCCAGACTCTTGGCCTTTTCGTGGACATTGCCGCGGATGCGTAGAATCAGGGGTTTGTTCACGTTGGAGACATAGACCGTCAGGGACTTGTCAAAGGGATAGGGACCCAGGTCGTTGTTGAAGGTGACGTCAATTTTGCCCGTTTTGCCGGGGAGGATGGGTTGGCGGGTCCATTCGGGGTCCGTACAACCGCAGGATGTGATGACGTCGTGGATGACGATGGGCTCGTTGCTGGTGTTTTTGAATGAGAAACTGCAGTGCTGCTTGCCGTCGGATACCATCAGGTCTCCGAAATCGTGCACCGTTTTGTCGAACTCGATGATGCCCGAAAATGAATTTTGGGCAGCGAGTTGGGCGTTGAGGTGTAAGGCACACACTATCAGTAGTATTGTCGTATGAAATCGCATTCTCATGGTGCTCTATAGGCTTATTAAACCACAAATTTAATAAAAAAATGACGTGGATATTCTTGCTCGGTCGTTTCTTTTTGCTACATTTGCCGTCGATATCGATATTAACATTTAAACATTACAACAATGGCTTACAAAATTAGTGAAGATTGCGCTGCTTGCGGAACTTGCCAAGGTGAATGCCCCGTTGGAGCTATCTCTGAAGGCGACATCTACAAAATTGATCCTGAAATGTGTACTTCTTGCGGTACTTGCGCAGAAGCTTGCCCTGTAGGAGCAATTAGCGAAGAATAATACGCAACCAGAAATTTGTAGAGGCAGACCCTTAGGGTTTGCCTCTTTTTTTTGCTATATTTGTAAGATATTTTGGATTTTGCTAATGGACGCTGAATCAATATGAAACGACTTTTATTTTCAATAATTCTGGTTGTATTTTCTATAGTTTTTGTACCACCGGTTGGGGCGCAGACGATGCGTATGTCTTTGGATGGTGAGGTGGTTCTGCAACCCCAGGATGCGGATGCCCTTTCTTATTACCCGGTGCGCGACCAAAACGATCATTTGTGTGCCTTGTTGAAGGTGACGGTGACCAACAAATTGAAGAATCCCCTGGTTTTGGAGACCGGAGGGTTGGGCGTGGTCAAGCGCCAGGAGCAAGAGTCGGGTGAGATCTGGTTCTGGTTGCCTTATCAGGTACGGAACCTGACATTTCTTTGTTCCGAATATCAACCGATGAATCCGATTCCTGTCCGTTTGGAAAAGGGAAAGGTCTACCGGCTGACTTTGCGCACAGATGCGCAGGTGCAGACGATTACCAATGCGGTGGCGGCCTATAATTTTCTGAAATTTCAACTGGAACCGGCGGATGCCGACAATGCGTTTGTGTCGGTGGGCAAGACGGCTGCTTGTGAGTTGGGGGGTGAATACGTTTCCAATGGCAAGTATTCCAAACGCCTGGATTATGGCGAATACTATTACAAGATAGAGCACGAGTTTTACAAGACGGTGACCGGCAAGGTGCGTGTCTCCGAGGAGAACCAGACGCACAAGTTTGTATTGGAGCCGAATTATGCCTATCTGAAGATCACCAGTGAGCCGAGTGGTGCCCGTGTGGCCATCAACGGCAAGGTGGTGGGATCGACGCCCTACGAGTCCAAGGACCGTTGTGCGGCAGGACCGTTGAAGGTCCGTCTGCAGGCCAACGACCATGCGTTGTTGGAGGAGACGGTGACCGTGCAGGGCGATGGCCGGGTACAGACCTGTCATTTTACCCTGGTGCCGGAGTTTGCAACGGTGACCTGTGTTTGTGACGGGGCTGATGCCGAGATTTGGGTGGACGGTCAGCAGGTAGGCCTGGGTACGTGGACCGGTCCGTTGAGCAGCCAGTCGTCGCACTTGCTGGAGTCCCGCAAGGCCGGTCATCAGCCGCAGAGTGTGTCGTTCACCGTTGCCA
>JAEIGA010015572.1_pt1 | contig 11572 bp, 7 predicted proteins | sample 9270691 | NCBI WGS metagenome assembly JAEIGA01 (sample SAMN17057246, study PRJNA624740) | gut metagenome | biome: biome; isolation source: fecal sample | host: Bos grunniens | place: China: Xizang | collected 2019
GCTCAAGTTGAAGGAATCAGCACACAAGTCAAACATGCATGCGGAGCTTTTGAAGAATATTCGACATATGATGTTGAGGAACTTTTAATTGAGCCAATTTTGGCTCTTTATGACAAATGTTTGGCTGGGACGTATAAAGTGTCGGGCAAGGTTATTGCGTTGCTTAAACACGTTTTATTTGGGCTCCCTGGTCAAAATAAGGAGTTGGAAAGAAGACATTACGAATTTTTCTCGGTATGCCATAAAAAAGTTAAACAATTATTAGACAAAAATTATATTAATTTTGTAAATCTAATTGAAAGTAATTGGATAGAATTAAAAGCTTTTTTCGAGAGCTATCTGAATGACCCCGACTACGCTGAAATTTCTGCTGAAATAACGTTATCTTTATTAGATTACTTACTTGATGATTTATCAAATACAAGACGTTCCAGAGTAATTGTTCGCGATTATTTTGTTTTGCAATATCTGCAAAAAAATCCTCATAAGTTTGAAGAAATTGTAAAAATAATTTTTTCTCATGCGGACGATAGATTGCAAGAAGAATTTTCGTATATTTTTGATACCGTAATTAAAACTAATGCAACGAATGAATTATTAGCAAACCGCATTGACTTCCTTTGTATATATATCAAAAATACAGGATTGTTAAATAAAGCGATAGAGTATGTTAGAAATAGATATACAAAGCAATTTTCTAAGGATGAAGTATTAAATTCGGTTTTCAAGGGATTGCTTAATGATTATATATACATTTCTAACAGCAGTAACTTTGCGGATATTTATGATTCGTATAATAAAATACAAAATCTTTTAGGCGAAAATTCAAGTGCAAGTTTGAAGGAATTTGTTTATGAATGCTTTACTACGTCTGTTTTAATTCCAAACTATGAAAAAGCCTTAAAGAAGGTTCGTTTCGAAGACTGGAATGATGCTATTGAGGAGAAATACACGGCGTTTCTTAATCAATTGAAGTCTCCATCGATAAAAAAAGGTTTAATTCCAGAAAAAATCATATTAGCAATAGAAAGCGTTTTAGAAAAGTACAATATTTTTAAAACGCAGACTAAACGCGAAAATGAAATTTTAAAAGGACGTATAGACTTTGTAGCTAGGGAATTTTTACTGTTAGAAAATAAAACCATATATAAAATGCTTGTAAAGTATATTGGAAAAGATAAGTTAACATCTGATCTTCAAGTTGCAAATATTGAAGGAAAGGCTTATAAACATCCTAGTTTCTTAAAGTTTGCAGAAAGGGAAGTTCAAGATTATCTTCATGATAAGGAAGTTAATAACAAACTTGCTTTTTGTAATGAAGTCCGAGAAGAACGAAAACGTGTTTTTAGGGATGTTTTTGTTGTGGGCAAAGATTTTTTAGGCTCTTTTATTGGTTCGGCAATTTTTGCTGTTTTAATGGCAGTAATAGCGAGTGTACTTGGAACCATAATATATAAAAATCTTGCGGATTCATATTTTAAGAGCATTTATGTTATATTTGTTGGTTTAACGTTAATTGTAAGCTTTATCTTGTATTGGACGAATTATAAGGATAGAAGACTTAGGAATATGTTTCTAATGAGTTTATGGCAATCTTTATTATTTGTTTTGGCAACGATAGGATTATTTACATTAGTGCAATATTTGTTTATCTTGTTAGCACTATAAGGAGTTCACAATGGCAAAAAGTGTTTTTACGAAAAACAAATTAAAAGTCTTCTTTATATTTTTGTTAGTTGCAGCCATTATGTCTGTTGGCGCTGCTATTGGATTATATTATTATTTTGGACATTCTGTTCCTGGAGGGGACATAACGGAAGGACTTGGAGATAAATTATCTTATGGTGGTTCGTTTACGGTTGAAGACATCATTGAAGAAGAACAATACAATTATGCATGGATTAAATCTGACGATATAATTGTTGAGGTTTATGCAAAAAATAAAGAAAATGATAGTATCCTTACAAAAGAAATTCTTCAGTACACGAAAGAAGATAGAACTTTTAATGTTATAGGTGTTTCTCAAGGTTTTATAAAGTTTATTAACGGTTTTGACGAGACCGTAAATTTTTGCGTGCCTTTTACAACAAAATTTAAGTCAAATGATACGAAATTATTATTGACTGAGAACTATCCTCAATTTATAGAAGATGGTATTTTTACTCAATCTGAATTACAAGAAGTAGAAATTATTCGTTTTGAAAATGTTGCATCGGCAGATTTAAATGACTTTAAGTTGCTTAAAAACCTTAAAAAAATTGAAATAAGAGAAACGCCTGAAAATTCCCTGATTTCGTTCTCGAATTTTAACTTGCCTTTATCAACAAGTATTTATGTTGAAGATGAACAATATCTTGATTACGTAAATAATGAAGACGTTTTATGGCAAAATTATGTAGATAGAATATATCCAATCGTAGCAAATGTAACATCGCATAGTATTGTATTATATAAAAACGGTGGTGTGTTTGCTGATGATAATGGTGAAATGATTGCAAGTTTTGAGGTTGAGAATGGTGGCACGGTTTCCTTATCCACTACTTATGAAATCACAAAACAAGGATATCAATTCTTAGGTTGGTATTCAAAAGACAGTGATGTAGTCGTTGATGCAGATTTAGTAACAGACACCTATGAGTTTAAGTCTGATATGAAGTTATATGCAAGGTGGCAAGCGAATAACTACACTATAAAATTGCATTACAATGATGGAACAAGTGACTATACTGAAAAACAGTTTACATATGACCGTGAAGATGTCATTTGTGATGCTCCATTGAGTTATTCTGGATTTGTCCAAATTGGTTGGGCATATGAAGAGGATGCCATAGAAGTTGTTTATAGCAATGAACAAGTAATTAAAAATATAACCTTCAACAATAATGAAATCATAGACGTTTATGCGATTTGGGTATATAAGACGTTCTCCATCCAGTTTTATACCTGGGATACAGAGCAAAAATATCAGACATATGGTTCCATAAAGCAAGGCTCTTACGGCGATAATATTGCCCTTAGCTTAACAACTGGGGCTCCTCCAGTTAGCATTTACGGCAGTTTTAAGGGATGGGCACTTAAAGAAGAAGCATCCAAGGCTGAATATGCTTATAATGAGGTTGTTCTTTTTGAGGATATTAAAAATCTTTTAACATCTAAGACCGATGGGGTTCTTCGTGTTTATCCTGTATTCCAACTGGAATCCTATGATTTATCATATGACGCCAATGGGGGTAGCACAAAGCCAAATGGTGAAAATGGTATTGCTCGAGGAACTGCAATTAATTTAAGTAAACAAATTGAAAGGGAAGGATTCAAGTTTAAGGGCTGGTTAGACAACGCTGGTTATCTTTGGGTTAGCGAAGCATTGTATGATAGTGATCAAGCTTATTATGATGCTAATTATCCTAATAAAGTAGAGCAACTTGTTGAAAATGAATACGGCTACGTTGCACCAATAGGAATGGAACATGTTCAATCTACTAAAGTAACTTTAACGGCAATATGGGTTGCAAATAAATTTAATGTTGTTTTTGCAGGGAATCAAACGGATGCTAAATATTATAATTCAGCTACTATAACCTATGGAGAGGAATATCGTTTTGATGGCGAACTTTCTAAGAAAGGGCATAGTTTAAGTTCTTGCGTATCAAATTACGGGAACGTTTCTTTAAGTGGCAAAGTATTATCTGTGGAGCAAATTGCAACTATTTATAATGCTTTAAGAGGTTCAACCTTAAATAACGATTTTAATTGTGGTGGTACAGTTACATTCAATGTGTCTTGGTCTGCGAATACATATAAAATCACCTTTAATTATGATGGTGGTTCTGGTAGCGAAACGACTAGATATATTGTTTATGGAAGCACTTATGGAACTTTACCGTCAGCATCTAAGTCAAATAAGGCAAATTGTGATAAAAGCAACCACTGTTATACGTCATACAGTCTTTCTAGCTGGATGTATGGCAATCAATCAGTTACCGCTTCTACAGTTATGAATATTGATGGGGATCATGAATTAAAAGCTAAATGGTCTTCAAAAGATACTACTGCTTCTCATGATAGTTGTGTTGTAGCAGGAACATTAATAACTATGGCAGATGGGACTAAAAAGCCAGTAGAAAGTTTGAAATTAGGTGAAACTGTAACTACATTTAACCATTTTACTGGAGAAAAAGACTCCGCACCAGTTGTGTTTATTTATTCTGAAGAAGTTAAAGAATATCCTATATTAAAATTATTCTTCAATGATGGTAAAGAATTAAGCATTGTTAATATGCATGGTTTGTTTGATGCAAATCTCAATGAGTATGTTATGATAGACTATATTAATGTTGTTGATTATTTAAATCATGAATTTGTTTGTATAGGTGATGGAAAGATAAGCACATCTAAATTGGTAGGATATAATATTTCGATTCAAAGCACAACTAGATATACATTGATTACTGCTCAACATATTAATAATCTATTTAATGAATTTTTATGTGTATCTGATGAGATAGAAGGTTTATACAATGTCTTTGAATTAGATGATAATATGCGAGTTGATGAAAGCAAGTATAACCAAGACATAGCTAAATATGGATTATCCGCATATGATGAATGGGCGGACTATATTACCTATGAAGAATATGTAGCGTTCAATGGTAAGTATATGAATGTTGCATTTGGTAAAGGTTTAACTACTAAGTTGGACATTTTAGAGCTGATTAAAAAATATATCCATCCGGATATTATATTTTAGAGAATATTATGCAGATTATTTTAACTAATAAACAGAATTTCTATTCACAAAAACTTACGGGAGATTTTTTACGCTTGTATAATGCAAGCGTAGAAAATCTTGCACGTGGAGTTTTAAAAACAACAATTACGTTTGATTCAGGCTTGACCGATGAAACCGAAACAGGGATAAATGCTGTTGTTGAAGCAATTATTTATGGGTGCCCAGAGTTATTTTATGTTGAGCAAGAAGTTCAAACAACGTGGGCTGGCAACGAATTCACCTTTGATTTTACAAATAAATACAGTGGTGAAAATTTAAGAGATTTGTGGGATAAACTTGACTCTGAAATTAACCGTATTGTAGATAAGGTGAAGGCAATTCCAAAAAAATTTGACCAAATTCATAGAATCAACAAATATCTTTGCACCCGTGTAAAAACCAATGCTTCGCTTGAAGGAAGATATGGTGATGCTTATGGCGCGCTAATATTAAAGGAGGCTCGTTGTGAGGGGTTTGCAAAAGCTGCAAAATTAATATTAGATAGAGTTGGATTTGATTCGCTAATTGCCTGTGGACAAGCTTTGAATGGACAGAATCGTGAAGACCATGCTTGGAATATTATTGCATTTAAAGACAATTATTATCATTTTGATTTCACTTGGAATTCTGGAAGGGCACAGCATGATATTCCAGGACAAGAGTATATGTTTTTAAATGATGATGTTGCTTTTATCGAGCATTTTCCAAAACACAATTATCCGTGTTGTTCTGATTCGTCTAAAACTTTCTGGGCAAAAAATAATGGGTTTGTACAATATCATTCCGATTTATCAAGAATAAACATTGTTCCATTTAAGAATAACTATATGGCAATTGCGAAATTTAGTAAGCCGTTAATGCCTGAAGATTTAGGGGATAATGTTTTTCGTTGGATGAGAGATGAGCTTGCAGCTTACAATTTCGGCTCTCAATTAAGCTATTGTTATAATGATAGGTTAAATTTATTAATATTCTATTTTATTAATCAATAAGGAGTAAGTATGGAAAGAATTGATTTTGTTTCGTTTAATTGTGATTTTATGCTTTATTCAAATATGACAAATGCCGGTGTCGCTGTTTATGCACCATTGATTTATAATTTTGAAGATAAGTACTTTAATGCATGTGTTGAATTTTTAAAGACAGGAAAAGCAACTAATATTGAGTTTGGAAAATATTCTACAGAAATTTTACAGGCTACTATGGGGGTTTCCTATATTCAAGCACTTGTTATATTGCATAATATTGAATTAATGCCTAATGAGGCTCCCAATATTTATAATCCTAATATGGTGGAGTAAAGTATGAGTGATTTGTCTTTAAATTCTAAAAATTACAAAACATATTTTGCTTGGGATAAGTTTAAGCATTTAGACAAGACAGAGCGCGAAGAACTTATCAGATTTTCTATAGAGGAAATTCGTAAAGAAAAAGGACTTAAAAATGTTAAAGTAGATTTCTTTACAGGTGATTCCTCATCGCGTGGTTCGTGTACTCAAGATATGAAGGGAAAAAAATGTGTTGGGCACACAATTAATTTAAACAATGACGTGTTAACGGATGGAGAGGATTATTATTCTCCATATAAAACATTTAATACCATTAATCATGAATTGGAACATGCATCGCAATACGAACATGCTTCTAACAGGCATATAAAGAATTCTGATGCAGCTACGTTAGAACAGAGATTGAATGATCAACATTATTTTCACGCTGATGGGGATAGACTCCTTATAAATGGTAGAACATATAGATTTGATCCTAAAACTGATTTTCAAATGTATCGTGCACAAGCATGCGAAGCTGAGGCACGTGCTGCCGGTTATGCAGCGGTGGAAGGATTAAAAGTAGAAGGGCAAGATGATATTTATCTCGATTCGTATCTAAAAACCGTTAAGGCACGTGAAATTAGTAATAATAAGCAAATGATGAGTCGTTTGGGAATGCATTCACGTGAAGAAATGGCAAAGGAAGAATTATCTTATCTTCCAACTAAAAAGGTAAAAGAAGAAGACCGACAAAGAGTGATAGAATATGCTAGGCAAAAAGACTATGAAACCGCAAAAGAAGTTTTGCAATACGATTCACGTGGACAAGCAACAGAAGAGCAGATGAGTGCAATTTTCAATTCAAATAAAGGTTATTCTAATTTTTATGAGTCAGAAGAATTTAAGGCAAAAAAAGTAAATGAATCTAATCATCCGTTTTATTCTTATGCCAACTATAAATGGGACGATAATGGACAAATTAACGATGAAATAGATTTGGAGACGGAATCTATTGTAAATACTGAACGTGATTATCGGTCTAATTTATCGATGTGGCAAAAGGTTAAAGGTACAATGGCGGGCTTTATTACATCTGCCGAAATGCAACACTCGTTTGCAGCGTATGATAATGGATTTAAAACAACAGCTGGATATGATGCATCTCTTGCAGGTCAAGGTCTAGTCAAAATTTCAGATAACATATCTCACAATCCCGGAGGTTCACCGGCTTTGAGTGAATATGCCGATACATTGGGGCGTTCATATGACCAATATCGGGCTATAACCCATCCTGACGAAGTAATAGATTTTTCACCAGCACCAGTGCCTCAGGAAATTGTAGATAAAAATACACTAGTTATTAGCGATGTAAATGATCCGTATGGTTCAATTGTTGATACTAGTGTGGAAGATGCTTCCTTTTTCAAGACTATCGAAGCGAAAAATGAAAGAATTGACGTAAGCGAAGATGCCGAATTCTTTGAAGAACAAGAGTCGGTTCAATCTAAAAGTATAGATATGCAGGAAGATAAATCTTTCTTCGAAAAAGTTGAGCAAAAGGTAGATGAGTTTGGACAAAAAATGGATGAGAAACTTGAGGGTGCAATGCAAAAAACTGCGGAAATTGTAACTGCCGCTAAAGGGCAAAAACAATGATAGATTTAAGTGCTGATATATCGAATCGAATTGCAATAATGTTGGATGATTTAAATGACTCCATTCCGACAGAAATGGGTTCGATAATTACGTTGTTGAAGTCGCAAATAAGTCAATTAAAATGCGACGAGGGGTTATTAGCAGAAATAATTATTCTACTTAATGAATATTATCATCCATTACTGATAGATAGCCCTAAAGTTGATTCTTTTGTATCCAAACAGGAAAAAGAAAACAATGAAAAAATAGGTGAATTGATTATTGCACTGCATCAATTACAATCGCAAGAAATACAGGTTCAAAGCATAAAAGTAAGGAGATAAACAAATGCAAAAGCAAAAGTTGTACGGCAATTTGCTTGAAGAGAATATGCCACCAATAATAGAGGATTCAAAATACGGTGAGCCGACGATTCACTTATATGGTGAAACAAATGAACGTAATACTGATTTTAAAATGAACTCTGATATTTTAAGTAGGCATTTAATGCTTATTGGTGGGACTGGATGTGGCAAAAACAATACTTTTTTTCACATTGTAAAACAGTTAAAAGACAAAATGGACGATGATGATGTGATGATTATCTTTGATACAAAAGGTGATTATCATGAAAAATTTTTTGATTCAGAAACGGATTGTATATTGTCAACGTCTGAAAAGTTTAAGGCTGATTCCATTGCTTGGAATATTTTTAATGAACTCCTAGTGGATGGAACAAATCCGTATACCATCAATGACAATATCTCTGAAATTGCTTGGGGATTATTTAGCGAAGCAATTAATAAAAATTCAAGTAATCCATTTTTCCCGAATGCGGCAAGGGATATGTTTTCCTCAATTTTGACTTGTTTATATAGAAAAACAGGTAACAATAAAGAACTTCAAAAATTATATTTAAATAATTCGTTTTTAAAAAAATACCTTGATGGGCTTAATGTGGCCGCATTGAGAGAATTATTGAAAAATCATCCAGATCAAATTGCAGTTATGAATTATGTGGGTGACGGAAACAATGACCAAGGATTAGGTGTGTTTGCTGAGTTGCAGTCTGTTATAAGAAAAATTTTTGTCAGTTCTTTTGCTGAAAAGGGTGATTTTTCTATACGCGATTTTGTTAGAAACAAAAATGCAAGAACCTTGTTTATTGAATATGATTTGACTCGTGGATCAACCTTAACTCCAATCTATAAACTTTTAATTGATTTAGCGCTTAAAGAAGCGATGAGTAGGAAAGAGGGAGAACGAGGTAATGTTTATTTGTTCTGTGATGAATTTAAGCTATTGCCTGATTTGTTGCATATTGAAAATGCTGTTAATTTTGGAAGGTCTTTAGGACTTAAGGTTTTTGCTGGTTTACAAAGTATTGAGCAAATTACAGAAAATTATGGCGAATCTAGAGGGAAAAATATTATTGCAGGATTTTCTTCAGTATTCTCGTTTAGGGCAAATGATGAAGCCACACGTCAATTTACAGTTGGGAAATATGGGAAAAATTATATAGTTGAACAATATGATTATGAACATAAAGATAAACGAATAGGCAATGTTGTTGAAGACTGGGAATTGGGTGTTTTGCGAAAGGGCGAAGCTGTTGTTGGATTAACAGATCACAAGCCATTTAAGTTTAGATTTGAGCTTTTTGAATAGGTGATTATATGTTTGGATTAGTTTTTGGTTGGATTCGTAGGATTATAGAACGTTCACGTATACGTCGTCAAATACGAAATATCAACCGTCAAAATGAAGTAAATAAAAATGTTATAGAATATCATGATGCTCCTGTCGAGACTTATATTAGTAAAGATCGGATTGAAAATATCATTGTTTCTGGTAATAATAAAGATATTAGAGATAGGGTATGTTGTGCTGCAACATATAACGCATTTAAGATTGGTAATCCTGTTATTGTTTTGCATTGTGGAAATGAGCAACTTGAACGTATGTTAGAAGAAGCTTTTTCCTCCGAAAATGGTTTACATATTGTAAATGAAACTCATAAATTTTATGATCCGTTTTTGGATTTGGATAAGCATCAAATTGCTCAACTTGTTTTAAGTTCGGCGAACGATAATTGTAAAATCCAACACAATGGTGGGATATATATTAAGGGGTTAACAGATTATTTATTAGCAAGATCTCAAACTCCTTGCGCTAGTTCATATATAAGGTGTCCTCACGATGATATGTGGCGTCGAATACAGGAACATGTCCGTAATGATGTTATATCTTCGGAAGTTGCAGAAGGAATTAATGACCAAATTACTAAAGGACAAGTTGAACGTGGTAATGTTGAGCAATACTTTAGAGTATTAAATTCACAAGCAAGTTGTATTCTAGCAGATAAAAATACGATTAATAGCACTGACGCAATTAGCATACGTAGAGCTATTAATAGCAATGCTGTTCTTGCGATTGATATTGTTTCAAGCTCTAGTGATTTGTTGTTGAATGTTTTGTTGCAAGAAATGAAAGATGCAATGTCTAATGGTAAACGGTTTACCTTTGTACTAGATTCAATACCTGTTGACTCTTCAGAATCTCTTGGGAAATTGCTTCGTAATTTTTCAAGTAAATGTAAGTTTGTATATTCTTCTCGAGATGCATATGCTGAAACTGCAAGCACAGAAAATTTATTTGACACATTATTAGGTAAGGCCAATACTGTACTAGTTTCACAACATGATTCGGCTGATACAAGTGAGAAGTTTTCTGGATATTTTGGGAAATATCAAAAAATCGAAATTAATAATACTATCACAAGTGGAGATTCTTACGCAACATATGACCAAATATTGCCGGGATCTTCAAGCGCAAATATATATAGTATGCAACGTGTTGATAGACCAAGGGTTGAAGAAAGTGAAATTACTGGACTTGGATTAAATAAATTGTTCATAAAAAAAGAGCGTAGAAGTGAAGTGATAAGCGTAAGAAGTTCTAATGGTAATGCAATAGAATCATATTCTGAGCCCAGAAGGAAACCATTAAATATTCCATCAGCTAGAACATTTAATTGGGGATTGTTTATTGTTTTATTTATATTCTTTTTCCCCGCAGCTTTAATTTATGGTTTCTTTGCTAGTGGTAGACGTGGGAAAATAATATTTGGTATTTTATTTCTTGCATTCATTGCCTTTGTAATAGTAATATCTGCGCTTGAATCATCAGGTGTTATTATATAAATAGGAGAGTACTTATGACTTTAATTAATATTGTTACAATTGCTTGTTTAATCCTAATGATAATAGGGTTACTTTCTGTTGCTGTTAATTTAATCACTAAAAAGCGTGAAGACAAAATTACATATGTGCGAAGTTTTAAGAAAGGGAAAGGTGTTTTAATATATATTTATGCTATTCCTTTGTTTTGGGTAGGGCTTGTTTATGCGGGACAATCGACATTAAATGGTTTCTTTAGTGCAATAAGAAGAATTGTTGACTTGATTGTCTTGAAATACGATATTAGTCCAGTGCAGGCATTAGTAGAAGCAAATCAATTATATGCCTTCACCATGTACTTATGTTTTATTTTAGTTGGATTAAATGCAATCCTTTTTGCATTGTCATTAGCCAGTCAACACTTATGGGCATTTTTCAAAAATGTTGTTTTCAAGCATTCACGGAAAGAAAAACTGCTTTTGTTTGGTAATAACAATCAAAATTACTCTATTTACAAAAGTGAAAAAAATAGGGCAAAAATTATTATTGACAAGATTTCTGATAAAGAAGCTTTATCTTTATATATGAAAAATTTGTCCTATACTCATGTTGTTTCATTCAGCGATTATATATCTAGTCGAATAAATGAATCTATTATTAAGAATAGAAAGACTTTTGCTGTATTAAACACAGGTGATGATGAAAAGAATATTGAATTA